>Ga0307990_1000178_pt1 | contig 61336 bp, 48 predicted proteins | sample EllFjometagen129_FD_203168 | JGI IMG/M metagenome (GOLD analysis project Ga0307990, IMG submission 203168) | Marine microbial communities from Ellis Fjord, Antarctic Ocean - #129 | ecosystem: Environmental > Aquatic > Marine > Unclassified | place: Southern Ocean | collected 2014-10-08
CAGTTTAAAAAAGCATACCCCCCCAACGATGAAGCCTATCGCAAAGCTTGTAATGCCAAGGAAGTTAAACCAGGTCGAATGTTTGTTTACGAAACCGGTTCTTTGCTGAATCCAAAGTATATTATTAATTTCCCAACGAAAAGACATTGGCGTGGGCCTTCGCGCATGGAAGACGTTAAAGCAGGTTTGAAAGCTCTGAATAAAGAAGTGCGTGAACGTGGAATAAAAACAATAGCCATTCCTCCACTTGGTTGCGGACTCGGAGGCTTGGATTGGAACGAAGTGCGACCTCGAATAGAGCAAGCATTTGCAGAGCTCCCAGAGGTAAAAGTTTTGTTATTCGAGCCGCTGGGTACGCCGGAAGCCAACACGATGCCAGTCCGCACTAAGCGCCCTCATTTAACGGTTGCCCGTGCATTATTTATCAAGTTGATGCAACAGTATTCCGAATTCGCTTACCGATTAACCCTCCTTGAAATTCAGAAGATGGCCTATTTCCTTCAGGAGTCCGGGGAGCAGCTTCGGTTGAAATACGAAGAAGGAACCTATGGGCCCTATGCTCATAATCTCAATAAAGTGTTGGAAATTTTAGAAGCGCATTACATTCGAGGGTACGGAGACAGCCAAAGGCCGGATGTGGAAATAGAACTTCTACCGGGCGCAGCGGAGGAAGCGGATACCTTCCTTGCTGACAAGAAAACTTCAAAAGAACGTTTAGAACGGGTAGCCGCTTTGATAAAGGGATTTGAAACGCCGTATGGAATGGAATTGCTCTCTTCGGTTCATTGGCTTGCAAAGCATCACAGACCCGCAGCCCAGAACTTGGAAATGACTGTTCAACAGCTTCACGCATGGACTGATCGAAAGCGTCGTATGTTCAGAACAGATCATGTTGATATTGCGTGGCAACGTTTAGTAGAAATGGGATTCCTGACCTGAATCAAAAAGCCCCATGTCAAGCCGACACAAGAGAAGAGCGTTTATTATCGTCATTGAAGAGTATCTGATTTCTACATGCGGCTACTTATGCGGGTAGTGTAAAGCTATTCCCGCTAGCGATGCATCAGCCATTCAGTGTTGATCTACAATATCTGGGAAACTTTGATTAAAGAATTTGGGCTTTGCCTTGCGAACCAACAAATGAAAAAAGTGGATTAGCTCTCAACCGCGGACGCGCAGTTGATCTGGCGGTGGCAGCCGAGTGTGCATTGGCGCATCTGCGTGACCACGTCGGCGTAGGCCTGCGAATCCAGAATATCGTCGATGGATTGCTCGGCGATGTTGCCCACCGGCGCGAAGAGGCCGCAAAGCGACACGTCGCCTCGTGCGTCCACGCAGAATCCGAACTCATGCACATTGCAGATTCCCCTGGCCTGGTAGGCGGGGTCGTCCATCAGAAGCCGCATGGCTCGCAGCGCAGGGAGGGGATTAAGGATTTTGGAAGGCTTTTCACGACGCGCGATAATCTCGTCGATCACGCCAAGGCGCGCCGCCCGGTTGGGATGCCACAAATCCGGATCATTGAGCCACTCGCCTCCGGCGGCGGGACCGTGCGGGTTCGTGATGAGTTGCAGATAAACTCCCTGGATACGGTCGTCATCTTCCAAAGACAAAAGAAAATCCGGCAGCGCGGTGAGGTTCGCTCCCATGACCACGCATATGGCGTTTCGCCGAATGTCCGGCGCGTTGCCCGTCATGTTGTCCAGCGCTTCTTCGACAAAGCGAAAAGCGTTTTTATTGCCGCGCAATCGGTTGTGCACCGGCGGCGGCCCGTCGATAGACAAGTTGAAATGCTTCACGCCGGTGACGGCCAGACGCCGGGCGGCTTTCGCATCGATTCCGGCGCCGCTGGAGTTGAAATGCACAACAGCCCCGGCGTGCGTTGCGGCCTGCACGATCTCGTCCACGCCCCGATGCAGGATTGGCTCGCCCCCGGTGATGACAAATTCAATCCCCGGCGCGCGTGCCGCCAGACCCCGTGCGGCGGCGATCCACGGCGCCCTGGGCAGTTCCCGCATATCCCGCATCGGCGGCACGAAGCAGAATTTGCATTCGTATCGGCACCGGTTGGTGATGTGGAAGGTGATTCTGGGAGTCGGGTTCATGATGAGAGGATTATAGCAGTTTTTCTTCCAATTGTGCTATCGGCGCACTTTTTCTATAATCACCGCGAACCAGGGTTTTAATTCCCGACGAAGAGAACCATGATCAAACGCAAGACCATCATCGCTTACGTCATTTTCTACGGTGTGCTGATACTCGTTCTGAGCGGCTTTCTCGTGCTCAAATTTGGATACTTTATCGGCAACATCGCCCCCGGACAGCAGCGCGTGTTCCAAGCTTCGATTTTCGTCAACAAGCTGTCGGAAGAAAACACGCTCTATTTCGCGGTGTCGGAAGAAAAACCGATTCAATGGCGGCGCGCTACGGAGGCCGATCCACTGAAAATCGGCGTCGTGAATATTCAGAATTTCGGTTTCTTCATCGAATACGCCCGGCAACCTCGCTGCACCTTCGACTACAAAGTCGATGCGGCGCCCGGCGCCGCGCCCGGTCGCTACATCTTTAAAATCAAGTTCGACTCCGGCTATGAATACATCGACAGCCTCGTCGTCCGCAGAAGCTTACTATAACAGCGGGCAACACCTTTTAAATTGGTATCCGCTCTAGTTTCCTTCATTATTTTTCCAACTTCACAAGAAGCTGCAGCGTGAGGCCGCCCTCGGTTTCCTTTTGCGCGATGAGGCCGAAGGCGTGGCGGATTTGATAAAAGGCGTCGAAAACCTTTGTCGCGTAATGGTCGGGAACACCGCCGCCGGGCGCGTAGGTCGAGGGGTCATCGGGGCGGCCTCTGGCCACGAGAATCATCTCGCTGTCGCGTAAATAGCTCAATATTTCGCCCGGCTCCACCAATCCCACGGGCAGTTTGCCGATGCCCGCCATCTCGAAAAGATTATCGACCGGAAATAATAGATTCCGCTCCCACAAGCCCCCCTGTACGCCTTCCGTGAAGGGCGAATCCATGAGCATGACCACGCGCCCGCCCTCGTGTTTGTCCCAAATGGCTTCCACAATGCCCGCCGGGCTATCGGCGCCGGATTGCGGACGGGCCACGCCGATTTCCTGAAAGCGGGCATGCAGCATCTCGATGTCCAGGTTGTCAGCCGGCTGCTTCCATGCGTGCCATTGCAAAAAACCTACGGAAAGAGCCAGGAGAGCAAAAGCCGCCGCAAAATATTGTTTGCCCGTCAGGCGCCGAACGGACAGCGCCGCCAGCACCGCGCACGCCGGAACAACCGGAAGAACGTAGCGCGGTGTGAACATGGTGAAAATCATGGGGCATATGATCAAGGGGACTACGAGCCAGGCGATAAGGGCGGAGCTTTTTCGACCACGCGGCGAGGCGAAGATGCCGACGACGGCGGCGGCGAACAGCGGCGGACCGGCGGCAAAGCTCGCCAGCATGCCCACGTAATCCATAGTATTGAATGTTCGCGGCTCCATCTGACGGTAGAAATCGGTGATAATTTGCCGGTCGATAAAAAAAGTTTGCATGCGCGGCCAAAGCCAGGTCAGCCCGATCAGGATTCCAAAAACGATAGCCGATCCCAGGCACATCATACGTGTTTTTCTCTCGACGCCCGAGTCAGCTTTGGAAAGAGCGGGGATGGCGATGGCGGCAATTGGCCACGCGATATAGATGGGGAAACTCTGCTTGGTTAATAGTCCCAGTCCCAGCAGTGCGCCAAAGGCGAATGTGAAGCGCTTATGGCAGAAGTTGTCTGTCATAAACAACATGGCGACACAGGCGGCAGTGATTGCCGCCAGAGGAAAATCCACCATGTATACGCGGGAGAACCCGTTGAGGCCGGGGGCGGTCATTACCAGGGCGGCAGCCAGGAGACCGGTGCTTCGTCCTCCAACGCGCACGCCGATGGCATACGTGGATAGCACTATAACGATGATGAAGAGGGCAAAAGAAACGACCGGCGCGCCCATGCCGGCATTGAATGCCAGTGTCACGGGCAGCGCCGTGTAATGGATTAGCGGTGGAAAGGCGTTGGCACCCGAATGCGTGAAGAAGGCATCGGTCAGGTTTCCGTCAAGGTGCGACAGCCCCCGCCCGAATAAAAGGCTGATACGCGATAGTTCAAGCGGATCATAGATGGCCGACACATCGTCAAAGGCCAGGATGCCCGCGTTGTAGCCCAGGACCGTAACGAGGATCAGGACTAAAAGGCCAAGTGTTATTCTCGTTTCACGTTTCATGATGATGAATTTCGACCCGCTGAACCTTTAGCTTTTAAGCAATGGACAAAGCATCCTAAGGTCTCTTGGATTGAAATAAAAGGGATCACTTATGGCTCCGAGGACTTTTTGACGTATCTGCTTTTTCTGCTCCAAGCTTGAGAGGGAATAAAAAAAGGCGGGAAAGCCCCGCCTTTTTATTCGTCAAGTTACTTTTTTATTCTGTTTTTGCGTCGGCAACGAATCCGGCAGCCTTTTCTTTTAGTCCTTTAAGAACATCCGGCGCCGTTTTGGAGGCCGCTTTGATATTATCCAAGACCCCTTTTGCTTCTTTGAGCATCATGGCCTTAGAAGGATCGCTTTTAACCGAGCCAATGAAACCTGTAACGTCGCTGACCAGTTTGGCGCAGCCGGCGGCCATAGGCTCAAGGGCTTTGGCGGCGGCGGCGACATCGTCTTGCGTTGCCTTGTCGCTTTTCAATACGCCATCGGAGAAATCGAGAATCATGCAACTGGTCGCGGCGGTTTTTGCGATGCCGTCCCATTGCGCGTCGCCGTATTCTTTATAGCTGTATTTTTTGTCTCCTTTGACTGGATCGAAATCGCCGCCCTCGTAAGATTTCAAATCGCCGGAGGCGTCGGAGAGCTTCAACTCAATCTCCTTGGCCGTCATGCCTTTGGCTGCTTTTTTGATATCGCCCAGGCCAAAGGCCAGAGCCGCCGTCGCCGTTGCGAAAACCAAAATCAGTGCGAGAACAAGAATCTTCCTCATAGCCATTCTCCTTACTTAAGTTACGGTAAAAATTTCCCCAGTTTGACCCACAAAATTTTCCGCTGAATATAATACACTATAAACGAAATAGTGTATAATTTCTGCGTCCCTACTTTTCAATAACAGAAGTTTACAAAAATCACAATTGCATATAAATTTTGCGCGCCTTGGGAAACCCCGCCTTTTCTTCCCAGTCCTAAAGCGTATATTGAGAAGACAGATTTTGAGGAGTCCTGGACAAACACGCCCGTTCTGAGGAAATGCTTTGAACTTCGATGATCGATACGACAGGCAGGTGAAATTCTCCCCCTTTGGCGAAAGGGGTCAGCGGCGGCTGGGAAAATCCCGCGTCGTTATCGTAGGCTGCGGCGGCCTGGGCGCAAACATTCTCAATCTGCTGACCAGGGCGGGCGCGGGGTACATCCGCGTAATTGATGGCGATAAAGTCGAGTCCGGCAATCTTCATCGGCAGGTTCTTTACACGGAGCGCGACGTCCTGGATGGCGTAAATAAAGCTCAAGTCGCCGTGCAGCGCGTATCGGAGTTCAATTCCGAAGTGATCCTTGAAGCCAGGGTCGCGCGGCTTTCCGCCCGCAACGCCGACGAACTATTGTCGGACGTTGACCTGATCCTCGACGGAACGGACAATTTTGAATCGCGATACATCATCAACGACTTCGCTGTGAAGACAAAAACTCCGTGGATATACGGCGGCGCCGTGGGGTCGAATGCAGCGTGCGCGGTCTTTTCGCCGGGCGGTCCGTGCCTGCGCTGCCTGTGGCCATATCCTCCGAAGGCTGACCAATTGCCTTCCGGCGCCACGCATGGCGTGATCGCATCGGCGCCGGCGCTGGCGGCTTCGCTGCAAGTCGCGGCAGCCATGCGAATTTTGGCGGGTCACGATCCACCCCCCGTCTTTTGGAAATCGACGTCTGGAATCAGCAACGCGCATCGGTCACGATCATGAAAAATCCAGACTGCCTCGCCTGCGTAAAAGGAGTGTATGAATTTCTTGATGCGCCGAATCCGGGAACGGAGGTTTAGACTTTGAGAATCTGGGCGACGCTGGATGACTTTCTAAGGCCCCAGGGCGCGACCCTTGTGGGACGCAACGTAGCCAACAACAATTTCCTCAAAGCCCTTTTCAAATACGGCTCCTTCGACGAATACCATTTCTTTTTGGCCAACAGCGCGCACCGCCGCCTCTTTCGGGAAAAATGGGAGCCATTTCTCGGCAGCCTCGGTATGGAAAAAAAGGTCAAACTACTCGACAGGCTTATGCTTGCCGACATGATGCGCGAAGTCGATTACACCGTCTTTCATTGTTCCGACCATGTGACATGGCTGACGCCCCTTTGCCGGCTGCGCAATCGCTACGCGCAGGTTCCCGTCACGGGAATGATTTTTTCTCTGAGCTACCCGCGCCTTATGAACAGCTATCTTGACATGATGCACGGCGGAATTGCCGAGTGCGATGCGCTGCTTTGCATATCGAAAGCCGGGCGGAAAGTTGTGGAAAACTGCTTTGATCAAATCCACAAGGGCTTCGGTCTTGCGCCGCCGCCCCTGCGAATGGAAATCTCTCCCCTGGGGCTTGATGCTCAAAGCCTACCCAGGCTCGACCGCGCGGCCTGTCGTGCAAAACTCGGATTCTCCGACAGCGAGCCGGTCGCGCTTTGTTTCGGACGCCTGTCGGATCACGACAAGATGGATCTTTTCCCCTTGATGCAGGCCTTTCGCGACGCCACCGGGGATTCAAACTGCCGCCTCGTACTCGCCGGGGCGAGCGCCGACGAAGACTACGAGCGCATGTTGCGCCTGTGGGCAAAAGCTCTTGGCATTACAGACAAGATTTCGATTTTCAAGAATCCCGACGAGGATTTGAAATGGCTTCTTTTTCACGCCGCCGATTTTTTTGTTTCGCCCACCGACAACCCGCAGGAAACTTTCGGCATCACTCTCGTCGAGGCGATGGCCTGCGGCCTGCCGATGATCGTTTCCGATTATGACGGCTATAAGGAAGTTGCCGCCGGCGAGGTCGCCGTGCGCGTGAAAACCACATGGGATCGTTTCGACGAACTGGCCGATCTTGCTCCGCTGATGGACGAGCGCACGCTGCATCGATATTTTGCGCAGTCCCTTGCCGTCGATGTTGGGGAGCTGACCGAGGCCATACGAAAAATGATTCGGGAGCCTGAAGACCGCCGGCGGATGGGCGAAGCCGGTCGATTGCGTTTTTTGGAAAAATACGACTACCGCATTTTAATTCCTCAAATGGAAAATCTCTGGGACGAATTGAAAAAGCAATGCGACATCACCCTTGATGAAACGAAAAGCGATCCGATGGCGATGGATGTCTTTGAAATTTTCTCCCATTACCCCACGGAGACGATTTCGCCCGACGCACTGCTCCGTCAAAGCCAACTGGCCATTGAATTTCGCAAGGCGCGCTCGGAACATCCGCTCTTTGCGGAGATGTCCAATATCATCGACAAGGAGTTGATTCCCAGGCTCCTGTTTCAACTCAGAAAACCTGCCCGCCTGGCCGACATCGTCCGGCGCTCCGAAATTCCGGCGTCAAAAACGCGCTATGCGCTGATGTGGATGCTCAAGCACGGACTGATTGAAAAGGATGAATGATTGCACAATGATTGGGCTATTACTCATTTGATGCCAATCTTGTGAATTTTTTATTCCCGCCGTTAAAACGAATTTCTAAATTCAAACATCCCTAACAAGACGCAAAAATAATTGTGACGCCCGCCATAGGCATGTCATTCACAAGGATGAAACCCTTGCGCTTGCGTGGGCCATAATTTACCGTGATGACTCGCTGGCGCGAACTCAAAGGACTCCCATGAGCAAAGGTCCGAATATACAACTTGTTATCTGCCCTCCCTTCGGCCCGGAGATGCCCCCCCTTTCCCTGGCATGCCTGGCGGCTGCGGCGCGCAAGGTGGGTTTTAGCGCCGGCGTCATGGACCTGAACATCCGTGTCTTTCGCGAGGCGGGGCCGGATTGCGCCGATCAGTGGAGCATGGATTACAAGACGCAATGGGTTTGGCCCACGAAGATCGCCGAAACGTATTCCCGGTTTGCCGAAACTCTTGATCGGGCCGTTTTGGAACTGGCGGAAATCGATGCCGGGATTTATGGCTTTTCCTGTCATTCGGACAATCGCCTGATGACGCAGGAGATCATCGGGCGTCTCAAACAAATGAAACCCGACGCCTTCGTCATCGTCGGCGGAATGGGCGTTTATTCGGAATCCTCCATGCGTCAATTCGACCGTGGCCTGGTTGATGCTTTCGTTGTCGGTCACGAGGGCGAAGCGACGCTCATTGAGCTGCTCGAAGCGCAGGCTGAGAAAAGAAGCCTGGATCGGATTCCAGGCGTCATGGCTCCCGACCGGATGGGGTACGACGACTTCATCGTCCGCGAAACATCGAAAAGTCTGGACGAATTTCCCTGGCCGACTTTCGAGGATTTCGACTTAACACTCTACACGACAAAAAACCTGCCCATCCTCGCCAGTCGCGGATGCAAGGGCAAATGCGTGTTTTGCAATGACCGCGTGCTCATGGGACCGCATCGCTTTCGCCGGGCCGAAAACGTCTTTGAGGAAATCCGACATCACGTCCTGAAAAACAACATAAAAGACTTTTCCTTCAACGACCTCCAGATCAATTACAACATCGAACAAATCGACCGGCTCTGCACGATGATTTGCGAGTGGAGCGAATCGATTCACTGGACGGCCAACGCCATCGTGTCCGAGGCCCTGCAGCCCAGCATCCTGAAAAATCTGCGCGCCGCCGGTTGCCACACGATCACCCTCGGCATCGAAAGCGGCTCCGAGCGGATCATGAAGGGCATGAATAAGGGTTTTTCAAAAGACACCGTCCGGAGGCTTATGCGCGATATGCGCGAGGCGGACATTACGCTCTGGATCAACCTCGTCATCGGCTTCCCTGGCGAGACGGATGAAAGCGTGGCCGAAACCATCGCCTTTATCGAAAACTACGCGCACCTGATCAATGAAGTGTGCGTGTGCAATTCCTGCAACATTCTCGACTACTCCATTCTGGCGAATAAAAAAGAGAAATTCGGCATCGCGACTTCCGATGATCCCGATTGGTTCGAGGTGTCCTGGGAAACGACGGACGGCGCCAACACGCCGGCCATACGCAACGCGTGGCTTGGGAGCGTGCTGGAAACGTTGGAAAAGAAGAATGTCCCGGTGCGCCAGACGAATTATCATTTTCATGGGGAAAATGAATACTGGGCGGAGCGCAAGCTGGACGCCGTGCTGGCGATCCTGCCGCCTTTTGACACCGCTTCGCCTCCATACCCGCTCGTCATGACATCCGCATTTATGCAAGCCCAGGGCTTGGCTGTTTCCAGCATGGATTTCAACCTGGAAACGCATCTGGCGGCCAGGCAACAACATGAAGCCTTCTGGGATCTTTCGCAAAGGGATGATTGGGCCGATCCGGAGGTTTGCGCCAGGCGCATGGAAATGCTGGGACTGGACGCACAAAAAACAGTCGACCGTCTGCTGGCGCGGGATGCGGACAACCTCGTTTTTTTTGTGCATCGCGCCAACACGCTGACAACGCTTGCGGTCCTTAAAGGCATCCGGCAAAAGTCCCCCGGCAAACGGACCATCCTTATCGGCCCCTCAACATCCATTGCCGCGGAGCGCGATCTTTTTACCGACAAAGTTTGCAACTACATGGTGATCGGTGAAATCGAACAAAGCCTCCGTGAGCTCGTGTTGCGGCTTAAAGCGGGTGAAAAGCTCTCGTCATTGCGCGGAGTCCGCTACACTGTTCCCGGTGGCGACAAGCATTACTTGCCGCGCGAACCGAATATGCTTCTGGATTCGATGCCGCTGCCGGATTACCGTGAATTGCGCCCGGAAAAATACGGTCCCGTGTTGAAAATCCGCACGGGGCGGGGTTGTCGCTGGCGCTGCGCCTTTTGCGTGCAGCAGCCTTTGGAAGGACCGGCGCGATACCGAAGTCCCAAAGCGGTCTTCGACGAAATCGAGATTGCCTATCGCCGACACGACATTCGCGCCTTTGAATTTGACGACCTCGTTTCAAACGGAAATCCCGCCTTGCTCGAAACATTGTGCGAGCTTCTCATCGAAGCGAAGATGCCCATACGATTCGGCGCCGATTTCGCTCCGTCCGAGGAACTGAAGCCGCTACTGTTTGAAAAATTGCATGAGGCCGGATGCAAGTTCCTGCGCTTTGGCGTCGAGAGCTTTTCCGACGATGTTCTGCGTCTGATGAATAAATCCTATACCCCCCGCATCGCGATGCAAAACCTGAAAGACGCGCACAGGGCAGGCCTCGAAACGCACATCAACATCATCGTGGGTTTCCCCGGCGAAAGGCCCGAAGATTTTTACATCACCGCCCGCGCGATAAAACAGGTCGAAGGCTTTGTGGATTTCGTGGATACGGTTTCCGCCTGCGAGGTGCTGCCGAAAAGCGCTATCGAACGTAACTCCCAAAAGTACGTTGTCCTTATGCCGCCGGTGGATCATTCCCGGCAGTGGAGCCACAAGAGCTGGAACAACGAGGCCTGGAGAAACACCAGGGTCAAGGAGATGGCGGTATGGATCGCGGGCATGGACCTGAAGTTCAACTACGATTTCTTTCTCAAACCCGGCGACCCCCTGCGCCGGTATGAAAAGCGCATTCGTCGGCGCATAGCCAAAAAGACCGGGAAAGACATCGAGTGCGTTCTGGTCAATATTTCTCCCTGGGGATTTACAAACCCGCCGCTCGGTCCCGCGATCCTCGCTTCGTACCTGGATCACCACGGCCACGCGGCCAAAATCCTGGATTTCAACGCCCGCTGGTACGACGAAGCGCCGGCGGATTGGAAGCTTCTGTGGCACGTTGAGAATAAAAACTTCTGGTCCAGCGACGAAACCTGGCCGATACTCGCGCACGCTTTCGCAAAAAAGATCAGCGCGGCAACCGATGAAATCCTGAAAGTCGGCGGCGCCGTCATCGGCATTTCCGTTTGCGATCCCAAGGAACGCATGGCCATCGAACTGGTCAAACAGATACGCAATATCAATCAGGACAGCGTAATTATTATGGGCGGCCCGGCCATTTTTACGCCGGAATACCGTCGGATTTTTTTCGAGCGCGTCGGCGATCTGGTGGACGGATACGTTGTCAGCGAGGGCGAAGAGGCGCTGCTGGAAATCGTTGAAGCTGTCAATGCGGGCGGATCGCTCAAAGGCATTGCCGGAGTCATTACGCTAATCGAAAACGGCGAAACGGATTATACGCCGCGCGAATCAGTCAAGGACCTGGATTCAATACCCTATCCCACGTACGAACACTTCGACATGAATCTCTTTACCGGCGATTCCCTGGTTCTCGAATGGTCCCGGGGCTGCATCTCCGATTGCGCCTACTGCAAAGGAAAAAATCTGGCGGGGACATACCGGAGCCGCTCGGCCCGGCATATTTTTGAAGAGATAAAACACCACGTGGACACGCTCGGATACAAGAGCTTCACCGTGTCCGACAACATCCTCAATGGCCGCCCGAAAGTACTCGAAGAATTGTGCGACATGATCACAGGCGCAAAGCTTTCCATCCACTGGAACGCCGAGGCGGCGCCGATGAAAAATCTTTCGCGCACTCTTTTGACCAAGCTCAAAGCCGCGGGCTGTTTCGAGTTGCAACTGGGCGTGGAGACCGGCTCGGAACGCGTGCTGGAAATGATGAACAAGAGCCGGCTCTTTTCCATTGAATCGGCCGCGAAGGTTCTGCGCGACACGCACGAGGTCGGCATCAAGACTTGCATGTTCTGCATGGTGGGCTATCCCGGCGAGACGGAAGAGGACTTTCAAAAGACTTTAAATTTCATCGAAGACAATGCGTCGTGGATCGATCAGGTGAAGTCCATCAATTCCTGCCATATCATCACTGGCACGGACTTGCATAGAAACGCGAAAGAGCTTGGCATCATTCTTCCTGAAATCGACTATCATTACCTCTGGGTCGATGCGAACGGTCTTGATCACGCGCAGCGCAATGACCGCATCCGCCGCGCGCTCGCCCTGGTGCAGAGCCTGGGAATCGAGTGCCTGGAAACCAACCTGACCGAAGGAAAGCAGCTCGATCTGTTGCCTACCCTAAAGGACGATAGCCTTTCCATAGATGAAAAGTTTACGAAGCTTCTTGGCCTTGCGAATCAAATAGGAAGCTTTGATTCCGGCGAATATGGAAAGAGTGGCAAGGACATCTGCGCGCCGGAAAACGCTGAAGAAGGATTGGATGAAAAAGCCGCCCCGTCGGATCAAGAGACGGTGGATGACAATTTCGTCAAAAACAATCTGCCGCTGGCGGGCATCCTTTCCGGCGACAAGGTTTACGCCGGGCCGGATATTATCGAACTGGACCTGACGAACCGCTGCAATCTGCACTGCGCGGGATGCTGGAACCACGGTTACGAAATGGGAGAGGATCGCTGGACCGGTGAAATCTCCCAGCGCACGCTGCCGACGGACATCGCCCTTCGCGCCATCGATCAGGCTGCGGATGCAGGGGCGAAAATGGTGCAGCTTTCCGGCGCGGGAGAGCCGCTGCTTCACCCCGACTTTATCAAGATCATACGGCGCATCAAGTCACGCGGCCTGAAATGCACGCTCATCACCAATGGCGTATTGCTCAAAGAAAAGCATATCAAGGAATTTGTAAAAATCGGCTTGGACAATCTGACGGTCAGCGCTTGGGCGGGAACGCCGGAAATGTACGCCACGGTGCATCCCAAGACGAAAGGCAAAACCCTCATCGGAATCCGGGACACGTTGATCCGTCTGCACGAATTGAAAAGAGAAAAGAAGCGCAACAGGCCGCATGTGAAAATCTACAACGTGATCAGTCGCCTGAACGCCGGCGGCATCGATGACATGATCACTTTCGCCCTGCGTTGTCGGGCCGATCATGTAGAGTTTACGCCCATCGACATTGTGGCGGGCAAATCGGATCATCTCGCTCTTCGCGACACCGACAGAGAGACAATAAAAACTCAGCTCGACGGACTTGTCAGGCGAAACGACTATCTTGAACTCGATCCCACGCAGTCGCCAAAAGATAAAGACAACACCGGCGAGGGAAAAGAATTTGCACGATTCGTGAAATACGAAATTCTGCCCAAAGATTTCCGCTACGAATTGGATGACATCACCAAGTTCGACGTGCTATGCGCGCGCAAGGAATGGCGTCTCGACATCCGTGAAGACAATGTTGATGAAAATGCGCTTTTTTTTGGCTATCCGAAAGAGGAATGCCAAAAGTGCCCGCTTTTGAAAAAATGCAGCATCGACAGTGAGCACTTTCACATCCGGGTGGAATTTTTGTCGGTGCTCGGATTCGGCGCATTCTACCGACGGATCACCAGCGTAGCTGCGGCAAGCGGCGCATATGACAGGGACATCATTCGCGACCTGCCCTGCAACATCGGGTGGACTTACGTGCGCATCGGCACAGACGGCGCCGTACTGCCCTGCTGCAAAGGCAAGCGCATGCCGATGGGAAATCTGAATGAAAAAGACTTACTCACGATTTGGATCTCGCAGCCTTATGCAAAATTTCGCGATAAGGCCATGAACTGTCCGAAAGATGATCCTTATTTTAACTCCATTGATTGCCTCAAAGCCTGCGACAATCTGGGAATGATTCTCAAAACCACCGAAGCCCTCAACAAGCTGAGTGATGAGCAGAAGCAAGCTCTTTTGAACATCGACAAGTCCGGATTCGAAGAGCTTAATTATTCTGTAGTAAAAAAATAGACTCTTTTTTGCATCGTTCGATGATCACAATCCTCGAAATCTGTCGCCCCTAGTTTTTTTGAAAATTGTCGAAACACCTCATCAATCCTTGTTCAAGACCTTGCTTCCGTGGGCGGATAGAACGGCCTGTTCCATGCGGGCGACTTCTTTATCCGACAGGAAATCGAAGTGACTCACGCGTTTCCGTGCGGAAAGTCGGCCATGATTTTGCGAGCAGAAGCGAATGAAGAAGTCGATCTTTTGGTCGGGCATGTCCACGATCTCCTGAATGGCTTTCCTGGTTTTGTCGTAGTTGGCTAGGAACGCCAATTCGTCAACGAGTTCCGTATTGATGGTCTGATCGATGAACCGAAAGAGCGCCTCTGCCTGGGGCGTCATATCGATATAGCGGTACCACTTAGCCGTATTATTGTGGACAGTCATGCGGCCTTCTTCGTCGAGGGAGTATTTCACCAAGGTCATAAGCTTCCGGGAGAACGCTTCCAGAGAGTCGTCATAGTCGGCAGGGTTTTTCAACATGGATGCCGAGATTGGAAACATGACGCCTTTTGGCGAAAAGCCTTGTCGGGCAAGAATGTTGTGGATCAGGAAACGGTGGACTCGACCATTGCCATCCTCAAACGGATGTAAGAAAACGAATCCCCAGGCAATGGAGGCGGCGTGAATCACGGCGGACACTCCTCCTGTTTCCATACGTTTGTGCGTGACTGTCAGTCCTTCCATCAGGTCGGACAGATCTTCAGGCTTTGGACATACGAAGTGGATTTTTTCCTTCTGCCAGGCGACCGTCTCGCCGACGTAATTCTGACTTGATCGATAATCGGAATCGCGAAACCGTGGATCAACAATACGATTCTGAAGCTCAATCAAGTGCGTTTTTTCGCAAAAGTCTTCCTCCTCAGCCGATTGAAGCAGCGCAATGAATCGTTCAGTCCGGGTTGAGGTAGGTTTGATGTGTTCGATTTCAAAGGAGGATTTTGTTTCCTTGGCATAAAGGTAGCCGAGTGCTCGCCTCAGTAACTCCGGAGAATAGGCAGACACAACTTGACGGCATTGCTTGGGAAGATCCGCTGTTTCAAAGTCGCGAGAGGCATCGGTGCGGCGAACCATCGGGCTAAATCGCCTGTCGCCCAGCAAATTATCATTTATTCGCTGACGCCGAATTTTGCGGGCCGGAGCGACGGTATAGTATTCATCGGGATCAAGCAGATCAATGTAGTTTCCCTGCTTCACATTATCCAGCGGAAGCGTTTTGTCTGTCAGGAACTCGTAAAGAAACCACAACCGCCGGGCAAACTTGCCGGTTGGTTTGGACCTGAGATATTCAAGAAAATCTGTTTTTGCAACTTCCTGAAAAAAGCTGGCGAGTATCGCAAGATTCGTACCATCATACTTGAGGGCAAATTCAAGATGATCACCCAGTGTTTCCCCCGGCCAGTACTTGGACGGATATACTTCCTCGACAATGTCCCCACTCGTATTGATCCAGTGGATTCCACTGGTCCTTACCAGAGACCTGTGCCAATTCGGGATGACATTGAGATTGTACAGCTCAATAAGCGCCGCATATCCTGCGAGCCTGAAAGTCGATTTATCCTGATCGTTTACAGAAATGGATTCCTCCGGAAAAACGATCCAAAACGAGATTTATCGTTATTTTCCCGACCAAGTCAAGTAAAACAATTACAAGGCCGCAACCTTATCAGACCCTCGGTTCAGCAAGAAAAACAGTTATATCGCCAGAATATTGGTTACAAAAGGGGCTAATACGGAATTATTGATTACGGAACTGGTTAGTTCGGAAATATTAGTTACAGAGGCCATACTCAAACAAATCAGGAATTTCATTCCCTACATGCGCGATATTGACGTGTCCACAATAAAGCCCAGGCAGGAACGCTTTTTGTTCGCTTCACCAACACCCTGAAGCCTGCCTACGCCTCCGCGTGGCCAGTCACGGCTGATTCGCCGTATTTGGACATCCAGCGTTGCTGATGCTTGCGCGAGAAAAATAGATGCAAATGCCTGGGAGCGGCGTTCCTCGCCGTTTTGGCAAAACGAACAACGCGGTAGGGCTTGGCGATGCCGACCTTCTTGGGCGCCAAAAGATGGTCGAAGACTCCCTTGGAATCCATGATCTTGTCAAAACGCAGATAGACGTTTCCGATCTCCGTGGGCCGGTGGGCGTCGGACCCAGCGCTGACGCTTTTGTCGAATAGTTCGCTGAGCATATAGGCCCGATAGTTTCGGCTATCGGGCAGATGCCCGTTGGTCGTTTCGATAAGGTCGATGTTGGAAAACAGGTCGGGGTTAAAAAGCGCGGCTTTTCTTTTGCGGCCAAAGTTTACGTTTTTGTAGGAGGGGCCGAAAGGATGCGGCAGGCACACCAGAGCGCCATGCTCTTTGGCTGCGGGGATCAGTTCGCTGAAGGAGCGATCCAGCTTGGCGTAAAAGCGACTGCACTTATGAGGCTCCACCTCTTTGCGATAAAATTCCTCCAGCGCGGCGGCTTCCCGAAAATAAGCAATGAATTCCAGGCGTTCGGAGGTTCCCACTTCGATGGCGGGGATGGAAAGGACCCGCCGGCTTTCGGTCAGCAGGACGGATCCGCGAATCTCATTGTGATCGCAGATCGCCGCGCCCACGTTGTTTTCCCGGCATTTGTTGATGATTGTTTCGAGCGTATTCCCCGGGGCGTCGGAGTAGGAGGAATGAACATGCATATCGACGCAAAGAGCCTTCGGACCTTTCGCCCAAACCCGATGATCCATAACCGGTGTTTGTATTTTGGCGGATTTCTTAAAAAGTCTTCTCATTTTTTTCACTTTCTCAATGAATTCAAATTCAAAAATGGCGCGAGTCGCCCAAAGGCGCGGAATTTTGTCCGCCCTATTACCTTATCGTAAGGGATTGCCCTAAACTTTAGAGCGTTTGACGAGATTGACCGTCACGTCTCCGAAGGAAACGGCGTCTTTGACCTTGCCGGACAATGGAATGAGGTTTTTGTCGACAAGTACTTTTCCCTCTCCCGTTTTCATTCCGAAAATTTTCTGATGAATTTCAACAATGCCCATGAGGGCGGCTCCGGGAGTCTTTTTAACCCATTTTTTTTCTTCGTCCATTTGCTCCTTGGACGCCACATGAATTTTATAGCTGTCTATCTCCTTATAAGGGACCGTCTGAATCGAAAATTCATGTCCCGGCTTCATTTCGCCGTAGCAACCGGCCCGCACATTATACATGAAACCGACAAAATCTTCATAAAAAACTCCGGGGAGTATTTTCCTGACTTCGCGTTTCTTGCGTTTACCGTTCCTATACTTACGAAAATGCCATTCCCCGCGTTTATAATCGAATCTGTGAATACTCTTATAAACGCGCTTGCCTTTGACGGAAACGCGGGAAAAGTACGTCGCTACAAGCCTTTTCTTTCCATTTATTTCCATCACCTCAAGGTAGGAACGGAAAAACTGGCGCTTCATTTTAGTGGCCCAGCCGACAACGCCCGTGGCCACGGCGTCAATCTCGGCAATGAGCTTGTTGCCATAACCGGGCCGGAAGGTGACGTCGAGGTCTGCGGCTTTGAACGTGGAAAGGAAATCAACTTCAAACTTCAGATGTTCCCCGACTAATCCGGCGAACAAAGGGTCCACAACGGTTATTTTCCTCTTGGCCCCAGACTTCATCTTCAGCTTTTTTTTTGGACCTTCGACAACCTTTTTTTCGCTGTCCGCCGTAAATGCCCGCAGCAGAAAAGGCGGCGCCGCAAAAGCCGTCAGCGCGCAGGCCAAAGAGTTTTCCAGGAAATCGCGTCGTTCGGGCGAATAAATGCTTTCGATAATTTTATTTTCGTTTTTCGGCACTTCGTCCCCCAAGGTCAAGGCAGGTCAGAATATAGATCGCCGAGTAAAACTGTCAACAATAAATGGCGATAATCGTACAATGAATCATTGTTATTGGTAATCTGATCCGATATAATGCTTGAAAATTATCCGAAAGAAGGGCCGTAAAATTATCTAACGTAACGCGACTTACACGTCGGAATTATGGGGGTTTCTTATGGACAGCGTTTACAAGGTTATTGAGCTTGTCGGATCGTCGCCGAACTCGTGGGAGGATGCGGCCAAAAACGCCGTGAACAAAGCGGGGAAATCATTGCGCGACTTGCGCATCGCCGAAGTCGCGGCGATGGATATGAAAGTCGAAGACAACGCGGTCGTCGCCTTTCGCGTCCGCGTCAAAGTATCGTTCAAATTCGACGAGAACTAATCGGCTTTTTATCAATCGCCGAAAATGTTTTAGGTCCACGGACTCATTGACGTAGGGCGCAGTGCCGATGTGCGTGATGATCGGAAACTGTCGGCACATGCTCGGAAAGTACAGGGCATTGAGGCGCGGATCGTTAATGTCGAACAGTTGAATTAGTAGCTGAAACTTGAATCCATGAATGCGTGGAGACCTAAAAGCGCAGGCAATGCGTTCGCGCAGATTATCGTTTATTTTACCCTCCAGCTTCACCCTTTATTCGAATCAGCAACTCGCTGACCGCCGCGGCCAGGGCCTCGACGGTCTTTGGAGTAAAGTGATCGTAGTCAATGAAAAGATCTTGACCGAAAACGGTGCCGGGAATCCTCTTTTCAAGCTCCGCCTCCGTGTCCAGGACGACTACGCCCGGCAATTCTTCCAGCAGTTCCGCCAGGCGCATCGGTCGCGCCAGGGAGCGCTCCGGCGCCGCGTCATGGATTAAGGCCTGATGAAAAGACTTCATGGCCTCTTCACGCCGTCCTGCTTCCAGCAGGCACTTGCCTCGCCGATACCACAGGGCCGCGTATTCGTCATCCAGGGTAAGGGCTTTATCATACATTTTCAAAGCGCCGGCGCAATCGCCTTCATCCTGCATGACGGTTCCTGTCGTGTACGCAGCGAGCCAGTTTTTCAATTCCTCTTTGTTCATTTCCTCTTTGTGATAGGACAACAAAGGCCAGAAATCCGACTGATTGGTGGTCGGAGTGATGAATACAAACACGGCTTGGGCCGCATGTGTTTTCCGAGCGGCTTCCAAATAGAATTGCTCGTGGGTTTTGGCCATTTCCCTTTTTATGTTTTTTTGCACTCGTATTTCCCGGGGATGAAGGGACTGTGCAAATTCTTTCGGTTTTGAAAAATACTCCTTTTTTGGCAGATTCGGATCCAGCGGAAAAGGTTGCAGGAGCTGGGGCGGGGGTGGCGCGGCGTGCGCCTTTTGCACGCCGAAAATATCTTCCAGAAGCCGAAAAACGCGAAGGCCTCTAAAAAACCGTAGCGCTTTGACTTGCTTTGCGCTTTTCGAAAAATCCTCGCGGCGAATCTCCGGCCCGAAATCCGGTGCGATCCCGGCCGGATAGACCAATACGGCGTCCGGCGCCAGCTTCAAAACCCGGTCCAGCGCGATGCCGACCTCCAGCGCGCTGCTGCCCCTGCTCGCCAAATCGATGAGTTCAAAATCCTCGGGAAGCTTTTCTTTAGCCAACTTGCTAAGGCGCAAAATATCGCCGAAACCGGCTATGGGACTGGAACCGAGAATGAAGGAGCGAAAAACTCCGGTGGGCTTGGGCATTTCAAAGTGCGCCGGCGGCAGGGAATCGAGAACTTTATAAAATCTTCCGTCGGAAAGCGGAATCAGTTCGCCGCGCTCGGGATGGGCAAGGCTCGTGTAGCGTGTTGAATAGTGGGTTATTTCACCGATTTTATTTTTATCGAAAAGCTGAACCGGCGAGTGGGCAAGCTCTTCTTCGCTCCTTGCGTCGGGAAATCGTCCCGCAACGCGCAGTCCAAATTCCAAAGCTGCGAGCGCCAAAATCAAAATGGCGAGGTTGATCGCGATAAAGCGGCTAATGTTTTTCATGGTTCGGGCCGAATTGGTATCTTCATAATCATGTCCATCACAAACATTCATAGATGATCGGATCGGGATGGGTCAATGCGAATCGCGTCTTGAAAACTTTTATTGTTGCTCCTATCGTCTTCCATTATCGGGAATACCGCACCTTATAAGGACGGACATCAACAATGACGCGACCGCGCAAGGAACAGTTTTCCGGCTGCATCATCGGGCAGGCTCTTGGGGACGCCGCCGGTTTCGTCGTCGAAGGGTACTCAACATCCGTCTGCAAGCAGTATGTCAAAAACGTACTCACATCGGAAAAGCCAATGCAGCAAGGTCGCAGTCCCTTTTCCTTCGGGCAATATTCCGACGACACGCAACTGGCTCGCGAACTTCTTCAGAGCATCGTGATCCGCCTGGACTTTGACCCGGTCGATTACGCGCAGCGCATCGCGGATATCTTTTCCTCCGATAGAATCGTGGGCCGGGGAAGAGCCACGCAGCAAGCCGCAGACAGGCTGAATCGCGGCGTTCCCTGGGATCAGGCCGGCGCGCCTTCCTCTTTGGCCGGCAATGGCAGCGCCATGAGAAGCGCTCCGGTCGGGCTTTTGTTTTTCGACAATCCTGAGCGTATGTTGCAGGTCGCTACAGACCAGGGGCGCATCACGCATCAGGATCCGCGCGCCGTGGCAGGATCCATAGCGATTGCCGGCGCTGTTGCGATTGCCTTGGAAACCCCGGACATCAAGCCGGCGGATTTCTGCGGGCAAATCACCGAATGGACCGCCGAGATTAGCCCATTGTTTTCCGAGCAAATCACTCGGCTTCCCGAGTGGGTGGAGTTGCCCTGGGAAAAGGCCATGCCGCTTATCGCCGCCGCCGGCCTCGACCCCGCCGAGGGAAAAATCTGGGAAGGAATCTCGCCCTACGTGGTCAGTAGCGTCCTTTGGAGCCTCTACGCTTTTCTCAAGACGCCGCACAACTATTGGGATACAATCTGCACCGCCATCATCTGCGGCGGAGACGTGGATACCACCGCCGCCATGGCTGGGGCCGTCAGCGGCGCTTATCTTGGCCTGGAATCCATCCCCAAGGAGATTGCCCGCCACCTCAACGACCAGGGAGCCTGGACCTATTCCGATCTGGTCAACCTCGCTGAGCGCAGTTTCGACATGAAGCTCGGCGCATAGCGCGGGCAAAAAAAACGGCCTTCTGGAAAATACTTCGAATGATATTTCCTTTGCCGAGTTGGCCATGAAGAGTGCAATCCGGGTTCATAACTACAGCAATCTTTGATAGGTTTGCTCTTCTTCAAACGGATTCCCAGCGTTGACAGTCAAAAAAAACCTAGTACGATTCATAATCTGGTAAATAATTGTGGGCAGGCAAAGACATTTTTCAAGGGAAGCACCCGAAATCCCATCGGACGATTGGCCCCCCCCCCCATGCCTCAGAAAACCCATGTTCGAAGTATAAAAAATGCCAGTGCAAAGGAATGAGCCTCCGTACTGGGGGAAAAACGGCTTCAGTCCATTTCGAGCTGAACCGGTTCAATAGGATAGGCTCAATTATTGCTGCAAATCTCGTTTGTGCGAGGGGATTAAAGACGTGACCTCTACAGCGCCTCGCTGGATCATGGCGATCTCGATCATCGTGCTTCTAACACTGAGCTTTCTCTCGACTCGCTGGAGACCAGTGGAAGATTCGTATATTTCATTTCGCTACGCGGCCAACGCATCTCTAGGTCAGGGACTTGTTTTCAACCCCGGAGAACGGGTCGAAGGTTTCACCAATCTTCTTTGGACGGCGCTGCTATCGGTTTTGGGCCGGTGTGACTGGAAGAATATCCCAATGATCGCCCTGTCGCTCGAATTACTTTTGGCGATTTCCACAATGCTGGTACTGTGGAAATGGACAGGCAGCTATCTCTCCGTTCTCCTGTTGGCCATATTTCCAGGGTTCATTGACAACGTCGGCACGGGCCTCGAAGTTGCATTGCTCGCGTTCCTTTTCACATCAAGTGCATACCTGTTGCTCAAATCAGAGCGGCCAGCCCTTGGTTCACTTTGTATGGGATTGGCTTTTCTTACCAGGCCGGACGCTGGACTGGTAGGCGTCTTCGTTCTGATGGGGTTCTGGTTGGCGTCCCGGCGCGCGGAGCGCGACCAACGATTATTCATACGCTTGATATTACCATTTGTTGGATTAGTGGTTGCTACGGAAGTGTTCCGTTTCTTGTATTACGGTGATGTGGTTCCGAATACTTTCCACGCAAAAGCTGCTTTGAGTTTTTCATCCGATCTCGCTTTGGGATTCAAAAACCTATGGCACTATGTCGCTCGCGGCGGCTTCGCTTTTTTGGTGCTCATAGTGGCAGCGCTCACTTTTGCTCGTAAGGACATTCGCTCTTTTGGCGTTGCTCTGGGTGCGTCGGCTTTTCTGGTTTACTATTTGTTGGCTGGTGGACCGAGCGGCAACCAGTCAAGGTTTCTCGCTCCACTAATCCCGCTTCTGTTGGGCATCATTCCGTGGATGGCGATTGGATTTTCCACACGCGTTTGGCGAGGCGCTCTAATGACTTCTGTGATCTTGGGTTGCGCCCTGATGATATATTTTCAGGGTCCGCTTCCGACGCTGTCCAATAAAAGCACTTATCGGCTCGTCTCCCGAGCCATAACCCCATTGCCTGCAGGAACAAAAGTCGTGTTTCAGGCCATTGGTTTGGTTGGGTGGGAGAATCTACACCTGACAATTATAGACCAGCTCGGTCTTACAAACCGTGAAGTCGCGATTCACGGTGAACCACACCCCGAAATCCCTATCCAAGGCCATCGAAAATGGATGACGGCTGACCAATTCTTTGCCGCGAAAGCCGATTACTATGTGCCTTTCACTTCTGGCGCGTTGAAAAGGGGAGACTGCCCTGAGAACACGGTTTTCGCTCCAATTCCATTGGGGCCGGATGCTTCGATAATAAAAGACCCTCGTCTTCTGAAATACTTCACGGCCATTACTCTCAAATCCGGCAGGGAGGGATGCGTTCTGGCATTTCGTAGAAATGGTCCGGATCAGTAAACTTGAGAGAGAAATAGCAAAGGCAAAATTCGACATGAAGCTCGGCGCATAGCGCGAACCCATGTCGAAAAATGAACTTGAATAATATGTCGCGGTTGCGATAACATCGCATGGCTTTGCGTTGCACTATGGTAGCGCATGTGAATGGCGACCGACAACAACGGGGTACTGGGAGAAAAGCATGTTTACCGTCATCAAAACTACCGGTGTGCGCATCGTCAAATACGCAGTCGCATTTCTGATCGCTTGTATTTTATCCGGCGCTTCGTTTTTTGCGTCCCCAGTGTCGGCGCAAGTCGCGCCTCCGATTAAAAGAACGGTCTTCGCCATCGGTAATATTACCCCACTTATCATACCATTTCCGCTTGTAGCGCACGTGCTGATCGACGACCAGCTCTACCACGCGCAGACTTGGTTCTCGGCTTCGAGGGCGTCGGGGCCTGTTGGGCTGGCGGTGGATGAAGCGAACAAGCGCCTGTTTGTCTCCTATGAGAGTGCGCAGACGCTTAACGCCTTCAATGCAGAGGACGCCACCGAGCAGGGCAACATCCGTCTGGCCGGAACCAGCAACCTGGCGGGCATGGTCGTACACCAGGAGCGCGGCCACCTGTTCGTGGTCGATCGCGGGCAGCCGACGGTGTACGTTTTCGATACGCAGAACTTCGAGGCCGTGGAACAATGGATTATTCCGGGCACGCCGGGGCCCTGGGGCATCGACCTGGAAGGCGACCTTCTATGGGTGGCGAACACTACGGAAACCGTTCGAAGCTTCAACATCGACACGCACGAACTGGTCGATCAGTTTACGCAAACAAATCCGGCCATCGCCATCGCCGTGACCGATTACCCGGAGCGATACGTTTTCACGACGGCCTGGGACGGCGGAACGCCGACCAGTCCCGGACTCACGAAGTACGCGGTGGATACGGATGTGGAAGACTTCGCAACCCTGCCCGGCGTCGGCAAGGGGGTGTCGCTGAATCCCGCCATCAACCAAGTTTACGTTATCGTATCGAACAATCTGGCCATATACGACATGGAAACCTTGGCGCCCCTTTATACTTATCTATTGGGCAATCTTTGGAGTTCGACGGACTGTCTGGCCAGCGAAGTGCGTTTCACGGGGACGGTCAAAAAGGAATGCATCTCGCATCCTGCCGGGCAAATCATCATCCCCGGCGACGAAGTCGTTTTCGAGATCACGGTCCAAAACCGGCACTCAGAGCCGATCCATGTTCTTCCACTGGAGGATCAGTATGACACCGGCCACCTTGCCTTTGTATCCGCGACGCCGGTGTCCGACGACGCCATCGACGATGGCGTGATCAACTGGAGCGATCTTGTCGTGTCCTTTGGCCAAGATCAGGACCCCGGCGAAACCTTTACGGTGGAGGTTGTTTTCAACGCGACCGCGACCGAGTGCACAGAGTTCGTGGAAGGATCGAATTTAGGGGAAATTTCCGGGTTGGTCGATACCGAAGGCGAGACCCTTGACGATGCAGCGGGATCGGCGGATTACCGCATCAACTGCTACTGCCGTGAAGACGAGGACTGCGATGACGGGCTTTTCTGCAACGGCTTGGAATACTGCAATGAACTGGCGCAATGCGTGAGTCCAGGAAACCCCTGCCCACTTGATGACGAAGTTTTCTGCAACGGGCAGGAAACGGTGATCTGCGACGAAGATCTCGATGAGTGCGGGCACACCGGCGATCCGTGCGTGGACGACGGCAATTTCTGCAATGGCGACGAGACCTGCAACGAGCAGACGCAGCAGTGCGAGCACAACGGCGATCCGTGTGTGGACGACGGAATCTTTTGCAACGGCGATGATTATTGCGATCCGACTAAATTGGAATGTCAGCACACCGGCGATCCCTGCGAGGAATACGAAATTTGCGACGAGGACGCTGAACTATGCGTAGGCGACAATGTTCCTATTGGCGACGACGATGACGCCGGCTGGCCTGAGGGCAAGGTCACGGGTGGCTGCTGCGGATGTGAATAGATAAAGGGTAGGCGTTTAGGTCCAGGAGTTCGAGAATCAGCGTTTTTAGTGCGGTGTGTGTTTATGGTTTTCTTAACGGGATATCCCATTTTTTCATATACTTCCATATTGCGGTCCTGCTGACTCCCAATTGTCGTCCCGCTTCAGCTTTGTTCCAATGGGAATCTTCCAGCACATCGATCAGAAATTCCCGCGTTAGTTTTTTTTGAGGTTGGTTTTTTTGATCGCTTTTAGATGACCATTTTGAAGAATGAGGCGCGTATTCACATTGTCTGATTTCCACGGGCAGGTCGAAAATGTCGATATGCCTGTCATTGACCAAAACAAAGCCGTGTTCGATCGCGTTTTCAAGCTCACGAACGTTACCCGGCCAATTGTAGTCCATCAGGATTCGCATGGCGGAAGGCGTAACATCCAAGACTTGCTTTCCTGTTTGTTTATTTTGGAGATTGATAAAGTGACTGATCAAAAGTCTAAGGTCATCTTTCCTTTTTCGTAAAGGAGGAAGCTCGATAGGAAATACCTTCAAACGGTAAAAAAGATCCTCCCGAAAGGCGCCGCTATTTACAAGGCTGAAAATATCTTTATTCGTAGCGGCGACGATCCGAATGTCGATCTTTTGTTTTTTGGATTCACCCACGCGTTCGATTTCGCGCTCCTGCAGGACCCGTAAAAGTTTGATCTGTATCAACGGGCTGATATCCGCAATCTCATCCAGAAAAAGAGTGCCGCCGTCGGCTTCTTCCAATCGCCCAACGCGATCTCGCACCGAGCCGGTGAAAGCGCCTTTCACGTGTCCGAATAATTCGCTTTCCAGCAGGGTTTCCGGGAGCGCGCTACAATTGATCGTAACATAAGGCATGTCCGCCCGTGCGCTGTTAAAATGGATCGCGCTGGCCACCAGTTCTTTTCCCGTACCGCTCTCCCCTTGGATCAAAACGGTGGCTTCGCTTGCCGCCGCCGCTTTCAAAGCCGTAAAAACTTGCTGTATCTCACTGCTTTTTCCGATAATGTTTTCAAAACTGTGGATTTTTTTAAGCTGACGAGCGGTTTCTTCCAGTATTTTTCGTGCGCGATAAACTTCCCCGAGGTCGGTTACAGTCTCCACAATTCCCAGAATGTCGCCGTTTGCACCATCTATTAGCCGCGCACTCTTCAGAACGGGGACATCATGGCCATTCTTATGCCTGAGAAAGCATTCCTTCCCATCAAAACTCCCAATCTCTAATATCCCGCATTCCTTGATCCCCGTTGGGCAGCTTGTATCCAAACATCGGTTGAAAGTCAGCATGCTGCAATTTTTACCAATCGCCTCTGCTTCACGATAACCGGTTATTCGTTCCATTGAAGGATTCCATGAGCTTATTGTCCCTTGCCGATCCAGCGTAAAAACGCCATCTGCCATTGAACCCAAAAGAAGTTCTGCGAAATTTGAGTCAAATAATATGCTGGGTTTTGTCTGCATTTTTCTTTTCCCCAACCTTCCTTTCTTCGATTAAGCTTGAATAATTCCGCCAGGGACGAAACAGGTAACGTTATGGTAACGCTATGGTTGCGTTACCATAACGCTAAGATCACCATGCTTTCTGATTTTCTTATTGTCAAGATTGCGTCAAGAAGGGATTATTATGACCGAATATCAACGACTTAACTTATTTTCAAATGAAGTCCCATCAGGACATACCCCCCTTGGCACGCTTGTTGAGTTGGTTGAGGCATAGCAAGAGCGATGGAGAAATCGAGAGATCATATTTCCCATCCACAAGAAGGAGACGGAGTTTTGAGCCTACAAATTCTCAGATCCGATAAAGAGCTTGAACAAGCAATAAAAAATGGCGTCGCGCTGGTTGCTTTCAACGCTCCCTGGTGCGCTCCTTGCCAATCTCAGGAGTCTATCATTATTCATCTTTCGGATCAGCTTGAGCAAAAGGCATTATTCGCGAAAATAGATATCGAATCCAGTTCCGGGTTGGCGACACGTCTTGGAATACAAGCCATTCCAACAGTCATCATCTACAAAAACAGCAAAGAAATTCAGCGTTTTACAGGGGTTCACGAAGAGTCTGCTCTTCGAGGAGCCCTTGAAAATATATTGGGCCGTACGCCCGATGCTCACCTTAAACCCAATGCGTTTAACGAAAAGGATACTATCATGAGCGAAGACCCTATCATGAGCGAAGACCAAAGAATTGAAGCCGCCACTGAGACCCACAAACCCGCACGCCCCATGAAGTTCTTTAAGGACATGGATGGCAACGGCTGGTTGTGTGACAAGGACATCGACCCGAAAAGCGATTTTGAAAAGCAGGGGTGCTGGAGATGTGAGGACATGGCCTTTCCCGCCGGCGGTCGTTGATCGAACAACACCGGATGGTCTCCAATGGACATCGACTGTCGGTGTCCATTGCAAGGATGAAACAGCAAATTTTAGGAGGAAATGAAAATGATCGGATTAGACAGATTGATGGAAAAACCTGGCGTAGTTGCGGCAGGACAATTCAGCAAAGAAGGAAAATTTGAAAGGACGGTGGGTGAATTTGGCGAAGAGATGAAGACGGAGGCTGCGAAATTTTGCGCCTCGGTGAATGAGACCGCATCCAAACATCCGACACGCTGGCCGAGACGACCGGCATGAAATGGAAAGGCCTGAATGGTTGGATGATTTGGGGTTGAGACTACGCCCTGTGCGTTTCGGGCAATACCGGCGTGTTCGTCGAAACGACGCGAGCCGATTTCAATCAGTTGATGGTGGATTTGTTTGGACCGCCCGCCGCGGGTCAACGAGTCACCATGTAGCACCCCATCCTTCGAGCACGATGGCGCAGGTGATTTTACGGAATGTGTAGATCAAGTTGCATTGAAAACTATCTGTCAAGGAGACTTTATGAATACGGTAGAAGAAAACAATTCGACAAATAATAACACCGAAATTCTGATTATCGGCGGTGGGCCCGTCGGAATACAGGCCGCCCGTCTCATCAAGCACTTCAGTTCCGACGCTGATGTGATGGTTGTTCGACCGGAACCGCACTCCATGGTTTATTGCGCCATTCCTTATGCCATTGAAGGGCTGTTCCCTTTATCCAAAACTTTCAAAAGCGATGATCTGATAACCGAAACAGGGGCAACGCTGATAAAACATAAGGTTGCCTCCGTCAATATGAAAGAGCATTCGGTTGTCTTGGACAACGGTCACGGCATCAAATTTAAAAAAATGCTGATTGCCACCGGCGCGATCCCATTTCTTCCTCCTGTTCCCGGAATCGGGTTGAAGAACATTTTCTCTATAAAAACCGGGAAAGATGCCCAGGACGTTATCACGGCGCTCAGTGGGGATGCCGAATGCGGTGCGGAAAGCCCTTCGGGAAAGCACACCGGCGCTCAAAAAGCGGTGGTGATCGGCGCGGGAGCCATCGGGCTGGAACAGGCATTGGCTTACCGGGCGCGCAATCTGGAAGTTCATCTGGTTGATATCATGAGCTATCCCCTGTCAATGATGCTTGATCCGGACATGAGCGATGAGGTCACGCAAGAGCTTGTCAAAGCCGGTGTTCATCTGCATCTCGGTAAGGGGCTAAAAGCGTTTCACGGCAAAACAGCAGTCTCAAGCGTCGAACTCGATAACGGGACAATCATCGACCTTGAGGAAGGCGCCGATTTCGCCATCGTCTCCGTCGGTATGCGACCGGATCTCTCGGTTTTTTCCGACAGTGGGATCAAGATTGAAAAGGACGGAATCGTTGTTGATAAACATATGAAAACCAGCATCGACGGCGTTTGGGCTGCCGGTGACTGCGTGCAATTTACCTCGGGTATTGATGGTGATGTGATTGGAGGGAAACTGGCGACAAACGCAGTGCCGATGGCAAAAATCGCGGCCCTCGACATGGTGGGAAAAGATGCGGAATACCCCGGTTTTTACAACGGCGCGATTACGATAGCCGGCGACATCCGCGTTGGAGGGACCGGATTCACCCAGACCCTTGCCGCCAAACGCGGCATAGATGTTTATTCAACCGTTGGAAGTTCAAAAACTCGTTTTCCGATGATGCCGGGGGCGGGCACGGTGAAGGTCAAATTGGTCTTTCGAAGAGACACAAACGTGATTATCGGGGGGCAGGTTGTCGGGACCGAGGCCATTGCTGAGCGAATCGACCTGATCACTTTGGCCATACAACAAAAACTCAACGCACACGATCTGTCCAAATTCAGTTATTCCTCGCAGCCCTGGCAGACTTTTTACCCCGCGAAAAACGCGATTGTCGAAGCGGCGGAAAAAGCAACGGGCTTGCTGTGAAAATCCGTAATGCGGACAGAGAGCACAAAAGGGAAATTGCGTAACGGTGATTGACCAGATGGTTGCCATAACAAAGCACGCGCTTGTCATTACCAGTTTCGTTTTCGCGATGATGTTGGTGATCGAATATGTAAACGTGCTTTCCGCGGGTGAATGGCAAAATCGTCTTGGAAAAAACCAGTGGGGGCAATATCTTCTTGCCGCCTTCTTGGGTGCTACCCCTGGTTGTCTGGGCGCATTCATCGTTGTCGCTCTGTATTCACACCGAGTCCTGTCTTTAGGGGCGGTTGTGGCAGCAATGGTCGCCACCAGCGGCGATGAAGCGTTTGTGATGCTGGCAATGATTCCCAGGGAAGCGATTGTACTGACAGGTATTCTTTTCACCGTCGGAATTCTCGCGGGAATCGGAACGGACCTGCTGATTCGACGGGAGAGAGACGATGCCGGAACGTGTCGTTTTCAAACACACGATCAGGATGTGTGCCATTGTTTTCCACGCGGTCAGATACTTGGGCAGTGGAGGAAACTAAGCATTGCACGGGGCACCCTATCCCTGACACTTCTACTGATAATATTCGCTCTTGCGGTCGGGGAGTTGGGGCCTCAGGCATGGAACTGGAAGCGTTTTACGCTGGTCGGCGTCGCCGGCGTTAGCCTGTTTATCGTTTCGACAGTACCGGAGCATTTCCTGGAAGAACATCTTTGGAAGCATGTCGTTAAGCAACATCTTTTAAAAATATTCTTCTGGACCTTTGGCGCACTTGTTGTGGTGAATCTGGTCATCGATAAATTTCAGTTGAATGACCTGATTGTCGAAAATCCATGGTCCGTGTTATCCGTCTCGGTTCTGGTGGGAACGATACCATCCTCCGGGCCGCATCTGATCTTTGTGACGCTGTTCCAAAAGGGCTTGATTCCCTTCAGCATCTTGCTCGCGAGTTCCATCGTACAGGACGGGCACGGCATGCTGCCGTTGCTTGGCTACTCAAGAAAAGACTTCATTATCGTCAAGGCCATCAACGTGGTGGTCGGCTTATTCATAGGTGGTCTTGTCTTGTCGATCATGCATTGAAAGGGAGAAAATTATGACGCTTGAGGAGGGGATCACCGCAGCGATTGAGTGTAAAAAAAGGGTTCGAGACGTTTACCTGGACGCTACGAAAAAGGCTAAACATCCCACTGGAAAACGAGTTTTAAGGATACTTTCCGAAGATGAGCAAAAGCAGATCGACTACTTGTTGGACAAGCTTGAGGAATGGGAGCAAGCCGGGAAAGTAACGGTTGATAAATCGAGAACAGCCATCCCGTCTTCAGAAAATATCGATAAATGCACTCAACAACTAATAAGTAATATGCCGCCTTGGGATGAAGGGTGCGAACTGAATATTTTGAGAAAAGCAATGGATGTGGATGAGGAGACTACTAAACTCCTTAGAAAATTAGCCGACGGTTTGGCCAATGAAGCCAGAGAGATGTTCACGCGCTTTTTGGAAATCGAAGAGGGGTATAAAAAAATACTCCAAGCGGAAATCGACTCAATTGGGCGAACCGGTTTTTGGTTCGACATCCAGGAATTCAATCTCGAATGAAATTTCATAGCGTGGGTAAGGTAAGAGTCAAACGCCTGGCGAAAGAGCGACAGCAGTTGGCAAAATAGAAAAACAGAAAGGACGTAACTAAAATGAAAATCAAATTGGATGAGAGCAAATGCACTGGATGCGGAGCCTGCGAAAAAGTCTGCCCCGTTGATGCGATCGCCATCAACGAGATTGCTCATATCGATCATGAACAGTGCATTCAGTGTGGCGCGTGCGTGGAGGAGTGCCCGGAACAGGCTCTTTCCATCGAAGAAGAGGAAAGAATATCCCCCCGCATCCAGAAACCAATGTCATATTCGGAAACAAGGGAAGCATACGGACACAAAGACAATCATCAAAGTGGTGGCCGCAAAGGCGGTTTCTGGGCATGGCTGAAATTAAGGTGAAAATCAAAGCCCATTTTTTGGCAGAAGGCATCGAAGGTTGTATCAGGTTGAACGGGGGGAACGATGCAACCCGAGGAGTGAGCGCGCGATAAATGATCGTATCTTGTTTGAGGGAATTTCGATTGTCTCATGCGGAGCTGTGCTCCCGGAGCTCAACTTTTTGAGAGACCAGGGCAGGCTGGATGCTGACAAGATTTTTTTACCGGCCCCGGGTTTCATGCCAAGCCTTCGAGCCTGAACCGGCAATTAGTCAACCAATTGGACAAAGCCAAGAAGGCCTCTGAAAAAGTTATCGTCCTGTTTGGAGGGCGCTGCTATCTGGATATGAACGACGCCTATCGAAGCGTTGAATCCATCATGAGGGAGGTTGGAGGAAACATCACTTAGGTCCAGGCAAACAATTGTGTTGATTTTCTTGTCGATTAGGGGCAAAGAGATATTGTCAGCGACGGGAGAAAAGTCTATTGGCTGACGCCCGGCTGGTTATTGTACTGGAAAAGGATATTCGAAGGATGGGGTGTGGGTTTGGCCAATGAGACCTTTCCGCAAAATGACGCCGCAATCTTGCTTGGTCCGTTCAATGTTTTTGAAGACGTGGCATTGAGCGATCCGGAGGAGTTTCTGGAGTTTTCTGATTTTATGCGGATTCCTATCGAGCCGGTGGACATTCATCTCGACAGGCTGAAGAATTTATTGGCGCAAACATTGAGGAGGCAATAAATCATGCATGTACAGGAGAATATTACGCTGGGTGGTGTGAAACTGAGCAATCGTTTTTTGCTGGCGCCTGTGAAAACAGCGTTGAACAGCCCTGGGGGCAAGGCGACGCAAGAGGTGAAAGCTTTCTGTCGGCGCATAGCCGAAGGCGGTGTCGCCCTGTTGATTCTCGATCTTTCGAATGAATAATTTGTCATCCTTTATGGAGTCATTTTTTTGATCGCAGCCAGAGAACCACGGGCTAACCCGTGGATGAGTTAACCTAGCTCCCTGGCCTTAAAGGTCATTTGGAGCAATAGAAAAAGGAGATGCAAATGAAAACGGATGCAGTGAAAACGGATGTCATTGTTGTTGGAGGCGGACCGGCGGGAATTATCACCGCACTGACAGCCAAAAGCATATATCCAGAAAAATCGGTTCGTCTGATCAAGGAGATCGGCGATGGCGTAATTCCTTGCTCGATACCATATATGATTCGAACAATGTCCGATCCCGCGGAAAATGTAGTGGGCAATCTTCCCCTTCAGAACGCAGGCGTCGACATCACCGAAGGCAAGGTAGTTTCTTTTGACACGGAGGCTCGAGAAGTCCGGCTGGAATCCGGAGAAGAGCTATTTTACGAGCGACTCGTGTTGGCGACAGGCGCCAAACCTATCGTCCCTCCCATTCCGGGTATCGATAAAGAGGGAGTGTTTCTTGTCAAAAAGAGCCTTTCCGCAGCAATCGCCTTGCGAGAGAAGGTTTTGAAAGCGAAAAGCGTGGTCATTCTGGGCGGAGGGTTTATTGGCGCCGAATTTGCCGATGAGTTGTCCCATATTGACGGTTTGGATGTCCACTTGGTCGAGGTACTGCCAAAACTGTTGCAGGCGGCCTTTGACGAGGAGTTCTGTGACGACGTGGGCGATGTCTTGGCAAAGGCAGGCGTTAATATTCATACGGGCAAGCGGCTGGATGCGATCAATGGAAAAGACCATGTGGAATCAGTCACCATTGGCGGCGGAGAAGAAATACCGGCGGATGTGGTCATCGTTGGCATAGGCGCGAAACCATCCAACGAATTGGCTAAAGAGGCCGGATTGAGAATCGAGAGTAACGGATCGATTTGGGTTGATTCGTATATGAGAACATCGATTAATGACGTTTTTGCGGTCGGAGATTGCGCCGTTAAGCGAGATTTCTTCACCAGGAAGAAAACGCCCATTATGCTCGCCTCCAACGCTACGACCGAGGCCAGGATCGCAGGAACCAACCTATACGGCATTCGTGTTTTACGCCAGATACACGGAACGATTTCAGCCTTTTCCACAAAAATAGGAGGTGTTTCTTTTGCTAGCGCCGGGATGACTTGCGGAGCCTGTGAAAGAGAAGGGTTTAGAATTGTTTCCGCGACCTCCCTTTCGCCCGATCGCCATCCCGGAACGCTTCCGGGAGCCAGCATGCTGAAGCTAAAGCTTGTTTTTGCGGACAGGACCGGCAACCTTTTGGGCGGGCAGATTTCAGGCGGCGATTCGGTCGGAGAACTGGTCAATGTTGTGGCGCTTGCCATTGAAAAAAATGTCAATGTACGCGAAATGGACATGATGCAAATAGCCACGCATCCGTTGCTCACTTCCGCACCCACGGTTCATCCCATTATTGATGTAGCCCATAAGGTGTTGGCGGAACTACGGACTAAATCAAATGAAATGAGCGCACCGAAAGGGTAAAAATTCGCCATATAAAATTGTAAGGAAATAGATCATGCCTGTACAGGGAAGTTTTAGCTTGGGCGGCGTGAAGCTGGGTAATCGCTTTGTGCTGGCACCTGTGAAAACAGCATTGAACAACCCTGGAGGCAAGGCGACGCAAGAGGCGGAAGCTTTCTATCGGCGTATAGCCGAGGGCGGCACTTCTCTGTTGATTCTCGAACCTTCGGCGATATCGCCGGAGGGGGTGGAGCATCCGAAGCAGCTTCGTATACACAAAGACGAGCATGTTCAGGAGTTGGAGAAGCTGATTCAGGCCATACATGAAGGCGGTGCGCTGGCCGCAGTACACCTGAACCATGCCGGCAGGGCGGCCAACCCCAAAGTTATTGGCGGTTCCCCTCTTGCGCCGTCGGTGATGATGTGCCCTACCACGGGCGCTGAGGCAATGGAGTTGTCTCACGATCAAATTGTGGGGATTATTGGCGATTTTGAAGCGGCAACTCGACGCGCCCTAAAAGCGGGCGCGGATTTCATTGAACTCCAATGCGGGCACGGCTATTTGATCAGCCAGTTTTTTTCATCTCGAACCAATAAGCGTAGCGACCCATGGGGCGATAACGGAAAATTCGTAGACGAAGTATTGGGTCGTGTCATGGAAGCAGCGGGATCAACGCCGGTGATTGCCCGAATTTCCGGCAAGGAATTTGTGGACGGAGGCTTGGATCCGGAAAACCAGGCAGGACTGTTCAAACTTTTTGAACGAAAAGGCGTCTCAGCCCTGCATGTAGGTTTCGGAAATTCCTGCGACAACCCGGCCTGGTATTTTGGGCATATGGCGCTTCCCGAAGAACCGCAGAACATGATTCTAAAGAAAATCCGCTCCATGATTTCCCTCCCGGTAATAGTAGCAGGGCGTATGGGATACCCGGAGCGAATTGAAAAAGTCATGGAAGAAGGTCTGGCGGATTGCATCGCTTTGGCGCGTCCGCTCATTGCTGACCCGGATTTTCCCAAGAAGATGATAAGCGGCCAAGGTGATTCTATTTTATTATGCGGCGCATGTCTTCAGACCTGCTTGAAAAATGTCAAGTCGGGCGCTCCTATTGCGTGCATGGCAAATCCCTGGGTTACTACGCCAACTCCACAACCAACAAAGAAACCAAAGCGCGTTATGGTCGTCGGATCCGGCCCCGCCGGCATTGCCGCCGCAGCTCACGCCTCCGAGCGAGGCCATGAGGTTTCCTTGTACGAGCAACGAGAATTTCTTGGCGGTCAATTTGCTTTGGCCGTTCGCCCCATCGGGAAAACCACGATGTCTCGGGTGCTCAAGGGGATGCTTGACAGGTTGGCTCGCTCCAAAGTCTCTGTGCATAAGGATTTAAAGGCGACGCCGGAACTGGTGGAAAAGGAAAATCCCGATGTATTGATTATGGCCACGGGTTCCAGGCAGAAAATTCCGGATATCGAGGGCATTGAGTCGCAATATTTGATGACCTCGTACGAATTTTTCGAAAAAACCAAAGAGATTCAGGGCGAAAAAGTGTTGGTGATTGGCGCCGGCATGGTGGGCATGGAAGTGGCGGAGATGCTCTTGTCCGAAGGAAAAGAAGTCGTCGCATGCAGGAGATCAGATGTCATCGGGGCGGATATGGACCCGATTTCCAAAAAGTTGATGATGAAAAGAGTCGCCGATAACCCGAAACTAACGCTTATGCCCACTACGAAGCTAATCGCCTTCACGCCGGAAGGAGTGCGGGCAATTCACAAGGAAAAGGATGTTTTGCTCGGCCCCTTTGGCACGACCATTATCTGTTCCGGGATGGAGTCCGAAAATTCCCTTGCCAAAGCGTTGCAGAATTTCAAAGGGGCAATACATGTCATTGGCGACGCGGCGGAACCCGCAAACATTGAGGCGGCCTATACGCAGGGAATTTCGATTGGCAACCGTATCTAAATCACTAGGTGGATAGAAAGCAACAGGCATGGAAAAAGAAAGGCGTAGCGATTCTCTTTCGATTCGACCAATCGGATATATTCAATCGCCTTATAAGGATTGGGCGCCTTATCAGCCTGTAGAACGAGAGGAGGAAATCGGTAATTTCCAGGTTCATGTGAACGAGGAATATTCCGAGGGCTTGAAAGACCTTGAGCATTTTGCGTATGTCATTTTGATATTCTACTGCGACAGGGCGGAAATGGGACCCGAACTCACGATAACACTCCCGTGGACTAAAAAAAAGGTAGGGCTTTTCGCCTCGCGCAGTCCCGAACGTCCGAACCCGATCGGAATTTCCATCGTGCGCATTCATAAGATCGAGGGAAACGTAATTTACACCTGGCCGATCGATGTCTTCGATGGAACGCCTCTCCTGGACATTAAGCCATATATCGCCACCCTGGATAGTAAAGCGGACGCCAACGATGGTTGGGTTGATGGTCTTGAGGGAAAGGAACATTTGCTTCAACATGTCAGGGGTATTCCGCATAATCATTCGGAAGGGCGCCATCCAGGGCATGAAAAAAAATAGATGGAAACAACTGAAGCAAAAGACGACGGAACTTGACGAGCGTTAAGGCTTTAACAATCAGAATTTATGAGTTTCCGGGACAGGAACGAGCTAGTTCCCGCCCCTTAAATGGCCCTTTTCGCGATCTCGTCGTCAATCTTCGGTTTTGATTGTGCGGCGTACTCAAGTACGTCTTAAGCACAAAACCTTGATTTCCTTGACCTCACAAAAATTTTCTCATTTTGGGTCGGGAAACTACGCCAGTCCCATCGCAGTTCTGGGATGGGAACGAGCTAACTTTCTCCGTGGCAAACCAGGCACTGGACCTTAGTAAATGTTGCGACGTACCGGATTCGTTTGGACAAAAGACAAAGACCAATGCCCGCCAACATCCTACAGTGGAAGGAAGTGAATTTACGATTGTTTGACTAAGCCCGTCAGGCCGCTCACGTTTTCTTGTGACGATAAGCTTGGCTAACCATTATATCAGTTTTTTTAATGCCAAGTGATAGCGTACAAAATAGGTCATTCTTGATTTTCAAAAGCTTCGGATAATGTATTATCCAAAAAGATCGAGATGACTCTTGAAAAATGAGTCTTGCTTGAAAATTTTGAATTATTGGTTTATAAGCAGAACGCCTTTGAGACGACAAATAGCTGTGGCAGCTTTTCGCGGGAGGATGGCATGTTTGAGCGAATGACAAGATCACTCTTTCTCGGCGTCGTATTAATCGGGCTTTTGGCCTTGTGGACATGCGCCGGATCGAGCGACGATGACGATGACGACGAGGATGTCGCGATGGAAGGCACCACGATTTACGGCGTCATCGAGTATGACGGCGCGGCCGTCGGCGATACCATTATCCTTGGAGCCGTGCATGAGTGGCCGCCCACCGGCCCGCCGGAATGGATAGGCGAAGTCGAGATGTCGGAATCCGGGTTTCCCATGACATGCGAATCTGAAATCGCCATATTCGGCACGCTGTACATGATGGCTTACCTCGACGTTGACCCGGGCGACGGCGCGATGATGAACCTGGAACTGGACCCGATGCATATCCCGGTCGCGACGATGGAGATTGTCGATGGCGAAGGAAATGAGATGAATTATGTCCTCGAAGACGACGCATGGACCGCGGACGATGACGATGCGGACGATGACGACGTCGATGACGATGCGGACGATGACGCCGATGATGACGCTGACGACGACACCGGAGATGAAACGGGTATCCAGGGAACAGTCACCTACAACGGCGCCGCGACGGGCGATTCCCTCGTATTTGGATTCTGGACGATCCAGCCGGTCGGTCCGCCAAGTTATTACGATTCCATTGACATTTCCGGGCAGGATTTTCCCCTTGATTACGAACTGGAGACGGATATTACGGGCGATTATAAAATCGTCGTTTATCTGGACGTCGATCCGAACGACGGCGACAGCATGAATTTTGACCTTGATCCCACCAACTGGGAGATGCTGAGTCTTCCGTTTACTTCGATTGAAGAAGGGGCGATGACGACGGTCGACTTTGAACTGGTCGATCCATAAAAAGCGCGCCAATTCGTAGAAGAAAACTATGACCATGCGAATGATGACTTGCTATAGAGCTTTGATGACGGGTGCGGTTGTCATCGCTTTTTGTTTGTTTGGCGCTTCGGCTTTTGCGCAGGAATCCGAAGACGAAGCGGTTGCGGAATCCGACGAGGATATTGATTCCGCCGTGCTAAAAGCCGAGGAAATCGTTGTGACCGGAACCCGCACCGAGCATCACATCAGTGACTCCCCGGTGCCCATCGAACTGATCACCAGCAAAGAAATCATTAGCTCCGGTTCCCGCGACGCCGGCGACGCGCTGGGAGGCGTGGCGGGGGTTTTCGTGGACGACTACGAAGCCTTCGGACGCGGTGGCCCCGGCTCGGGTATCAATCTGCACGGCCTGCCGACGGACCGCGTACTGGTTCTTGTCGACGGGCAACGGATTCCAAAAACAATGCGTGCCCCGGATCTGGAAATTATTCCCGCCAACATTATCGAGCGCATCGAGGTGGTCAAAGGACCCAACTCCGCGCTTTACGGCTCCGACGCCCTGGGCGGCGTGATCAATATCATCACACGCAGGCCGACGAAAAAACTGAGCCTCGAAGCCGAAGGCGGTTACGGTTCCTTCAACACGCGCAAGGGCAATGTGCTTCACTCCTGGACTCGGGGCCCTTTTGCTTATCTTGCGGCTTTCAATCGTGAAGAGTCCGACGGTTGGATCGACAATTATTCCAGCAAGGCGATCACGCGAATGGGAGTGGGTTTCGACGGCAGCACGCTGGTCAAAAATGACGAGTTGCATCCTTACGAACTGAGCGACCTTTTCGGCAAAGTCATTCTTGATATCGGCGAAAGGACCTCCTGGCACGGCAACGCCCGCTATCATTGGGAATACAACGGCGCAAAAGACGCGGACGGTGGATATTACGACGACGACAAATCCCGCCTGGACACGCAGACGGGAGTGCGCGTTGACATGGGCGCCGCCGGTACTTTGACCGCCACGGCTTATTATTTTCGGCACACGCTGCGCTATCGCCAATATGAAAGCATTTATGTATGGGACCTTCTGCAGCCGACGGAATTTTATTCCATTTACAATGACAAGGGTAACGACACGCTGATGGACAACTACCGGGGCGAGCTTGTCCACAACATTCTTTTCGGTTCGTGGAATCTTTTGACGACGGGGATCGACGCGCGTTATGAAACGCTGGACTACGAAGCCTTTGAGCAATCCGACTTGACCGACGAGGATTCCGGCTTTGATGCCTACCAGACGGTGATGTCCGCGTTCATGCAGGATGAGATGGTTCTTTTCAACAACCGATGGAGCCTTGTCCCCGGTTGGCGTCTGGATCATCATCCGGAATGGGGGATGGTTTTCAACCCGAAATTTTCATCGCTGGTCAAGGCGGTCAAGTCCGATCCCTACTGCCTTTCCCTTCGCGCTTCCATCGGCAGGGCTTTCAAGGAACCGGCGCTATCTCAGTTATACCGCAAGGAATTCAGGCACACGGGCTATTACCTGACGGGCAATGAGGATCTGGCGCCGGAAAAAGCGGTCGGCTGGGATATGGAGATCGAACAGAATTTCTTTGACCGCGTAAATTTAAAACTGGGATATTTTCAGTACGAAATCGAAGACATGATTTGGACCGATGTGTTTGAGGAAAGTTACGTCAGCGGACTGCCTCTTCTCAGGTATGGAAATATCAAAAGAGCGCGAACCTACGGATATGAAAGCTCCGTCCATGCTTCTCCAATTCAATATGTCACCGTGCAGCTCCATCACACGTTCACCAAAACTTTCGATTTGGATGAAAACGAGTCCCTGGGGACGGTTTCAGAGCACCAGTCCGGGGCGCAGCTTTTCATCGACATCGAACCCTGGGGTCTCGGAGGCTTCGCCGCCGCCAACTACCAGAGCGAGCGGGATTTCATCGGCATGGGCGGATTGTGGTACACCGCCGATCCCCGTTGGACGACGAAGGCGCGCGTTTATAAAAAGCTGCTGGGCCATCTCGAACTTTACGGCGAATTCGCCAACCTGCTCGAAGACGATTGGGACCGGGAGGGCGACAGCGACAACGACATGCCGCCCTTCAGCGTCTTCGCCGGCCTCAAAGCCTGGTATTAACCAACAATCCGCAATGTTTTGAAAGTATAAATCAGGATTTTCATTTGGGGCGAGTCATGCTCACAACGACAGCGCTGCTTTTCTTATTGTCGTAGCGTTTTTCAATTGTCTCGACGCCTGCCTCGACACCACAAAATTGCAATCGAAAAAATCGACTTCATTGGACCATATATATCGGATTCAGCAGGTATATTAATGTCATCATTGAGTGAATGATGATGAGCAATCCAATCGTTCCGGCCACGGAGGTTTTTTCATTTCCTTTTAGTTGCTTAACGACAATTATCAAAACAGGAATAAACGCTATAGCCACGGATCTTAGCGAATGCATGAAATACTCATAAAATCCCCACTCAAACATATAATGAAGAAAATCGATGCGATTAAAAAATTGCAAACTTATCAAAATTATATAGAGTATCAACGAGGTCTTTCCGCTTTTTGAAAGGCTGCAATAGATTGAATGCGCTTCTCGTCGCCATATGGTCAGGCTGAAGCCCAAAAGCACAAGAAAGAGCAGGACAATACTCCAATGACTGTAAACCAGGAGCAGTTTTCTCGCTAAGATTTGGCGAAATAAGGGACTGCCATATAAGCTTTGGCCAAAGTCATATGCCCATTGTCCGTACCGAGTCATCTACATTCTCCCGTCGCCTTCCGGGAGCATAGTCGATGAACTATTATTATGGAACCTGTGCCCGCATTCGCGATCTGAAATTGGAATTATTGTCCAATTTGTTTCCAGGGTTTCAACATTCGACTTCGCTCATGGCAGGGTCCTTCGCAACGAACCATGCGCCCCTGGCGGGGCTTGTCACGACAAGAATGTCGTTCCTACAATCGCGGTTCCCTTCGACTGCGCTCAGGGCAGGGAAAACCGCTCCTACACGCTGACAATCATAGACCCCAGACCCCAGACCCTAAACCCTGAACCCTACACCCTGAACCCTGGACCCCAAGAGGAATCACCCACACAATCGCGGTTGAAAACCGCGCCATCTTTTAAAGGCTGAAAGACGATGAGTCCGCCCGGAGCGTAGGCGAAGGAACGGCGGCTGAGTCGGCTTTTGGCGATTTTTCTCACCCATAATCCTTCCGCACATTGACCGCTGTTCATTGATCATTGTTAATTGACCCTGAACCCTTGCCCCTTGCCGCTGCTACAGAATATACCGTGACAGATCCTGGTCCTTGACGATTTCACCCAGGTGCTCGCGAACGTATTCGACGGTGATCTCAACCTTTTTCTCTTTCATCTCAGGGGCCACGAAGGAGACTTCGTCCAGCAATCGTTCCATGACGGTGTGCAGTCGCCGTGCGCCGATGTTCTCGGTGTTTTTGTTCACCTCGTCGGCGATTTCCGCGATTTCCGCGATGGCCTCTTTTTCGAAATTCAGCTTGAGTCCTTCGGTTTCCATCAGCGCCAGGTATTGCTTGATGAGCGCGTTACGCGGCTCGGTCAATATGCGGACGAAATCCGCCGCCGTGAGGCTTTGGAGTTCCACGCGAATGGGAAAGCGTCCCTGAAGCTCCGGGATCAGGTCCGAGGGTTTGCTGACGTTGAAGGCGCCGGCGGCGATGAACAGAATGTGATCCGTGCTGATCATGCCATACTTCGTGGACACGTTGCTGCCCTCGATGATCGGCAGCAGGTCGCGCTGCACGCCCTCCCTGGACACATCGGGACCGCCGTGACCGTTCTCACCACCGGCGACTTTGTCGACCTCGTCCAGAAAAATGATCCCGCTTTGTTCCACGCGGTCCAGGGCGGTGTTGACCACCGTGTCCATGTCCACGAGCTTGCCCGCTTCCTCGGACTCCAAAATTTCCAGCGCTTCGGCGACGGTCACTTTCCGGCTTTTCGTCTTTTTCGGGAAGAAATTGCCGAACATGTCCTTGAGGTTGATCTCCATATCCTCCATGCCGCCACTAAAGACCTCCACCATCGGCGAGCCGGAGCGGTCGGGCACATTGATCTCCACTTCTGTCTCGTCGTATTTGCCGTCGCGCATCAGTTTGCGCATCTTCTCTCGCGTGCGCTTATAGCTTTCCATAAGCGTCTGTGGATCCTCCTCCACAACCACCACGCCGTCGCCTTCGACATGCAATTCCGTCGGTGGCGTCTCCTTTTTCACGGGAGGCGGCAGGAGCATGTCCAAAACTTTCTCTTCGGCAAAGTCGGCGGCTTTTTCACGGACGTATTCCATCTCTTCGGCCTTGGCCATGCTGATCGCCAGCTCTGCCAGGTCGCGGATCATTGATTCCACGTCGCGACCCACGTATCCGACTTCGGTGAACTTGCTGGCTTCAACTTTCAGGAAAGGCGCCCCGGACAGGCGCGCCAGACGGCGGGCGATCTCGGTTTTCCCGACTCCTGTAGGTCCTATCATAATAATATTTTTTGGGGCGATCTCGTCACGCAGTTCCTCGGGGACCTGCTGGCGCCGCCATCTGTTGCGCAGGGCAATGGCCACTGCTCGCTTCGCGTTGTGCTGGCCGACGATGTAGGTGTCGAGTTCCTTGACGATTTGTCGCGGCGTTAATTGCTCGTTCAATTTTACATCATCACCCGCGTCCACCGCGCTATCGGTTTTTACCGGCTTGTCATTTTCAGTTTTGCTGGCCATATCTTCGGATCCCTTTTGTTTTCGCTCTAGTTTTTCTTAAAAGACCACATCCGATTTAACGGATGCCATCAAGTGCCGGATTCGAGTTCATCGACGGTGATGTTATCGTTCGTGTAAATGCAAATTTCGCCGGCTGTTTTCATGGCTTCGGTCACAATATCGGATGCCTTCATATCCGTATGACGTAACAGCGCCCGCGCGGCGGCCAGGGCGTAGGAGCCGCCGGACCCGATGGCCGCAACGCCGTCGTCGGGTTCGATCACCTCGCCGCTGCCGGAAATAACGAAGGTTTTTTCGCCGTCCGCCGCAATCAGCAAGGCATTGAGCTGACGCAGAAATTTGTCTTTGCGCCAATCCTTGGCCAGTTCGACCGCAGCGCGCGTGAGGTTGCCCGAATACTCTTCGAGCTTGTTTTCGAGTTTTTCAAAGAGGTTGAAGGCGTCGGCGACGGCACCCGCAAAGCCGACCAGAACACGGTTCTTATATAGCCGCCTGATCTTTTTAGCGCCGTGCTTCATGACGGTGTCGCCGATGGTCACCTGCCCGTCGCCGGCCATGGCGATGGAGGGGCCACGGCGAACGGCGACAATCGTCGTTGCGTGCATGGCATGGTCAGTTGTGCTGTTCATCGTATTATTTAACCCTTCCATAATGATTTTTCGCTACGGTCCCGTTTTCTGAGTCCCTCGGCCTGATCCCGAATCGATCACCCGCTCTTTTTCCCGTGCGGATGCGCTTTCTCATATATTTCCCGAATATGCTCCACGGACAGATGAGTGTAAATCTGCGTTGTGGACAATCGGGCATGACCCAGCATTTCCTGTATCTCACGCAAATTCGCCCCGCGCTCAAGCATGTGCGTGGCGAAGCAGTGACGAAAGGTATGCGGCGTAACATGGCGGCCCGAGCCGGAGGCCAGGCCGTATTTCCGGGCGATGTGCCCCGCCGATTCGCGGCTGAGTCTTTTGCCGCCGCGTGTCAGAAAAAAAGGGCCCTTTCCGGCACCGCCGAAATGCCTTTGCCGCAAGGCGGCGGTTTGCTCAACATAGATTTTCATGGCCTGCTTTGCTGCCTCGCCGATCATCACCAGGCGCTCTTTTCGCCGCTTGCCCAAAACCCTGAGCGTTCCGAGTTCCCTGTCCATATCGCCAAGGTCCGCGCCCACGATTTCACTGACGCGCGCGCCGGTGCTGTAGAGCATTTCGAGTAGCGCCAAATCCCTGTGAGCTAGTTCGCCGTCCAATCGACTGTTTAACACATTTTGCGTGTCCAAAACGGTCATAACCTCTGGAAGCAGCTCTTTCTTTTTCGATTGCGCGACCAATCTTGCGGGATTTTGAAGAATTTGGCCGGACTTCCTCAAATAGCTGTAAAAGCTTCGAATGGCGGATAATTTTCTGCGAAGCGTGCTTTTTGAATCCTTTTCTGAACGAAAAGCAATAAAAGCCCTCACGCATAAGCGGTCAGCTTCCGTCAAGTCGGGATAATCATTTTTGACAGGCACAAGATTTTCGCCCAGTAAATAATTGGAATATTGGGTCAAATCGACACGATACGCGTCCCGGGTCGTTGTCGGGGCGTCCTTTTCCAGTCGCATTTCCTCTAAAAACTGCTCGATAAGGGGGGAGGCTCGCTTCAAAACAATCTCCCATATTCGATGCAAAATCTAATCACGGCCAACGCCATTGTCAAACAGCGGGATTATTCATTAGGTTATCAAAGCACTTGAAAAAAAGCTTTCCACTTTAGTGATTCGAGTGAGGATCCAGACAAAAAAAGCCGAGCCAATAAAGGCCCGGCTTTTTGTAAAAAACTCGCTTGATGTCTCACCCTAGTCCGATGCAGGGATTAAGAGACATAATCAATTGGTCGCAATAATTAAACTGCTCATATGCCAATGCCATACAATCGTTGAAGCATCCGTTGTCGCAAAAACATGAGCATAGGCTTTCGACTCCCAACTGATCGAGGTTGTCAGGATTCATTTCCTCCGGACATTCATTGAGGATAATATTGAAAAAATCCGTGGTGCATACCCGTTCAATGCATTCCGCACCTTCAAGCGGTTCATCAAACGGATCACCCCAGGGGCATGTGAATTCCGGGTCATGGCAGCCCTCGATATCATCGTCGGAATCGTCGTCGGAATCGTCGTCGGCATCGTCGTCGGCATCGTCGTCAGTGTCGTCGTCAGTGTCGTCGTCAGTGTCGTCATTGGCGTCATCATCGAAATCGTCATCATCGTCTACGTCGTCATCGTAATAAGGAACGCCCCTTGTGTCATCGTCGTCATCATCGCCGCAAGCAATTATTATGGCGAATCCCAAAAAAACAAAAAGAAGGATGCTCAAGAATAGCAACCCAAAGGAACGAGTCATGATAACCTCCACCGTCTTAGCATTCGCAGCAGGCCCGTGCCCGCATGCGTTTCATTCAATGACATTATACAATTTCTGGGCGGATAAACAATAGAATCAACCGGATGAAGCAGGCTCATTTTTCGCGGCTTTCTCGATGGCTTTTATCAACATGTCTTTCGTAATGACTTCGGGCAGCACAACCGGGTTGCCTGTCCGCCCCGGCGCAATGATAACGTAAAGCGGCACGCCGGCTTTTCCTCTTTTCTTGAGATACTCGGCAATTTCCTTGTCCCGGTTTGTCCAATCGCCTTTTAGCGCAACGATATTCAACTTTTCCAGTGTCTGGCGAACCTCGTCTGTTTCAATCACGGCTTTTTCATTCACTTTGCATGTCCAGCACCAGGCGGCGGTAAAATCTATAAAAACCGTCCGACCGGCGGCAGACAATTCCTCAAGGCGTTTTTCGGAAAACCGCTCCCAGGGAATGCCGCCTTTATGCCGAATGACTCCGGCCTGCGCGACGGGGTCGAAGCGCAATAAGAAAACGCCGCCTCCCAGCATCAACATCAAAGCGCTCAAGGCGGCGATAACCCGCATCCGACCGACGACCATGATGTTGCCGAAACGTCCGTATATCCACGCCGCAAGGCCCAAAACCGTCAGATAGACGATCATGCGCGTCAATCCTGCTGCGCCGACCTGCTTGCCGAGCACGTCCAGGAGCCATGCAACGGTAGCCATCAGGAGAAAGCCCATGAGCGACTTGAAAACGACCATCCAGTTGCCGGGTTTCGGCATGAAGCGCGTCCAGGCCGGAACAAAAGCGAGAATCAGAAAAGGGAAAGCCAGTCCCAGTCCAACAAAAAAGAAGATAACGAAGGTTGTGAATATGGGTTGCGTGAAGGCAAAACCCAACGCCGCGCCCAGAAAAGGCGCCGTGCAAGGCGTCGCCAACAGCGTGGCGAATATTCCGCTGGCGAACGAGGATCCCAATCCCGCGCCGCTTCCTGCTCCCGCTATGGTTTGACTCGTGGGGACGATGATTTCAAACACTCCCAGCAGGGACAAGCCGAAAACGAACACGATGGCGGCGAGAATCGAAACGAAAAGAGGCGACTGAAACTGGAAACCCCAGCCGACGGCTTCGCCGCCGCTTTTGAAAACGGCGATCACAACAGCCAGGGCGAGGAAACTGGCAAGAATGCCAGCCGTGTACGACAGTCCATGAGCGCGGATGCCGCGCCGGTCCATGTCCGCCTGCTTGATGAGCGACATCACCTTGATGGATACCACCGGCAGCACGCAGGGCATGATGTTCAGAATGATTCCGCCGATGAAGCCGAGAAGAATCATCCATAACAGGCTGGCGTTTTGCGCGGGGGATTGCGCGCCGAGGGACTGCGAGGAGCTTGCGGTCGCATCCGCGATTGCCGGCAAGGCGATTTTTTTCGTGATCGTTCCGGCTGGCGCGCGGGGGAAGTCGATGTCGTAATGAAAGCGAATCGTCTCTTCGGATCCTTCACTGATCAGTCGGAGTTGAAAGACGCCCCCTATTTTTTCAGCTGGCGCTTCGCCGGGCCAGGTCTCGCCTTTGACGCGAACGACGATTTCCTCCGCCGACACGCTGCCGGGCGCGGGAAAGCTCATGCTTTTGATGTCATAATTTTCATGCGCGACGGGAATGAAGGCTGGAAAATGTTTGTCGGAAAGAGGCGCCAGCTTCTTTTGAGGCGGCACCTTGACGACGAACAGGGCTTCAAAAGGCGAATCCGGCGTATAGGCCGAAGAATCCAGCAGTCCGGAAACCGACAAGCCATCAACAGCATCCACATCAACTGGCACATTCGACGCGCAGGTTTCAAAGAGGTTGTAATCCGTTCCTTCGCTGCACTGCTCGGCGACCGGTAGCGTCGCCGTCAAGGTCGCTTCGCCCGGGACGCACTTGTTTTTGCAGGCGAGCCAACTGACTTTGGCCTTGAGCGTGATCGACCCGTCTTTCAGCGTCTCCGGCAGGGCGAGGTCGGCGTGCAGCATCACCTGATTTTCATATCCATAGCCCGCCAGCGGCGTGCCGGCGCCGAAATAACGAGGGGCCGGATATTTCGTATCGGAGAAATTAAAGCCTTCCGGACCGCTGAACACGACCTTCGTTGGAATGCCCGCGTCGCCAGGATTGGTCCAATAAATGTGCCAATCTTTTTCGATGTTCATGCAAACGCCGGCGCGCAGATGGCCGCCTGGAACAACGGCGTCCATATCGATGATAAGCCGCAGTTGAAGCTGCTCGGAGGGATTGCCTGAAACGACTTTGGCCAACGCCGGCGCCGCTGCCAGCAACAGGATTATTGAAAGGATTGCGGCGAGTTTGGTTTTCATGCGTCTCCCAAAGCTAAGGCAGGAAGTATGAAAAGCGTTGTGAAGAGCTTTCTGCAATGTTGGCAAAGGCAATAATGGCAGTAGATTGCTCCTGGCCGACTCCTCCTTCATCTTTTCGCCTTCATCCTTCCTTCTCAAGGTACCACAACGATCACATGAGCGTCGCCATGATCGCCTTTTGGATGTGCAGACGGTTTTCGGCCTCGTCCCAGACCGCGCTGGCCTCGGATTCAAAAATTTCCTCACTGACCTCTTCGCCCCGGTGCGCGGGTAGGCAGTGAAGGAACATGGCGTCGGGCGCCGCGTGTTTCATCAAATCTGAATTTACCTGAAAAGTGCGAAATACTTCCAGGCGCTCGGCGGCCTGGTCTTCCTGGCCCATGCTGGCGAAAACGTCGGTGGTGACCACGTCGGCGCCGCGAGCGGCCTCAATGGGATCCCGAGTCAGGGTAATGCCGCCAGGGTTCTTCTTGTCGGCCTCTTCGAGGATGGAAGGATCCGGGTCATATCCTTGCGGGCAGGCCAGTCGCAGCGAGAATCCGAGCTTGGCTGAGGCATTGAGCCAGGAGTTGGCCATGTTGTTGCCGTCGCCGATCCAGGCGACGGAGCGTTTTTGAATATCGCCCTTGCGCTCAATGATCGTCATGATGTCGGCCATAATTTGGCAGGGATGGAGCCGGTCCGTCAGTCCGTTGATGACCGGGACATCGCTGTAGCGTGCAAATTCCTCGACCATGCTCTGTGCAAAAGTTCGAATCATAATGCCATGTACGTAGCGGGACATGACGCGGGCTGTGTCCCTGACGGGCTCTCCCCGTCCCATTTGGGAATGCTGGGGGGCAATGAAAATGGCCTGGCCTCCGAGCTGAAAAATGCCGACCTCGAAGCTCATTCGAGTACGCGTGCTGGCCTTTTCAAAAATCATGGCCAGGCTCTTGCCCTCAAGAAGGCGATGGTGTTTCCCCACCTTTTGCTCAGCCTTGAGCGATGCGCCCAGCCTGAGAAGTCCTTGAATATCTTTGGTGTCCCAGTCGGCAATACTGAGAAAATGTCTCGTTCGATCCATGGTCTTGCTCATAATCCGATCCTTTAGCAATACAGTGAAACCGCAGATGCGTTTAACGGCGACCGGGGCGCTTCCCGGACTTTGAAACGCGCTTTTTGTGGGCGGGCGCGGGCTTCCCCCTATCTTTTGTGGACATGATCTCGCTACGTCGCGTCTTCATCCAGCCTTCCCGCAATGTGGTGTCGCCGCGCGTGACGTAGAGGCTGTCATCGGGAATATCGCGCGTCACCGTCGAGCCGGAGGCCACGTGAGCCCGATCTCCAATGTCCAGCGGCGCAATCAGTTGCGAATCGCTTCCAACGTAAACGCGCCGACCGACTTTTGATCGATTGATTTGCGACCCGTCGAAGTTGCAGGTGATCACTCCGGCTCCCACGATCGTCTCGGCGCCGATGTCGGCGTCTCCCAGGTAGCACAGACGCCTGATCTTGCTTCTCTCGCCGACCTTGGTTTCGTATAGCTCAACGAATGTTTCGACCGATGCGTCTTTTTGAATGTGAGAGCGGGAGCGAAGTCTGGCGAAGGGGCCGATGATGGTCCCCGCCTCTAATCTGGAGTCCTCCACGATGCTGTAGGCTTTGAGTTCCACCTTGTCGTCGATGATGGATCGGGCAATCTGGGAGCCGGACTTGATGACGCATTCGTCGCCGATTCGTGAGCCTTCGCGTATGGCGACATTCGGATAGAGTACCGTATCGCGGCCTATCGACACGTCGATTTCCACGTACGTCGAACGCGGATCCATGACGGTGACGCCGCCGTCCATAAGAACATCGAGTATGCTCATGCGAAGAATCTCATCGGCTTGCGCGAGGTCGGAGCGTGTGTTGATTCCCATCACTTCGGCTGGATTCATCGCTTCGAAAACGCCGCATTTCTCGTCGCCGCCTGCCGCCATGGCGATGATGTCCGTCAAATAGTATTCGCCCTGGTCGTTGTCGCGACCCAGTTTGGCCAGGAGTTTGAACAAAAGCTTTGATTTGACCACGTAGATTCCGGCGTTGACCTCGTCAATGAGCTTTTGCTCATGAGTGGCGTCTCTTTCCTCGACAACTCCCAAAAGTTCGCCCTTGTCCCCTTGCAAAATCCGCCCGTAGCCGGCGGGGGCGTCCGCCCTGAAAGTCATGACCGTCAAATCATGGCGCTTGCGGCGATGCGCGCTGATGAAATCCTTCATGGTCCGCGTGGACAGAAGCGGCACATCGCCGGATAAAATGAGGACGTCGCCGTTAAAGCCGGACAAATTTTTCCTGGCGGACATCACCGCGTGCCCGGTGCCGAGCTGCTCCTTTTGCTCGGCGAATGTCACATTCTCTTTTCCCATGCAGCTATAGACAGTATTTTTGACTTCCGACGCCTGACGCCCGACGACCATGACAAGCTTTTCGGGCTTGAGCGGGGTCGTTCTGGCCACGACGTGGCAGATGAGTGGCCAGCCGCAGATGGAGTGCAGCACCTTGGCCATGTTGCTTTTCATCCTCGTTCCCTGGCCCGCGGCCATCACGATCACCGCAAGATTTTTCATCTTCTCCCCAATGCGTTTTATTTTGATGAGTGAGCTTGGCCAAGTGTCTCCGCAGCCCTTTTCACAAAGCCGGACAAGCCCAGTTGCATAACAATCTGCCGCATCGGAATGACCCGATGCAACTCTTCCAGTGTGGTGATCCCCATCTCCGTTTTCCTCAAACCATCGACCACAAGCGGAGTCATTCCCTTTTCCAGGGCGTTTTCGAGAATGTCATCCAAAGACCTTGCGTCGTAAATCATTTTCTGCGTTTGGTGATCAATAACAAAAAGTTCGAAAAGCCCGATTCTCCCTCGATAACCTGTGTGGTTGCAGTAATCGCATCCCTTCCCGTGAATGAATTTGTCCATATTAAGGTGTTTTTTGAAAGGGCTGAGGGAATTTTCGCTAGGAACATATTCCTCCCGGCAGTTTTCGCATACGCGCCTGACGAGCCGCTGGGATAATACACCCAAAAGTGAAGAGCCGATCAGGTCGTAATCCAATCCAAGGACATTGAGTCGCGAGATAGTGCTGACGGAATCGTTGGTGTGCAAGGTGGACAATACCAGGTGCCCGGTCTGCGCGGCCTTGACGGCGACATCTGCGGTCGGCTCATCGCGTATCTCTCCGATCAGAAGAATATCGGGATCGTGCCGCAGAAAAGCCCTGGCCATATCGGAAAAGCCGAATTTATTCGTGACCTGCTTTTGGCTGACGCCCTCGATGTTGTACTCGATAGGATCTTCGGCGGACAGAATCTTGTTGTGCGGTGTATTGATTTCCTTCAGCGAGGCGTAGAGCGTTGTCGTTTTTCCCGATCCCGTTGGGCCGGTGACGAGAATCATTCCTTGCGGATTGTGGATCATCTTGCGAAATATTATCAGGTCGTCGCTGGTGAATCCTAAAAGCTCCAGATTTATAGGAGCCATGGATTTGTCCAGAACGCGCAGAACGACTTCTTCCCCGTACGGGCCGGGGAGAATGGAAATACGGAAGGGAACATCGTAGTCACGGCGTCCGCGCAAGGTTCTGATTAGAATGCGTCCGTCCTGCGGTCCGCGATGTTCGGATATGTCCAGGCTGGACATCACCTTCAGGCGATTAACGACTTCATTGACGTTGTCTTTGTTTATGCCGGTTTCCGTTTCATACAAAAGTCCATCAAGCTTGATACGAATCGTTACTGCTCGGCGCTCATTTTCGATATGGATGTCCGTTGCGCCGCGACGTACGGAATCGAGGAGAAGCGTATTGACCAGGTCCACGGCGGAGGTCGTCTTTTTCGTCCGCGTTGAAGTTCGGCTTTTTTTGGAAACTTCCGAATTTGGCGAATGGGCCTTGTCCGAAGACGATTCGTCTGACAGTTGGATTTCCGGCTGCTTTTTCCCCTGGGGCTCCGGGGACTTTTCGTAACGCGAAACCGAATCCTGGGGCTCGGCCATGGTGGCGGGGGCGATGCCGAAGGCGTGGTTGAGCGCTTTGGTCAGATCTTCCGTGGACAGTTTGACCGTAATAATTTTTCGGGGGCTGAACTTCCGCTGAATTGTATCGAGGTTGTCAACGTTTTTCGGGTCCGCCATTCCCACGTGAATGGGGTCGTCTGAGGTCTCGCTCACGACGTCGAGGATAATCGAAGCAGTGGAATAGCAAAAGAGTTGCGGCATCATCCTGGCGCTGTCAGGGTCTATTATATGGTCGCCGATTTTCAGAACTTCAATGTCCATTTCGTCACTTTCTGTCGATTTCGCCATATTTTTATTGTCCATCGCGAAGCACCGCTTGCGGGTTGTCTCTTAAAAGCATCGACGCAACCTTTTCTCCCCAGGTCATTTTTAATTCTTTTACACCGGCCATGTAGATCGGCGCAAGCCAGGAGGCGCCATGCACATCGCCGGCGGCGCAAAAAGCGAGTTCTTTATCGAGGACAAAGCGGACCGTCTTGGCGACTGAAGTTCCGTACATTCCAACAAGGCTCCCCAGATTGACTTGAAGCAGGAATCCCATTTCACGGAGTTTAAAAGCTTTGGCGGGTTTTTCGGCGATTTCTCGATAGCGTTCGACGTGAGCGAGAATGGGAATATAACCTTTGAGGCGTATCCTAAAGGCGACCTCAGGCAGAAAGTTCGGAATCTGCATCAGAGGCATTTCCACCAATAGATATCGCCCGTTCGCCAGCGTCTCGACGCCGGTGTCCAGCTTTGGAAGAAAGGTTTCGTCCAGATAATATTCCGCGCCATTGTGAAGACGGATATCGATCCCGGCTTCATCAAGAAGAAGCTCCAGTTGCCCTATCTTCTCTGCGGCTTTTTCCCGGGATGCGTCGTAAACACCCGACATGAGGTGGCGTGTCATGACCAGATCGCCAAACCCCGCTTTTTTTGCAAAAGAAAAACATTCCAGGGCTTCAGCGGTGCTTTTGACGCCGTCATCAACGCCGGGTAGCAAATGGGAATGAATATCGATGTATCCGCTCATTGTTCTTTAACGACCTCGGAGGCTTTTGCAATCTGGTCACTAGATTCCGCGAAAAGCATACGCGACGCAACATAAAAGAGGCAAATCTGGGAAAAAGCCGTTAAGGCGGCCAGTTGGTGAAGTCTTCCGTTGATCAGAGCGGACAGGACTTCGATGTGAGCAAAAAATCCCGGCAGAGGCGGCGCGGCGCCGATAATCAACCATGCGAAGGCGCATAGGCCTCTCGAAAAAGCTGCGTTGTTGTTTTTGAATAGGAACAAGGCGGCAAATGCTGGGATGCCAAACAAGCCATGGAGTCGCTCGGCGGCCAAAGCGTGTCCCGGCTCACGCAATACAACCGCTCCCAGCGCGACCCACTGAAAAAGCCAGACGAAAAATACGGCCACCAGAGTTCTGTCCGAATCCTTGAGCCCGACAGCGATAAGAGAGCTCAGGATCAGCCCGGCAGCGACCGCCGAATAGATAAAGGGCGTCCAAGTGACTCTCGTTTCGAATCCATCGCCAACAGCCCAAGCCATAAACAGTCGGGCGCAAAGGCTCAGGGCGATGAACGTAAAGAAGGGGAAGTATTTGCTCATGGCGCCTTGTCCAGGAGCATCGGGGGCTTTTTATTCGCACCGGAGTCCGTGGGGTCTTCCACCGCACGCACCGGCTCCTCAATAACTCTCGCCATGGTGCGCCGGTGGCGAAGTTCTTCGCACAACCGATCCACGGAAGGGCTAATCCGGGAAAGGACCACGCCCGGAAAAACACCGAGGGCGACAATGATAATCAATATGGCGACCATTGGGGCGGATTCTTCGAAGCGCAGTCGCGGCGTCTGCACTGTGGTTGCGGTCGCCTTTTGGCCAAAGGCGCGCCACGGCAGCGTCAGAAGAGATCCGGAAATTGTCGCCATGCCCAATGCCGCCGTCGCAGCCATGACCGGATGCGATCTGAAGGAGCCGCCAAGGGTTAGGATATTGCCAACGAAGCCGGTCGTGCCGGGCAATCCGATAATGCCCAGAATGGCGATAAAGGCCATTGTCGCCAGGCGCGGCATTTTTAGGGCAATGATTTCCGGCGGGGGATTTCCTCTTTTGTCCAGGGCGACAAGCATCATGCACACCGAGGCAAATGCCAGCCCCTGTGTGCTGAGAATAAACACGGCGCCGGCCACGGCGGGGCGCGTTGCGCTCACCACGCCCACAATGGCCAGACTGGCGACCACCGCTCGGGCGCGGGTCAGAATCTGCGCCGGTGAACGGCGAAAAAAAGCGATCAGGCCCATATGCGTAAGGCCCAGGGCGGCCATAGCGCCAACCAGTGTCCAGAAGACGGGGGAAACGGCTGGAAACATCGGCATGGCGAAGCGAATAAATCCATATATTGCAACCAAGGAGACCAAGGCGAACAAGGTGGTCGCCGAGGCGGGATCGGATTCATCGCTGATTTCCATGAACCATCCGTGCATCGGAACCAGCGGAACTCGAGACCCAAGCGTCACGCAATACGCCGACGCCAACAGCAATTGAATTTCCGGCGAAAATTCCAAGGTCGCCTCGATCAAGTCCGCCGGCAGAAAACCCGGTCCACCGGCCTTCCAATGAATCGCAAGTACAGCCAGCAGCATGGGAGCGCCGGTTACGGCTTGCATAATAAATGCCCGACGCACGGCGCCAAAAAGTCTTCGCCCTTTCAGGGCGATGGAAAACAGGTTCAGCGACAGCGCGCTTTCCATAAAAATGATGAAAAGCAACAGGTCTTTGGCAAATAAAGCCCCGAGGGAGCACGATAAGGCCCCCAGCAGCAAAAGCATTGATGACAAGGGGCCGGCGGTGCTCACGAAAAACGCCATCGTCGTTAAAACAACCGCTGAAAGGGCCGGCAGCAGGTTGATGCCGTCGGCCGCGGGGGCGTAGATCATCGCCCATTGTCCGCTAATGAGAAGGGGCTCCTCAATGATCCAAAGAGACTTGGGATCATCGAATTTCGGTTGATAACTAAAGCATTGCCATAAGATGATGCCTGTCAGAACCATCAGAAAGACGCGGGCGACCCAAAATCCCGTCGCCGGTCGAATCCGGGAAAGAGCCGCTGCGGCCACTCCCGCCGTCAATGGCAAAATTGTGATAATACTTAACCAACGCACAATATCATCCTCGTTAGCGTCCGACCTTGAAATAAACACTCATTGCAATCATGACGCCGACTGCCGCGATGCCCATCCAGCCTCGTGCGGTCGTGGTCCAGGTTGCCATCAGTTTGCCGATGTATAACGGAATTTTAATGATCTCGTGCGCGCCTGACCGGAAGACCCTTTGGTCGAGATATTGATCGAAAAAGGACGCGACGCCGGCGTGCACAGATTTTGAAAGCGACGGAAGTCTCCACCGAGTTTTTTTCGGATCAAAAACGGAGTACGCGATATTGGCGATGCACCATCCTCCCAGGGCGATGACGCAGACGGCAAATATCCAGACGGGAATCAATCCAACCAGATCGCTAAGCCGATAACTCAGATATATGGTTGCCGAAAAGGGGCAGATGGCGTTGAGAAGTCCAGGACCGGTTCTCAAACCGACGCCCAAAAGAAGGAGGACGGCGCCGAACATGGCCTCGTTTATCGACGGCGGCCGCGCAACCGCCAGGGCGGCGATTCGTTCGTATTGAAGAGTTCCCAAAGCGCCGAAAATACAAAACAAACCCAACAGGGCAAAGGCGTTGCCGAATCCATGCGTCAGCAGAATGCGCGCCGACCGATGGCCGATTTCGGATTCATCGCCTGAGCGCATGGCCGCGATGGCGACCAGGGGAGCGATAGCCGCCAGCGCGGCGAAAACCGGGATGAGATTGTCGGCGAGGATGAACAAAAGGCAGGCGGCCAGAATCACGCTGGACGCGCCGCGAATTTTCGGATCCCGACCGGCCATAGTATTTCGAATCTGAAGCAGCAGCGTGCCAATAATGACAATGCCGCATAAAATTCCGGCTTCGGTGTCCATGCGAAGAGTAATTCCGGCCGTTAAAGGCTCCACGCTGAACCAGTTTCCCCAATCGACAAAAAGCTGCATGGCGCCCAGGGGAAGATGGAATCGACGATAAACGATAAGCGCCATGACCGCGAAGGCGGCGATGTCGGAAAACAGGGCCGCATGCCGCAAAATCCGGTTCCGAACCCTGTCTCTTTTTCCCGTCAGAGCCGAAAGAAATCCGCCGACAAGCGGCACAATGCAAAGGAGAATCATGAGAATGTCAAAATCAAGGCTCTGGACGATGATTCGCATGGCTACCCGATGAAGCGACCCTTAAAACGGGGTCGGTCGTGTGAGCACAACTCCCGCCATTGTTCGCAAATGACAAAACGCCGCCCGGGCGACTTTCACGATCAACCTCGGCGGCGATAAATTTATCGTTAAATGGAAAATATGGCTACTTCGGAGATACCAGAAGCGTAACCATGCCGCGATCAAATTTTACGGCTTTGACACGAACATTTACGCCCTGATCGGTTGCAAAATCCCCCAGATTCAGGGGCCGAAGCTTCGCGGCGGCGTCAACCAGACGGCGCGTATGCCGAATGCTGAAATATACATTGCCGAAATCCGTGGAAACGGAATATCGCTCAAGAATAGTGCCAATGAGTACATCGACTTCCTGGCTTTGTTCGGCAACGGCTGTCGAGGCAAACGCCACGCCCAATGCCAGAACCACAACCAACGTTAAAGCTACTGTACGCATCTCGCCTCCCCGGCCCGAATCGGCCAATCGAGTTTTTTCCTTAATCCACTAAAAGTTTGTATCATTTGATTCCAATGACCGTCAAGTTGCGAAAAATAAAAAACCCTATTCCCAAACGGCCATCGAAGAGCCCTAAAACTTTCGTTACCATTCACTGACTTTTGCGTGAGCGCGTCCTTGAATGGGATGGCTGTCTGTGATAATTTCTACGCCGGGTTATTTAGGCGGCGATTTTATGACATTTACCTCCCTTCCTTTTATCATTCTTATCGCCGTCAGCCTGTCGGGGTACTGGCTGCTGCGACCGTATCGAACGGCGCGCACGCTGGCGCTGGTGCTGGCCAGCTATGTTTTCTACGCTGCGGCCAATCCCTGGTACTTGATCCTGCTTTTTTTCATTTCGTGCGTGGATTACCTGCTGGGAACAAAAATCAGCGCGGCCAGGACTCCTCGCAGCCGAAAACTCTTTTTGGCTTTGAGCATTGTGTCGAGCCTGACGGCCCTTGTAATCTTCAAATACATCAACTTTCTCGTGAACATCCCGGCGGACATCGCGGCGCAGTTCGGCGCCGAGTGGTCGCGCTTTGACCTGAACGTTCCTTTCCCCCTGGGCATATCCTTCTACGTCTTTCAAACCATCAGCTACGTGGTGGATGTTTATCGAAAAAAGATGCCGCCCTGCGACCGTTTCATTGATTACCTGCTCTACATCTCCTTTTTCCCGCGCATCGTCGCGGGACCGATCATCCCGGCGGGGCAATTCTTTCCGCAGCTCGCCGAGAAACCGGTTCTGACGCGGGAGAAATTCGGCATGGCGCTTTTTCGGATCGTCCTGGGACTGGTGAAAAAACTGGTCATCGCCGAATACATCAAACTCAACCTGGTGGATCGCGCCTTCGACCTGCCGATGTTTTTCTCCGCCACCGAGATGTTTGTAGCCTGCTGGGCCTCTGTCCTGCAGTTGTACTGCGACTTTTCCGGCTACATGGACATCATCATCGGATTGGCGATGCTCTATGGCCTTTCGCTGCCCGAAAACTTCATCTTCCCCTTAAAATCGCGCAACGTCCGAGCCCTTTTCCGAAAATGGCACATTACCCTTTCCGCCTGGCTGCGCGATTACTGTTTCATTTCCCTGGGCGGCAGCCGCGTGTCTTCTCAGTGGAAACTTCACAGAAACCTGCTCATTACCATGTTTCTGATGGGCGTGTGGCACGGTCCCTACTGGAACTACGTATTGCATGGCGTTTACTACGCCGTTTGGATGAGCGCCACGCATATGATCCAGGGAAAGGGCGGCCCGGTGGACTATGAACCTGGCGAATCGAAAATCAAGTTCGCTTCGACCGTGGCGCTCAACATGCTGTTTTTCACCGGCGCTGTCACCATGTATCGCTGCTCGGACATGGGAAACTATTTCGACATTCTCAGCCGCCTGTGGCCTTTTGTTCTGGCTTTCCCGCCGGTGTTTCTTGTTTTGTTTTTCGTTGCTATCGCCGGCGGCGCCGAGGCGTGGCCGTGGATTCAGGAGCAGGGAGAGTTTTTTGAAACGGCCTTTTTCAGTGTCTCGAACATGCCTTTGGGCGTGGTTGGGATAATCGCGCTGGCCATGGCGGGCGCATATTTCCCGGCGAATTGGTATGATCGCATCCGAAAGGGTTTCGCACGCCTTCCCATCTGGGTTCAGCTTCTATTAGCGGCGGTCGCGGCCTTCGGCATATATAAGGCTACGGCTTTCGAGGTAACGTCCTTCGAATATCAGCGTTTTTAAACGAGAGGGGGAAATCAATGCATCGGAATCCAAGCCGGACAGGCCGAAGAATCATCCTGATTTCGGCCATGGCGATAATCACTGTTTTCGGGCAGGGGTTTTTCCTTAGCGCACTCGCCCAAAGCGCCGGAGCTATTGTCGGACAGCTCAGCGCCGAGCGCGCCGCTAAAACCCTGGCCATTGAGGATCCGGCGGGCGTAAAGCCCATGGATGCGTTTTACGCCTCCCTGGCGCGAACAGCCTTGAAGCAGCCCGGAGCGATCACGCGCGTCGCGCACTACGGCGCCTCCATTATCGAAATGGACCTCATCTCCGGTCCGATGCGTCGGCTACTCCAAAAAAAATGGGGCGACAGCGGACACGGTTTCGTGCATGTCAGCCGCCCGCAACCGTGGTATAAACCCTTCGATTTGATTCACAAACCGAGCGCTTCCTGGATAGCCTTCGCCCTGTACGAAAAGAGCGCCGACCGACGCTTTGGCTACGGCGGCACGGTTTCCCTGGCCTTCAAACCCAATGCAAAATCCAAAATTGGAACGCTAAAAAGGGGGCACCTGGGCACAAAGGTGTCTCGCTTCGAAATCCTTTTTCCCATGGAGCCGGCAGGCGGATTGTTGGAACTGAAGATGGACGGGAAAAAGCTGGGCGCCGTCAATACAGTCTCCTCGTCTCCCGAAGACGCCTGGGCTCAAATCCGCGTTCCCGATGGGCGTCATCTTCTGGAACTGAACGCCAAGACCAAAAATATTCGCGCTTATGGCGTCATTTTAGAGCGTGATGAGCCCGGCGTTGTTTACGACAGCTTGGGCGTTAACGGAATCGGCATCGCCGCATACCAAAACGTGGACAAAAACTGCTGGATTGGCCAATTGCGTCATCGGAATCCAAACTTGGTGATCCTTGGCTTCGGCACAAACGAAGCCCGGTTCAATACCGATTCCATGCAATTCAAACAAAACATACTGGGCGTCATTTCCACCGTGCGGCGAGCGCTGCCAGGCGTTTCGATTCTCCTGTTGGGCCCTGTGGACACGGCGACAAAAAAGGGATTCAAACTTGTCAGTCAGCCGTTGCTGCCCAAGATCGTCGCCGGCCAGCGCGAGGCGGCGGCGCAGGCGAAGGTCGCTTATTGGTGCATGTTCGAAGCCATGGGCGGACCGGGGACAGCGGCCAAATGGTATGCGGCGAAACCGCGTTTGACCGCAGGTGATTTGATTCATCCCACGCCCAAGGGCGGCGAAGTTCTCGCTGGTCTTTTCTACAACGCGTTGATGCAGGGTTTCGCTGAGTACCTTGAAGAAAACGGCCTGCCGAAAGGACCGCCGCCGACCGGCCCCGCGGATCCGCTACGGAAAGTGGAAATACAATAACTCGCGCGCGACGGAAAAATAATCAGAAAACCGGCTTGCCGGGCTTTTTGTAATGCGCGGCTTTAACGGTGGACAGACCCGACTGGATTCCGGTTAAGGTCTCCGTGTGGCCTATCATCAGCATTCCGCCGGGGCCGAGCATGCGCTCAATGTCTGTGATGAGGCCCTGCCTGACGATGCGATCAAAGTAAATCATGACATTCCGACAAAAGACCACATCCAGCGGTCCCGGCATGGGAAAGGGCGGTTTGGACAGGTTCATGCGTTTGTATACGACGTGCTTTTTAACACTGTCATTTATCTGATAAGTCGATTTATCGGCGTCCCTGCGCCCGCCGCGATGGAAGTATTTACTCAGTTGATATTTTGACAAACCATCGACGTTGCTAAAAAACCCCGATTTCGCCTTGGTCAGGACCTCGGAGGAAATATCCGTGGCCAGGATCATGAAGTCTACGCGCGCTTCATCGAAAATCTCCATCAGGGTTATGGCTATGGAATAGGGTTCCTCCCCGGTTGAAGAAGCCGCCGACCAGATTCGAAAGCGCCTTTGGCCCTGGGCAAGACGCTCCTTGACGAATTGAGCCAGAGAATCGAAATGATCATTTTCCCTGAAAAAGAATGTGAAATTCGTGGAAATGGCATCCAAAAAGCTCACAAGTTCCTTCCCGCTCTTATCTTCTTCCAGGTACTTAAGGTATTGGCTCGGGCTTTCTATGTTCAACTGCCGCAGGCGCTTGGCGACGCGCGCATCGACCAACGCTTCCTTGCCCTCACGCAGATCGATTCCCGCCTGCTCGTAGATTATTTTCCTGAATTGGTCAAAAAGTCGTCGTTCCATCGTCATAGGAGTGCAAATCGCCTTTCTTATCGAAAAATATCACCTGCATCGCCGCATAGGGGCATACACCGAGGGCTTGTATATTATCGGCAATCCCCCATAAATTGTTAGTCATTGTTGCGCGACTATTTTTTTAATGACTCGATTCGCTTTTCCACGATGGAGCAACCCACCGCATCGCCCCATACATTGACGGTGGTGCGGAATCGATCCAGGAACCAGTCGATGGACAAAAGTAAACCCACGCCCTCCACCGGAACTTTGACCGCCGTGAGCACCATGACCATCGTGACCAGACCCGCCTCAGGAATGGCTGCGGCGCCGATGGCGGCTAGCGTTGCCGTCAACATAACGATGAGCATTTCGATAAAAGACAATTCAATGCCGTAGGCCTGCGCGATGAAAACAACAGCTACTGCTTCGTAAAGGGCCGTTCCATCCATATTGACCGTGGCGCCAAGAGGAAGCACGAAACCGGAGGCTTCTTCGGAAATCCCCGCTTTTTCACGGGCGCTGCCGATGGTGACGGGCAATGTGGCCGCCGACGAAGCCGTGGAAAAGGCCATGATTAGAGCTTCCGCGAAATGGCGAAAATGCCGGATGGGGTTGCGGCCGGATAGAAAATACAAGAGCGCGGGAAGAACGATGAAAGCATGAATGCCCAGACCCGTTATAACCGTGAGGAAGTATTTGAGCAGTTTGGAAAGCTCAACCCAGACGGCCATGCCGCCTCCGGCGGCGCCGATTCGATTGGCGACAAGGCCCAGTATCCCGATTGGCGCCAACCAGATAACCATGCGGACAAGCTTTAACAGCGCTTCGTTTAGCGTGTCGATAAAATCGATGGCGCGCCGCCCCTTCTTGCCGAGAGTTGTTAAAATGCCGCCGAAAACAAGGGAAAAAACGATCAGGCCCAAAATATTGGAATCGGCGGCGGCCTGCGCCAGATTATTGGGAAACATGCCGGAAACGAGCTTGAAGACGGCTTCGTACCACACAACCGCCTCCTTAATGTGCGGCGCGGCTGCCGCTGCCGTTCCCGCGTCGATTCCGGGCTGGATCAGGTTGACAAGAGCAAGGCCGATCGTAACGGAGATCAGCGTGGTTAGGACGTAATAGCCGAAGGTGAAGCCGAACAGGCTGCCGATACGGCGAAGATCGCCCATGGCGGACACGCCAACAATCATGCTGCAAACAATCAGGGGAATGACCAGGGCTTTGAGAATATTCATGAAAATATCGCCCAAAAGACGAATGAACCCGACGAAAAGCCCCCAGGAGGGATCGCTCCAGTGAGATCCGAAGAGGCCGCCGATTGCAAAGCCTGCGGCAGCGCCCGCCAAAAGAAGGAGCGGCAAAAGATAGGGTTTATTTTGCCCGACGCCGTTTTTAGAGGTCTGATCCCTCACAAAAGGTTCTCCTTATTCTTTGTGATGCTGAATCCGCCATTGGAGCTTTTTGAGGCTATCACGATGCAACCCGGTTGTCATCGCACCAAATGAAGGCTGATGGAGGAAAAATGAGTCGGACGACAAACGGCGACTGACTATG
>Ga0307990_1000179_pt1 | contig 61310 bp, 32 predicted proteins | sample EllFjometagen129_FD_203168 | JGI IMG/M metagenome (GOLD analysis project Ga0307990, IMG submission 203168) | Marine microbial communities from Ellis Fjord, Antarctic Ocean - #129 | ecosystem: Environmental > Aquatic > Marine > Unclassified | place: Southern Ocean | collected 2014-10-08
CATGCTCAATCCTGCCTCGTTTCACTCAAAATTGTTTTTCTCAAAGAACTCGTTCGCGAACTCATTTCCTGAATTTGCTCTTTTTCACTGGCACATTACGGTCTGGGCTATGGCCTGTGCCGCAATTCCCTCCAACCGTTCAGCACTTTTTCTGTTCGTAAAAATACACATTTTCTATTTTGGCCGATACACCCACCGCGGCATGGGCTATGAGCCACTTGTTATGTGCCGGTCATCATTTTCATCTCAATCCTCCTCGCCAGCTCAATTTACTGCAATGACCCGGGCTTCATATTTTTCGCTCAATTTACTCCACGCGGCTTCATGCTCAATCCTGCCTCGTTTCACTCAAAATTGTTTTTCTCAAAGAACTCGTTCGCGAACTCATTTCCTGAATTTGCTCTTTTTCACTGGCACATTAACGTTGGTATAAGAATATGTAGCCGACTGCGTGGCACTTTCCTATCAAATAATAAGAAAGTTGAAGCGGGCTACAACCCTTGAATTCACTACTAGTTCGGCTATTATTTTTATACATTGTTAGCATTTCGTTTTTTTCACCATTCTCCTTTTAACTCTTGATAAAAGAAGTATGATGCTCTTTCATCTAATGCCTCTTTTATTTTTTCAAATCGTTCAACAAAATTTTCTAAATCAATTTTTACATTGTCCAGTCTATCAATATAGAAATGGTTCTCATACTTATTTGTTAGTGGATACCTTGAGAAATCCATATTTTCTTTTTTTCCTGTAACAGTAATTAATGCAAATAATTCATCAATATATTCTGTGAGATTTAAATTCTGTTCTCTGAAATGGTTAACCCATTCGATACCTTTATAGCTTTTAATCTTCGCTTCAACTGTTTGGTACATTTGCTGAATATTGTGACTTCCCTCAATTCTAAATTCTGACTCTATAAGTTTATTCAATGTCCAGATGAGTGATTTTAAGTATAATTCGATACCATGATTGGCATTTGTTAATATTGGGAATATTAATATATCTGCCTTTTTATTTTCATTATTATTTAGGCAATCCTTAGCAAGTTGAATTGCTGAATCTAAAAACCCTTCAGCTAATGCAAGCATATTTCCGATATCTTCTCGCTTTGATGTCCGCCAGTTTAAGAATGCAATTTTATTTATGTCTTCGTTATCTGAGAAGATTTTCTTTTCCATTTTATGTCTATTATATTTTACTAAAACACTTTTCTAAACAAATTCATATAATCATAATTTTCCCAGAATCCTTTTAAATCTGAATGTTTTAATGATTTTGGATTTTCCTCAAAGCTCCATAGGTCGTTAAAGTGTTCTTGGGCATACAATAAAGAATCAATAAAAACATCGCAACTTTTTATCTCAATTTTATATTCATTATTGTGATGGGCTCGCCATTTTATTGCTGGTTCATTTTGCCAATCTTCTCTCGTTCCAGCAACAAGGATAAATCTAAACCTTGAGACAGCACCAAAAATCCTTTTCTTTTCACCTTGGTTTTCTTTAAAATATCTATCCCAAGATTTCACCTGTTCTATTGCATGATTTAATTCTGCCGATGGGTCACCATTTATATTGAAAAGTCTCATTTTTGGTTTTTCTATCTCAACCAATACCCATTCTGGCCCATCAGAATTATCATTTAACCAAGCAAAGTCACATCTCATTTCGTCTGCAAAAGATACCTCTGAAAAGTTAGGTTGAATACCTGCTTTTCTAGAATAAAGATGATAAAACAAAAAAGAGTTATTCTTTAGAACTTCTAAAAGTTGCACCTCCGAATTATTCTCAAAGGATGTTTTTAAATCTTGTTTAACTCTATTTAAATTCCAAGTACTCATGTTTTTATAATTGTTTCTGTCGGTCTTAAAATGAATGCTAACTGTTGATATAAACCATTATCTTCTTTCGTTCGTTAAAATCACCCAAGTAATCTCATACCCCCTCATTTCTGATATTTCACCTTACAAATCTTCCTTCGTTTTCTCTACCAGCTTCACTGAGCCTATCTCCATCTCTTTATCCACAGCTTTGCACATATCATACACCGTGAGCAAAGCAACGCTAACTGCCGTAAGCGCTTCCATTTCGATGCCGGTTTTTCCGGTACATCTTGCCATCGAAATTACCTTCACTCCTTGTTCGGACAATTCGGCTTTAACATCCAGTTTGGTGATGGCCAATGGGTGGCAAAGCGGGATGAGTTCGCTTGTTTTTTTTCCGCCCTGAATGCCTGCTATTTCAGCAATGGTCAGCACGTCTCCTTTTTTCATCTCGTTTTCGCGGATGAGTTGAACGGTTTCCGGTTTAAGCCTGATGAAACCTTCGGCCCGGGCTGTGCGCAACTGATCGGGCTTATGCCCAACATCCACCATGTTGGCTTTTCCATGTTCGTCGGTGTGGGAAAGCTTTTCCATTTTTATCCTCCAATATTATTAAAATGATTTATTTTATTGACCGATCCGGAGCGTGGTTTATTCCCTAAGGCTTTGAGAATAGCTTCCTTTGCACCAAGCTCCCTCACATTATATCCCAACTCAGAAAACAAACATGGCATAATGTTGCCATTTGCCGTCAATCGCAGCCGATTGCATATTTTACAATTGCCGCCATCTCCCCCATCAACTATGCCAAATTCGCCGGTTTCCAAATTCATTTGTGGAATAAAACGCACCTGCAAACCTTGCGCCTCCGCATACGCTTTTACCTGCTTTGCGTCAGGTTCGTCTGCTAATTTCTTTACAACACAATTGATTTTAATGGGGAATAACCCTGCTTTTTTCGCAGCGTCTATTCCGTTTAGGACATCTTCGATTTTACCCAATCTTGTTATTTTTTTATACCGGTCGGGGTCAAGTGTGTCGAGGCTAATGTTAACACGCATTAATCCGGCTTCGGCCAATGATTGTGCAAATTCGGGAAGTAATGTGCCATTGGTTGTCATGGCCAAATCTTTAATTCCCCCGATAGCCGCAAGCATTTTTACCAAATCCACAATGCCTTTTCTTACCAGGGGTTCACCGCCGGTAATTCTTACCTTATCCACGCCAAGTGAAACGGCAACTTTGCATACTTCGACTATTTCATCAAAGCTAAGGATATCTTCATGCGGCAGCATTTTTATCCCTTCGGCGGGCATGCAATATTCGCAGCGCAGGTTGCAACGGTCGGTTACCGAAATGCGTAAGTAATTTATCTTCCTGTTATATCTGTCGTACATTAACCAATGCCCCTTCTTCAAGTGTGGTATTCCCGATTTCTACGGCAACAATGCCATCAGCAAAAATATAAGAATGAATATGTGCTGAGCCATGATAGGATACAGGCCAAACCTTCCCGTTTTTTATCAAAACCGGTAAAAATGATTTGCGCTTTGTCTTGCGGCGATGATAGGTTTCACCCATAGGCAAATCGAATGTAAGCGCTTTAAATTTGTTTCCCATCATCTCATGTAGCAATGGCCTAACAAGCAGTTCGAACTGAACAAAAGATGAAACCGGGTTGCCGGGCAGTCCGAATAGAAATTTCCCTTCACGGGTTCCAAAAACCGTAGGTCGTCCGGGTTGAACAGCGATACTCTTAAAATGGATTTCTATGCCCAGTTCATTCAACACTTTGGGCACATAGTCAAAATCACCCATCGAAACACCACCGGTCAACAAAACCATATCGGAAGTTTCAAGTGCCCGTTTTATAATTTCCCTTGTTGATTCCTCGGTGTCTTTTGCTATCCCAAAATAAGCCGGAACAACATTACAGGCTTTAACCTGGGCCATCAACTGCGTGGCATTGCTATTGCGGATTTGAGATATTTCAGGAATTTGATCCGGTTCCACGAGTTCATCGCCTGTTGAGATAATTCCAACCACAGGTTGCTTATAAACCATCGGTTTTGCCATGCCAACAGAAGCAAGCACGGCAATTTCCTGTGGGCGGATCAATGTGCCATTTTCGAGGACTTTGTCGTTTTTATGGATATCTTCGCCTGTGTAACAAATATTTGTACTGGTTTTATTTTTGACAAACCTGATTTTATCATCCTCCAATTCTTCCACATCCTCCACCATGATCACCGTATCAGCGCCTTCGGGAACCACACCTCCGGTCATCACTTTTGCACATTTACCGGGTGTAACGGTCTTTTCAGGAGATTTGCCGGCAGGGATAATTTCTATCACTTTCAGTTCGCCTGATAAATCTATCTTGCGACAAGCATAGCCATCAACAGCCGATTTGTTGAATGGGGGCATATCCATGTCCGAAAACACATCATTGGCTAATATCCTGCCCGGCGCATCGTTGATCTGCACCTGCTCTGCGTCCATTAATCGGACAGATTTTATTACAATATCGTAGGCTTCATTAAATTTAATCATCAGTAATAATCTAAAGTATATCCGGCAAAACTATTAAAACATGCGGACGGGCATTTTATTTTGAATGAGATTGTAATGGTTCTTCTCACATTTACGATGAGCTTAAAATGAGGGGATTGTTTCTTGATAAAAAGTCCTCAGGACACAGTTGGCAGTCCACAGTTGACTTTTTTTTGGCGACTGAGGACTGCCAACTGAAGACTGAAAAAATATTTCGCCTTTCCACTATAATAATGGCAGTACCTTAATTTAAAAATTCATTTTTTAAGAGGCCGCCCATAAGTCATTCGTCGCCAAACATATTCTAAAGAGCCAAAGCGGAACCATGTTAACCAGATTTTACTGAATATTACCTGGATAATAAATACCAATAGCCCCCACAAAAGGAATTGCCAGGGACGAACCTGTGCGAAAAGCCCGAAACCATAAGCATAGAAAATGGTTGTAAAAATGAGCGATTGCATCAGGTAATTGGTCAAGGCCATGCGCCCGGCATATTTGAAAGGGTCGAGTATCTTCAAGCCAAATTTTGTTTGACTGATCAATAATATGAGCAGCAAATATCCCAAGCCTAAAAATCCGTTTCCTGATTCGTATATAAAAATGTACCATGAAGTATAAAAATCAGATTCGGGATGAGAGAAGAAATTAAGGAAAGCTTCCAGTTTGAAGATCAGGATGAGTCCGGCAATAAAAAAACTGATGGTAACAAAAAAATACGATAAAGATTTTTGTTTTATTTTTCCCAGCATATTGGTCCTTCCTGCAATATACCCGACAATAAATAGCGAAAAAACTTTGGGTGCGTAATACAGCAGGTTGATGTTTCTAAAAACAAGGTATTCATTGATTCTGGTAAGCATGATGTCGATAAAATTTCCCTGGCCGTAAATTTGGATAATTTGATCCATTGATAATGTAGTGAGCGTTGATAAAGGGTCGGGCAAAGCGGGAATAAAACTGCGTAACGCGATAAACCAGGCGGAAAAAAAATAGGAAAGCACGGCGATTACAAGCAGCGTTTTTGTAGGTAGTTTTCGGATGGCCAATAATAGCAAGCCCAAAATGCTGTACACCAATAAAATGTCGCCGGCCCAAAGCAAGACTATATGAAGCACTCCGAACAATCCAAGGGCAAACATTCTTCTCGAATAGAACATTGTAAAACCGCGGTCATTTCCGTGAAATTTGTTTTGCAACATCCAGAATCCAAAACCAAAAAGAATAGAAAACAAAAAGATAAACTTGTCGGAACCCAGATTTACCATCCAATGGAAATAAGCCACATCCGTCGAATTTTCGAGCCCACTATAAAACTCCCCAAAATGGTAGAAGGAAGCGTGGTATCCAAACACGTTTACCAGGAGAATTCCCAGCAGGGCAAAGCCACGAAGGATGTCGATGCGCTCGATGCGCTCGGTGGGCTTTATGGGCAAAAGGTTAATGCTATTCATTTTTTGATTTCGTTTTAAAAAAATCAAGTACGTTTTCTGACAACGTGGTTTTTTGTTTTGTAAAGTTCTTCAGGTTGCTAACAATTTCTGGACTTTTTAAATCATCAGCTTCAATTTTTTGGTAGGAATTAATGGCCAGTGTGTCCGAAAAAAAAGGCCAAACATGCGACCCTTCTTTGCTAAAATACCTGTGTGTATTTTTAATTGAAAAATCGTTGCCAATTATAGGATTGAAGTAAATGAAATCATCAAATATTTTTTTCAGATCAACGATGTTATTGATGATGGAATCTATGCGGGAAGCCATTTCAGGGTTCCGCTTGGCCATGCGCCGGAGCAATTCTACAAACCTCTCGCCATCGAAAATTACAATGGATTGATCAGTTTTGAAATTTTTATCCAAAAATTCAAATAAATTTTGATCGGGATCAATTTCACTTTCGGTGTTATAGAAGTTTTCAACAGATTCTGAATCGCCTGTTTTTAAAGTTAACGAAATAGCGGAAACATCGTAAGGCTTATAATTTTTCCATTGGGGGATGGCTTTTCTATTCCCCAAAAATCCGGCATAGACAACTTTAGTATTGATTTCTCCATAATTCGTGTTGAATCTATCCACATCAAAATGTGCTTTCCCGGTGAGCATTGATTGTAATTCCAGTTTTTTGTTTGATGAATCAATATAACTTTCAGGGATGTCCTCAATTTTTGTAATTCCCTCTTTATATAAATGGTGCTTCTCCTCTTCAGTCCATTGCGATAATTCAAAAACGGATTGTTTTGGGATGTGTTTCCAGCAATGGCCGAGGAAATCGCAGGGATAGGGATTGTTGCAATGAAGACCGATATCAATTTTTGGGGAACTTTTCAATACAAGGGCTTCTTTTCCCTTTTCGATTTGCGCTTTCACAAACGCCTCTTTTGAGATCGCATCATCAGTTACATCCACGAAAGTGAACAACTCCGAAATATCCAAATCATCCTGATAAACATATTCAGGATTGATATGAACCAGGAAAAATTTGTCGATATCAAGCCCTGCATTTGTAAGCACATAATACTGCAAAGCAGCATCCATTAAATAAGTGTCCGAAATTTTAAGCGAACTCTTTACTTCATAGGCATTCCATTTTCCGTTTTGCTTAGTTAGGATGTCGAGCAAAATCAGCACCCGATCGTACTGGAAAGCGGCTTCATAAATTACTTCCGCCGATTGTTCCTGAATTATCGCGGCAGTTTTTTCTACGGATTTCCTGTATTGTGAAGGAGACTTTGGCTTGCAGTCGATACCACCCTGGAAAAGATTTTGTGCAAACACACCTACATCAGTGCCTCGTTTAAATTTGGCCAATTGCTCGGGCGAAAGCCTGTCGCGCAAAAAATAGCGGTTTTTGTAAAGGTAAAGTGATTTGAGACATTGCACCCCGCGGATGAAAGTTGACTTTGACAGCAAGTGTTTTTCCATGCTAAAGATTTTAGGGCAAAACTAACTTTTCTTTTAATCCCGATCAATCCTACTTTTTACATTATGAAGCCTGTTCACAAATAAAAAAAACAATATCCCGATTTATCTTTGCCCTGACTTTCTCAGAGTTTTATCAAATGTTTGCCTTGATTTTTTTAGGATTATCATAAATGTTTCCCTTGAAAACTTCAACCACTACGATAAAATTGAAGTTTTTCCGCTTTGTCCCTTAACAAATATAGTGAGTAAATAGACGCCCAAAAACAGGCGAAAACGTGGTTACTTCCCTAAATAAAAAACGCCTGGCTCACCAAAGAGGAATAACAAGTTGTAAGAATAAGAAGTGTGTGTTTTCAATAAAATTTTTTGTAAATGTTGCATAACATCTATGAAAGATGTATCAGAACCAGCTTAATATACAGCATGTTTACAATTTGATGAAACCGCTTGTTGATTCAGGGATTTATAAAAATGAAACAAGTGCCCTTAATGATATCGTTATTGATTTTATCAGAGGGAAGATTAAGGGCTATAAAGCGATTACTGATCAGTTTGAGCACAAATATCAGAAAGGGTTTGGGGAGTTTTCAGCCGGGATTAAAAACAACGCATCTATGTTACAGGAAGACGACTGGATGGATTGGAAGGCGGCACTGGAGATGACTCAAGCCTGGGCAGAAACGCTACAAAACGTGATACGGAATGCAAATCAATCTTAGTTAGTATTTCAGCGTTTCTTGCCGGGGAGTTATTGAAATAGTACTTCTCCATTGTTGATTTCATTGCCATTCTGGCTGAAAATTCCAGGCCAGGAAAGAACCTGAGACCTTTGACCAAAGTACAGAAATTGCCCGCCAGGGAGGAGCTATTGCCGGAAATACCCGAAAAGAGATTGAAGAAAAAACAGGCGAAAGTGTGGTAACTCCCCTAAATGCAAATACGCTTGGCAAACAAAAAAGCAATAATATGCTGGAAGAATAGATTATAAAACTACAAAATGGAGGCTAACCCTGTCGGAGTTCAAAACTCTGACAGGGTTTTATCCAGGTAGCTATTACATAACTGCAATTTTTCGGCCTTTCAAGAATTAATCCCGGGGGTTGCTTTAAAGCTTTTGTCTCTATGATGATTCTATTGAATAATCAGCTTTTTAGTTTCAGTGAAACCTCCGGTATGCAGCGAATAATAATAGATGCCTGCGGGAAGGTTTGAGACATCGAAGGTAAAACTATGCGTGCCTCTTTGTTTTTTGGTGTTGATTAGATCCATCACTTTTTTTCCGGAAATATCGTATAAGCCCAAACTTACCTGAGCATCATCCGGAAGCGAATAAGTAATTGTAGTTGATGAAATTGTCGGATTTGGGAAACTCTGGGATAGTCCGAAACTTTGCTCGCCAATATGTTTTTCATCAATTCCAACAACCAGCGTGGCTTGTTTTATCACAATTTCGTTGTCTTTATCGAAGAATAGAGAAACGGGTTGTTTATCAAAATTAAACCAGAAAAATTCCTGATTTTCGTTGTTCATGGCTCTGACTACCGTATCTGATCCATCCAAAAAGAAAACAGTAAGTTCGATTGGGATGGGGAAGAAGGGCGCATTGCTTTGCACCTGATTTACCAGAAAATTCACGTTCCAGGTGCCATTGCCCAAATCGGCAAATGAATATTCGTTGGCATAAATGGGATGGTTGGGCTGTTTTACCCAGGTGCTAAAAAACCACTCCAGATCCAAACCGCTCGATTCTTCCAGCTTAGCCTGAAAATCTTCGGTAACAGAATTTTTATATCTGAAATTTATGGTATCGGTGGCGTAGTCGTGTATGGCTTCAAAAAACTTTTCCTCCTCCATCGAATAGCGTAGGAGGTGTAACATGCAGGAACTTTTGCAATAGGTGATGGCATAGTTGAACAAAGTACCGTTACCGGGCGTGTTCTCAATCCATTCGGGATTATAAACCGGCCATCCGGGATTTCCCGATAAATAATATGAGGCATTTTCGTCAACATCCGATTTATAAGCATCGTATCCGCCATCGCGTTCCCACCACAATGATTCCGACCAGGTGGCAAAGCCTTCGTTGAGCCACAAGTCGGCCCATGTTCCCGGACTAATCATATCGCCAAACCATTGGTGGGCAAATTCATGACAAATCAAACTTTCGCCCCAGCAACCGGGACACAGGCTGGTGAGTGACTGATTTTCCATGCCACCCCACGCAAATTCATTACTTAAGGTTGCAAATCCATCCTTTTCAAAAGGATGCTCTCCGTAAAACTCAGAAAAATAATCGGCCATTTGTGGCACTTTTTCTTTCATGGCTGACGGATTTTCGCCATTGTTGTAATAAAAGCGGATGGGCATGGGATCTCCGGGAGTTGAAGGGCGATCCCAATACACGATGTCGAGATTCCAGTTTTTCTTGGCTGAGATAACCACGAGATAGGTCGGGACAGGGTCGCGACTTATCCAGTGAAACCAGGTGGTGTCGGCAACAGTGGTAGAATCGGCCAGTCGCCCATTAGAACCCAGCAGTACATTTGAAGGAACTTTTGCGGTAAGGTCAGTTGTGGCTTTATCTGATGGCCGGTCGTAGCATGGGAAACATTTGCGTGCACCTTCGGGTTCGAAATCCGTAAAAACAAATCCACCACCTACATACACGCCATTATCTTCTACATTTTTATGGGAAAAGTCTATCGAAACTTCCACGATTTCGTCGGGGAGATATTCCCGATCAAGGGTAATTGTGAGCGTGTCCTGTGAATGAGAAAAATCAGATCCTGCCATACCCACGCTATTAATTTCAAGAGAAGTGTTTATGGCATTGAGTTTTATCATGTTCAAAGTAGTGTCCACCCTAAAAGTAATCACTTCATCAGCAGTATAATTTTGCGGGTAAGGGCTGTCGAAATTGTTGTACAAATCAAAGTTGAGGGTGTAATTTAACACATCGAAAGTGTGCTTTGGAGTATTTGGACTGCGAAACTTGTAAAGATGATTGTGGCTGTGTGCCTTTTTATCTGCGCATTTAAAAGCGCCTTTATCAGTATGATCAGTTTGTGCGAAGATCAATGTTATCGAAAACATTGCCAAGGCAAATAGTACAAATTGTTTTTTCATGAGATAGAATTTGAGTTGGTTAATTTGTCATAATTAGAAATTCAACTACTAACCCGAAAGTTGTTTATCGGATTAATAAAATATTAACGTACCTCCATTCAATAGGTTCAAAATTATTTTTTAAATGCATATTCTTGATTGTAATTTTTTTTTAGATTTCTTTTTCGCCTTGACATTATGAATGCGTTTTAAGAAGGTAATTTTGAATTAGAAAATTCGGAAACCTGAATTTCAGAAAGTTTTAGGTTTGCGATCCCCTCGCTCCTCGGGGCTGCGAACCTACCGGGTTTGCAGCCCTGACACTTCATAGGTAATTGGCCTGAGATTGCTCATGTACAAAAGAGTAATAGCAATATTTTCAATGCTGTGGGTAAGAAAATTTTAAATCATGAAGCTAACCTTCCTTGAAAACTTAACCTTTCGGGTCAGCCAAAAGGATTTTACTTTGTGAAGGTGATTTCTGAAAAAGGCATTTCCACAAGGAAAATTGTTATCAAGTAATTAAAGAAAAGTGCAACATGCTAATAAATCAAAACAGTCCGCTTGCCGAAAGGTTAGCGGGCTGTTCTTGTATTTACCAATCCGGTTTTTGAGGTTTTTTTTAACGTTTCCATGTCCTTCGGACAATGGAAAGTTTCTCCCGGCCTGGACTTTCCAACGTCAGGCAGGACCTGGAAACATCAAAATGGAATTAAAAACTATTAACGATTTACTATTCACCTTGTTTCTTATCTTTGTGTTATGAAAGCTCTCATCCTCATATTGTTCTTCTCGCTTTCGCATACATTGCTTTTTTCAGATGAACCCTATCCTGAAACTATTGAGGATAACAATCCAACTACAAATACTGACACAGTTGTCCTTTTTCAGGAAAACTTCGATGATGGTGATTTTACAAATAATCCGACATGGACAACCACGGTAGTTCAAATGTGTGCCCCACAGCCAGCCACAGTTGCAATTGTTGACGGAGTGTTGAAAATCCACCAAAAAAATGCACGTACATGCGGCAATTGGGCGCATCTTGAAATCGATTTGAATATTCCGGTTACCGATAGCACAAAAATACAATTCGATGTAAAATCATCTTATTCTTCAGTGGATAATGGGGCTGGATGGGTGAATGAAGAATACCCGGTTTCACTGTACTTGATGCTGATTAACCAGAGGGATGAATATTTGGAAATCAGGTTTTGCTACAATTACAGGGGAGGGGCATCCTATTTTTATAAGGATCAGATCAGACTTGCCTTCCCCTCGTGCGATCAGGACAGATGGAGAAGGAATGAAGTGTATCGTATTAAAGATTTCTTTCCAGATGCAAAATCCATTATCGAACTGAAGGTTTGCGGCAGTGGGTGGGATTATGAAGGCTATGCCGATAATATTAAAATCTATAATTGTACTGAAAATGCCGATACCAAACATTCAGATAAAACCGCCGGAATTCCTTTTGTTTCCGACACCATTAGCAGTTCGGGGCTCAAAAAATACATTGATGGGTACAAAGAAAGTTTGAGGATCGCCAGGTTTGCAAATGATACCTTAACCCAAATCAGGTGGATGTTTTTTATCGGTGATAGCTATTTTCAATTGAATGATTACGATAGTGCCACGATATATTTGAATAATACCATTGATGCCTACAATCAAATCGGGATGCATCAGACGAAAAAACCCTCATACATTTTTAAATCACACATTATTCTGTCTAAAATATTTTCGCTGCGCAATGAATACCAGCATGCATTGAAAATTCTTGATGATTTGTCCGAACTTTACCAGAATCTGAACGACACAGCAGGAATAATCCTGGTGCTCAATGAAAAAGCAAACATCTATTATTTGTCTGGAAATACCCAACAGGCAGAGGCTTCCTTTATTGATATATTGAACATTTGCCAGGCCAATGATTACGATATTTTAACTGCAAAAACATTTCAAAAATTAGGCGACCTCTACTTAATTGATAGTTTATACCAAAAGGCACTTAATAATTATTTGAAATCGCTTGATGTATTTAAAAAGGCTGGGGATTTAAACAGTGCCGCAACACTTTTTCTTGATATTGGCAACGTTTATTTCATAATGAAAGAATATGATAATGCCATCGAAAACTTTAATAAAAGCCTTGAAACTGCAAAGCTAAGGAACCTTGAAAGCCTTCTCAGCAACATCTATTTAAAATTAAGCGAAGTTTATGATGAAAAGGGCGATAAGGAAATTGCTTTGAGCTATTTCAGATTGTATTCAAAAACCAGGACTATCCTTTTTGACAAGGAAAAGAACCAGGTTTTGGCTGAGCAATATGTCCGATACGAAACCGAAAGAAAAGACCAGCAAATAAACCTTTTGAAAAAGGACAACGAAATTCAAGAGTTGAAAATCACGGAGAAATCTAATCAACTGTATTACACCATTGCTTTTGGAGGATTGGCGCTTCTGTTATTGGTGGTGATTTATCTGAGGTATCGATCCAAACAAAAAGCTAACAAATTGCTTATCGAGAAAAATGAATTGATCACCAGCCAAAAAATGGAGATAGAGCAACAGGTAAAAGAAAAAGAGACCATGCTCCGCGAATTGCACCACAGGGTAAAAAACAATTTGCAAACCATTTACAGCATGCTCTCCATTCAAAGCCGGAAACTGAAAGATCCCGAAGCGCTTGCCATCATCAAACCCAACATCGACAGGGTGTGGGCCATGGCACTCATCCATCACAAGCTGTACCGCGATGAAAAACTGACCAGGATAAATATTTCGCAATATGTAAACGAACTTGTCGAAAATGTACTCAGGACCAACTGGACGTGCGAACAGAAGATTAAGGTGGACCAGGATGTTGGGATTGAGAACCTCGAGGCTGATATTGCCATCCCATTAGGATTGTTAATTAACGAACTGATGGTTAACGCTGTTAAACATGCTTACCAACAAGTTTCTGAACCTGAATTCAGTATATGCATAAAAGAAAATACCCCAAAGGAATTTACCCTTGTGGTAAAAGACAACGGGCCGGGAATCCCCGAAAAGATCATCGCTGACCATTCAAACTCCTTTGGACTGGAACTTATCGGTCTATTGGTAACGCAATTGAAGGGAAAAATGGAGGTCACAAATAATAAGGGCGCTTGTTTTACATTTATATTAAAGCGTTGAAGCAGAAAAAATGATTGAATCATGGAAAAGATAAAAGTATTGATCGTTGAAGACAACATACTCACGGCAAAAGATATTGCCGGGTGCCTCGAAGTTGAAGGCTTCGAAGTTATTGCAATGGTTGACAATGGCGAGGAAGCCATCAGCCTGGCAAAAGAACAACATCCCGATATTGCCGTGCTCGACATTGGCCTGGGCGAAGGCAAAATGGACGGGATTGAAACAGCCGAAAAGATTCTTCAATTTGTGAAAATGCCGGTAATCTTCCTAACTGCCTATGCCGACGAAGGGACCATAAAACGTGCCTCCGCAACCATGCCCGCATCCTATCTGGTGAAACCTGTGAACGATGTCCAACTCCTGGCGAGCGTGCACATGGCCATGTCGAAATATGCAAGTTCAACAGCAGGTCAGCAGGCAGGGAAACAGGACAGCGGCGCTGACTATTTCTTCAACAACAAAAGCCTATTCGTAAAAACCGATAAATTTGTAAAACTCAATACCGATAAAATCCTTTATATCGAAGCCTCGGGCAACTATGTCACCATTGTCACCGCCGAACATAAGTATTCGATTTTTTCTTCCCTCGCTGCATTTTACGAGCAAATTAAAAACATAAACCCCGACTTTACACGCGTCCACCGTTCCTACATCATTAACCTACAACAACTCGATTCGTTCGATCACCTTCATGCCATCATCGGCAACAGCGAAATCCCCATTGGCAAATCTTTCCGGGAGGATTTCTTTAAGCAGGTGGGTTATAGGAGGTAGGAAAGGAAAAGGTATAAGGTACAGTGGTATAGGTGCTACCACAAGTAATTATGAGGCTTTTTTCCATCTGTCAATTCTTCCAATATTCCATTTTTTCATTCTTTCTATCATTGAAGTATTGTTGCATTTTATCCCCGCAGTGGCGGGATTTCCCCAAAAAAACGGGGCAGGCTGCTTCGCTCAACATTTCATCATTGCCTCATTTTATCATTTCCCCATACCAGTACTCCAAAACTCCATCCCTCCATTCCCCATTCCGTTCGTCATAGCTCAGGCCACGTTGGTACTAATATTATCGCCGTTTAAATAATAAAATTGCTTTCCCCTTTTTGAGCTTGTATCTTTATATTGATTTTTAATTTAGTTCATTGAAAAAGTTTAAAATATAAGCATGCTTAAACAACTAATAAATTAAATTCAGGGGAGGTACCAGAGGGAATTTCCCCATTAATCTTAAAACCTTTAGAAATTATGAAAGCAACAATTGAAAAATTAGTATCAGGGAAACATTCAGAGAGAATCTGTCCCTGGGGGCTTCAGGTAAAAGAAACCCTGGACCCGAAAAATGGAGTACACAAAAGGTTTCCATTTTTAATTGCACTGATCCTTTCGGTGATATTACTATCACCTGATAATTCCTTTTCACAGCTCCCCCCCGGCGACAATACCAAGTCGGGTGGCCTCGAAATTATAGCCAACGATGGTGATCCACTGGACTTTTTTGGCCAATCGGTAGCCATCAACAACAATTGGGTTGTTGTTGACGCCTACAACGATGACATCAATGATAGTGTCGGGGCCGGTTCCGCTTATGTTTTTCATCCAGGCGGAATTTGGCCCCAACATGCGAAGCTTACTTCCAGCTACAATAATGCTCGTGCAGGAGATCATTTCGGTTGGTCGGTATCTGTTTCGGATAACTACGCGGTGGTTGGTGCTCCATGGTCGCTTACCTATGCAGTGAATAGCGGTGTTGCATGTATTTTCCGCCTGGACAGTATGGTGCAAACCGAGGTTATCGATATGGGACAATATTATGCCGAGGATGGGGACGAATTTGGGGCCTCTGTTGCTCTTGATATAGCAAACCCCTACGATGGTGAAACTGTTATTGTTGGAGCTCCGGGGCATTCAGTAGGAGATAAGTCAAGTGCTGGTATGGCCTGTGTATTTTATCGTGATTTTATGTTAGAAAGTTGGAGCCTGCAAACCAGGTTAACAGCCAGCGACCTGGAACAGGGAGGGCGTTTTGGCTGTTCAGTTGACCTCTATCTGGAATATGATGGATGGCAAGAAGATGAAAATTTTATTGTGGGTGCCAAAAACCATGACATCGGTAATGCGATGGCAGCAGGTGCCGCTTATATCTACCACCATGACCTTAGACTGTACCAGCGGGTTGAGATTAAACTCATTGCGCCCGATTATCATGCCGAAGATTATTTTGGCTGTGCAGTTTCAATTCACGATAACTACGCCATTGTTGGAGCAGAGGGTGACGATACTTACGGGGACTTCTCGGGTGCAGCCTATATTTTTGAGCGGGAAGATATTTTTGATACCACCTGGGCATTTGTTGTAAAGCTAACTGCCGGCGAATATGCCCAGGCCGGCGCTTTGTTTGGTTCTTCAGTTTCAATCTCGGATGATTATGCTATTGTTGGCGCTCCCAACGATGACGTTTCGGCTACAAATTCCGGGGCGGCATACCTCTTCTATCGTTCCGGGAGTACATGGTCGTCAAGCCCCACGCGGGTTTCGGAGTCTACAAATTCCGACATCCGTTTTGGAAATTCTGTATCAAGCGATTGTGATGAAGATAACTTTGTTGTAGGCGCATATTTGTCCGATCCAAATGGAAACACCAATGCCGGCGCTGCATACATTTATTCAAGTACCAGGGGTGGGGTTTCCGGAAGTGTAACCGTGAATGGTTCCGGCACTCCCGTTTCGGGTGCTATCGTATCCATCGATGCCTGGTCCGATACATCCGATATTTCAGGAAACTTTGCCATCGATAATATCATCGAAGGTACTTTTGATGTAAGTTGTGCAGCTCCCGGGTATGCCGAATCTATTGCCACCGATGTTGTTATTACCGGTGGAAGCATAACGAACCTTAATTTCAGCCTTAACCCGATTGCAGAGGATGCGCTTGCCATATGGCATTTGGACAAAGGCTCGGGGACCACAGCTTTTGACGCTACCATCAACAAAAACGATGGCATCATTTCGGGAGCTACATGGGCTACCGGATGCGATGGGCCTTTTGGTCTTTTATTCGATGGGTACCCTGATATGGTAACTGTTCCACATTCAAACAGCCTCGATATTACCCAGCCCTTTTCGGTAGAGGCCATGATAAAATGCACCGGCCAAAGCCATTACTATGCAATTGTAGATAAATATACCTATCATCCTGCCTCCGGTAGTGAGGAGGGTTTTACTTTGTATTTGTCTGGCGGTAAATTGAGGTTCTCAATGTATTGTGGATCAAATGGAAACATTGGTGCGGCGGGGACAACAAACCTCCGGGACAGTGTATGCCATCATGTAAAGGCCTCCTGGGATGGCGATACAATCAGGATGTTTGTTGATGGAAATTTGGAAGGGAAAGTTGCCTGGGCACATCCACCGGCATCCACTACTGCAAACCTCGGTATAGGAAAAAGGCTCAGTGGTCATGGTGGGACTATGAATTTTCAAGGTATTATCGATGAAGTGATTATCTCCAATATCTCGGAGGAGCCTGACCCAATGGATTTCGGTGATGCCCCTGACCCTTCATATCCAACATTGCTCGCTAACAACGGCGCCCGGCACTTGATTGATGGAATAACTTACTTAGGTGTAAGTGTTGACGCTGAAGCAGACGGACTGTCGGACCCACAAGCCCTGGGCGATGATAATAACAACCTTGCTGATGAGGATGGAGTGGTCTTTACATCAGTATTGGCATCCGGTAAGCAAGTTTGCCTTGAAGTTACAGCTTCCGCTGAAGGCATATTAAACGCCTGGATGGACTTTAATATCGACGGCGATTGGGATGATACGGGAGAGCAAATATTTGTGGATGAGAACCTGACTGCAGGAATAAATCCATTATCATTTGCAGTTCCGGCTAATGCTCTTGCAGGTAACACCTTTGCTAGGTTCAGGTTCAGTACCCTTGGTGAATTAAGCTACGAAGGGTATGCCCCCGATGGCGAGGTGGAAGATTATCAGGTTGAAATTGCCGGGAATGTATCTTCGTGGTTTGATGGCTTTGAAGCCTATGCACTAAATTCGGATATCGTCGGGCAGGGAGGCTGGGAAATGTGGGGTGGCCTATCATCTTCGCCAACTGCCCGTATCACCAACGTTACCAGCCATAGCGGTAGTCATTCGGTAAAAATCCGTGGGAAAGCCGACCAAACCGGTGATGATATCGTTCGTCAGTTTAGTGGATGTACAACAGGTGTGTGGGAACTTTCAGCATGGCAATATATCCCTTCAAACGCCGCTGGCGGGACTACTTACTTCATCCTGCTTAACCAGTACGATTGTATAGGTAATAACCTCAACTGGTCTGCACAGATCAAATTTGACCCCGATCTGAATATTGTAGAAAGTGATTATGATGGCGCAACCTTAGCCCTGGTTAAGGATCTGTGGGTGAAAATCAGCGTAGTCATCGATCTTGACAACGACACCCAATCCATCTACTACAATGGCCAACTCCTTGTTACCAAAAGCTGGACAGAGGGCATGAACAGTGGCGGTATTTTAAATATTGCTGCCTTGAACTTGTTTTCGAACACCCTTGAAAATGTTGATGTTTTTTATGACGATATTTCTATTCAGCCGTATGTGCCATCTGATATCTGGGTTAAAGACTGCCTGGCTGACGACGGCACCACGCCTTCCAACGGAAATTGCCCGGCATGGTGGACCAGTCACGACATCTGGATTGATAACAATTCGGACGGCATCCAGGATGCCCCTGTCAGGGGCGCAGCCAATAAGTTGTATGTGCGCCCGAGGAATATGGGGACCGGAACAGCAAACAATGTAACCGTGGATATGTACTACAGGAACAATACTACAGGATTATTTTATCCTGCAGGGTCGCCTTACATCGGAAGTTTGACAGGCCTTTCCATTCCATCTGGTGGAAGCACTTCAGGATGGGTGACCTGGACAGTTCCATATCCACCAACTACATATGGCCACTATTGTATTGGCGCGGTACTTTCGGCAACATACGACCCGCAAACCAACACATGCCCGGTATGGGACAACAATGTTTGTTGCTTGAATATGCCCGATTTGTATATCCGTGCAGGAACACCTGCCAAAGACGATGTGGAACCAACCATCGCCGATTTCCTGGTTAGGAATCCCTTAGAAGAACCCGGTCAGTTTGTCCTTGATGCCGAAATAGAGCTTCCTGCCGGTTGGATTATTGAATTTTTCGACGAAGATGGCCTGACCATTAATTTGCCTTATGAAGTTTTATTGGAACCTGGAGAAGAACAATGGATAAATATGGTGGTCACCCCCGAACCAAACGCTGAACATGGCGAAACAGGATTGGTTGTGGCCATGCAGTACGAAGGGCAGAACTATCCTGACCCGGAGGCAATAATTGGGGGTATTAATTTCCCGGTCACGGTTGATCTGTATAAACCGGCTGCAATTAATGATCTCGAGGTTTCCCTCGATGATGACATGACATTATTGGAGTGGACACCGGTAACTTTTGATATCATGGGCAATGATGAAAAGATGGCCTGCTATAATATCTATCGCGGAACTTCCCCCGGCTTTGAGCCTGATTTGGAAAACAGGGTAGGCCGCGTGGCTATTGATCAGGATACCTTGGCCCCCGGATTCCAATGGTACGACGAAGAAACACTTAGAGCGGACTACTATTATCTTGTACGGGCCGAGGATGAAGCCGGGTATGAATCCAACGATTCTAATTTAGGCTTCCTGCCCGGTACAGATATGGATTTCGGTGATGCCCCTGACCCTTCATATCCAACATTGCTCGCTAACAACGGTGCACGGCACTTGATTGATGGAATAACTTACTTAGGTGTAAGTGTTGACGCTGAAGTGGATGGGCTGTCTGATCCACAAGCCCTGGGTGATGATAATAACAACCTTGCTGATGAGGATGGAGTGGTCTTTACATCAGTATTGGCACCCGGTAAGCAAGTTTGCCTTGAAGTTACAGCTTCCGCCGATGGAATTTTAAACGCCTGGATGGACTTTAATATTGACGGCGATTGGGATGATACGGGAGAGCAAATATTTGTAGATGAGGGTCTGACGGCAGGAATAAATCCATTATCAATTGCAGTTCCGGCTACTGCTCTTGCAGGAAATACCTTTGCACGGTTCAGGTATAATACTGCCGGTGGATTAAGCTATGAAGGATATGCTAGCGATGGTGAGGTTGAAGATTACCAGCTTGAAATTGTTGGTGATGTCGGTTCATGGACTGATGGCTTTGAAGCCTATGCACTCAATTCAGATATCGTCGGACAAGGAGGATGGGAAATGTGGGGCGCTTTGTCCTCTTCGCCAACTGCCCGCGTTACCGGTGATTTGAGCCATTCGGGAGATAATTCACTAAAAATCCGTGGAAAGATTGACCAAACAGGTGATGATATCGTCCATCAGTTTAGTGGATGTACAACAGGTGTGTGGGAGTTGTCGGCGTGGCAATACATCCCTTCAAACGCCGCTGGCGGGGCTACTTACTTCATCCTGCTTAACCAGTACGAATGCGACGGAAGCAATTACAACTGGTCCACACAGATCAAATTCGATCCTGACCTGAATATCGTTGAAAGCGATTTTGATGGCGCAACCTTAGCCATGGTTACAGATTATTGGGTAAAAATCAGCGTAGTCATCGATCTTGACAACAACACCCAATCCATCTACTACAATGGCCAACTCCTTGTTACCAAAAGCTGGACAGAGGGCATGAACAGTGGCGGTATTTTAAATATTGCTGCCTTGAACTTGTTTTCGAACACCCTTGAAAATGTTGATGTTTTTTATGACGACATAAATTTGAGGCCCCTCACAACACAAGACCTTACAATTTTTGAAGGCTGGAGTGGCATTTCTATCTCGGTAAATCCAGTTCCACAAGATGTGGAGGATATTTTAGCTCCAATATCTGATAAGGTAGTGATCATATATAACTTTAACGGGGCCTTCTGGCCGGGACAATCATATAACACTTTGGGTGATTGGGACGTATCCTCCGGTTACATCATTAAGGTAAATGATGATGCATTCCTTGGCGTCAGTGGGACCGAAATTACATCAAATACAGTTTATCTTAGCCAGGGGTGGAACCTGATCCCGGTTTATAGCCAGGTGGATGCGATGGCAACACTGGGCAGCCTGCCCGGATTTGTTATTGCAAAAGGAATTACTACAACTGAATTATTATGGCCGGGAATTGGTATCTACACCTTATCAAATTTATATCCCGGAAAATCATACCTGGTTTATATGACCCAACCCGGATCCTTTACCTATCCGGCTGGTAAAAACAAATCTTCAGATATGTTTACCGGCACCCAAACCATTTCCACACCCTGGAATGATGTACACCAATCGCCATCAACCCATGTTGTTGCATTCCCGGAAACAAGCCTCAAATTGTTTAGTCCGGGTGATGTGATTGGTGCATTTACAAGGGATGGGTTATGTGCAGGCACTACAACTGTATCAAGCTTAGATCAACCCATTTCGCTGATGTTGATGGGCGATGATTTGACAACAGAAAACGTTGATGGGTTTTCACCGCGAGAGACAGTCACCTATAGATTGTACAGCAACGCCCATCAGAAATCCATTCCCCTGAATGTCACTTATAGTAATGAGTTTGATGACCAGGGTATGTTTCAAGTTGATGGGCTTTCGCTTGTAAGTGCGTTAACCCTAACAGGGTTCGATCCCGCACGTGCGGGACTGTCAGGGTTTGGCATCAGTCTATACCCGAACCCATCCAATGGTATTTTCAATATCGAAGGACATGATGGCCAGGCCGAAATCCGAATCTTCAATGCCCTGGGAAATGAAGTTAGGAGAATTGAAGTAAATCTTCCTTGCCAGGTCAACTTTTCATTCCAACCCAAAGGGATATACTTTATCAGGATAATTTCCGAAAAGGGAACCTGGTACAGCAAACTTATTGTTGAGTAATTCAACGAACTTGTAACTTTCTGTTTTACCCTGGCAGCCCAACAGTGGGCTGTCAGGGTTTTGTTATTTTTCTTCAATCAACAAACCTACATTCCAGGGTCTATATATCTCTTTATCAAATTCAAATTGCATCAGTTGCGGCCTATAATATTCGTGAAGAATTTTAATGATATTTAACTGTAAATACTTGACATTCCGTGTTAAAAGCACTATATTTGTATTTTTAAAATATGTGATTATGTTATATGTGTTGCGGCTATAATTTGTATAATAACCAATCAATAAAGCCTCAATTGTTAGCTTTAATATTCAGTCTTAATTCAATACGCTTTAAACACCAAAAAAAGGAGTAATAATGAAAACGCAAAACAAATTTCAAAAAATTCTAATCCTGCTTTCTCTTTTTCTGCTGGGAAGCATTGTAGCAAACGCCCAGGGCGATGAACCCGGCATTAAGCCGCACAGTGATTTTTCTCTCCTACTGGCTCCGGCCGGAATAAGCAATCCACAATTGCCGGTATCGGCGCCTGATCTTCTTTCCAGGGGGGCGAATGCTTATGGCAATAATTTGCAACTTGCCAATTTCTATATGTTCGACATTGATGATCCGTTAAATACCACTGTAATCGGACCAGCCGATTATTTGGCATATGGAGGAGACTTCAGTTCCGATGATCCTGATAATATGTGGATCATCGATTACCTCGATGATTCGTTGAAAACGGTTGACATTACCACCGGCCTTGCCACGTATGTTGCCGATTTTCCGTGTCCTTTATCGGAGTCAGGAGGGATTTGGACAAGCCTCGCTATTCATAAAATCACCAACGATTTTTTTGCCATGGCCACAGATGGTACGCAATCGATATTATATGGTTTCGACCCTCAAACAGGAGCCATTAAAACCGAATTTGATCTGGGCCTGCTTGCCGGCATCAGTTCATCCTTCGATGCTTCCGGGGCATTGTATGTCCTGGACATTGCTTCCGATTCGATATATGTAGTTGATGTTGGTTCCGGGGGGGTACTTCCGCTTGGTGGGGCAGGCTTTAATGCAAACTATGGCCAGGGGATGGGATACGATGCTGCCGGTGATGAAGTTTACCTTGCAGCTTATGAAAATCTTGTTGGGAGCCAATTACGTTCACTCGACAGGTTTACCGGAATGACAACATTGCTTGCTTCCCTGCCCGGGGAGACCGGCGCTTTTGGGTTTCCGGTAACGAGCATCTCAATAATTTATCATTCAGTAACAGAAGTTTACACCGATCCAACAATTGTGGATGGGGATACTTTGTGGGTTTTGGGCGATTATACAAATCCTGACGATAGTTTGCTGGTAAATTCTTACCATGATTTATTGAAACTTCAGGTATGGCCGCCTCATTTGTATCTTATCACTGAAGGAGTTCAACCACCATCAGAGGCCTGGAATGGAGGTTGGGTGATTGCAAAGGGAACTGTTCAATTTGTTATTAATCCTGATCCCTATTGGCCTGAGGATTCACTTACAGCACTTCTTGATATATTTGAAGTGGAGGTGCTGATAAATGGTTCAGGCCCTTTACCGAAACAGAAGGGCGGAATTATCGATAATGAAGATCATAAGTATGAGGGATCCAGGGAATGTGATTCCTGCAAATTTGCTATACTCATTGGTGGGGCTTACAATAATAAGAGTAATGAATCTGAAGGAGAAAGCATGTGGGAAAGCCTGGTTGAATTGTATAAATTAAAGGTCGATTCTCTGGGTTACTGTGAAGAAAATGTATTTGTTCCTTATTATAACGGCGTAGGAAGGGATAACAGAATCCCTCCGGGAAGAGTGATAGAAGCCGACAGCGCCCATATTGCCGATGCTCATGCCGAAGTATCCCGAAGGGTTGCCAATTGCACAAGTAACAATAAACCGGCAACCTTTCAGAAAATGGTGTACACTCATGGGACTGCAGACGGATCAGGTTCACTCGCATTGCGAAATAAAAAGTCCTTAGGTCTAACCGATTTAAAAAATATGCAGCAAAAGATCATCGATTCATGCTGTACAACCATATACGATGAATTCCTCCAATGTAATGGGGGATATGCTACTGATGAAATGAGCACACTGGACACAAAAAACAAAGCGACAATATATGCAAACTCTGCTGCCGGTTATGGTCCATCTTTTACTAATCCAAAACTTGTTCACCCGTACCTGCATGGAAAAATTAACTCGTTAAAGAACGGTAATGGCTACGGAACTGCTGTTGTTGATGGAAAGAAAGCTTATGATACTCATCTGCAAAACTATATTGATAAATTAAAAGAAGCGGTTCAGAAATTAGAAAACTTAATTAATGACACATCGAAACCCGAAACACTGAGACGTAGAGCTCAGACTCTAATTGCGGCAGCGAAGAAAAAAATTGCAGAAGTTGAAAAGGAGATTGGCAAGTCCAAAAATATAGTAGTTACACCCATGGTAAAATATTGTCAGTGGGTAACCTATGTTGTTCCTCCAGGCGGTCAATTGGTTTTAAAATTTAAAGGTGATAAAAAGCATTGCGGAAATGTTACGGTTAACAAAATTGGCCAGGATGGAAAGGTGGTCAAAGAATGGGTATTTAACTGGAATATTGAAGGGTCATTCAGGTATGACCCTGAGATCAACAATAAAGAGCGAAGAGTAAACGGAGAAGAAGATGAATCTACTACTTTTAAAGTTCATAATGATGATGGGGAGTTTACGATAACCGCAGAAATGCTTGGAATACCAGTTGGGGACGAATCGCAGAGCAATGTAATGGCATTTCCCGGATTCTCTCATGGTGGGCGTGATTGGAGTAATGGAGAATTTACAGTAATGTATGAACCCGAAGTTTGGATTGAAAATATTGATCAAATACCTTTCGATCTTAGTACTCTTCCGGCTATTATAGGCCCCGATAACACAATGTTTCTCGGAGGTTCGTTTACCATTGACACTACAGATATTTACGCTTCCGAAATAGAGCATCACCTTGATATCGATAAGGTATTTCAACCGGGGATTTTAACTGTCGGTTCAAGTGGTTCACTCGGATACACAGATGTTGTAATAACCGAACCTGGCGAGTACAACACCCCACTTGGCGATTTCAGGTCTGGTAGCGCTAATGCATTTATTGAAATTAGCACCAATGGCGCCTCAGTCAGCATCGACAGCGAGGGCGTTCATTCGGTTTACGAACCTAATATACCTGAAATTAATGCCGGGCCGGATACAATTATCATGGCAGGTGAACCCTTTGTTATTGTGGATGCCACAGCTTCCAATTTTGGTTCGCTTATTTGGACAACTGGTGGGGATGGGGTTTTTGATGATTCGACAGCACTAAACCCAACTTACATTCCCGGTGATTTAGACAATGGAATTGGTGCAGTTGAACTTTGCCTTACCGGCACGCCCCTGCCACCCTGGCCACATCCTGAAATCGATTGTATGTATCTGTACATCGAATTGTTACCAACAGTAGATGCAGGTGTCGATCAAACAATTTGTGAAGATGGAATAGCTCAATTATATGCAACTGCAGAAAACTACAGTGCATTATTATGGACGGGTGGCGCAGGTACATTCAGTGCAACTGATATTCTTGATCCTACTTACACACCTGACGCATCAGAATATGGCACCACGGTAACACTTTGCATCGAAGCAATGCCAATCAGCCCATGTACAATATCAGCAACCGATTGCATGGATGTGTTCATTTTGCTGGTTCCATCAATCGACATTCTCCCGTATCAGGATTATGTTTGTTATTATGAAGTTTTTGATTTTACCGGTTTAGTAGTGGCAGATAACTATGATGCCATTCAATGGTTTACGCTTAATGGTAGTGGATATTTCGATGATGAAACCATCCTCGAGCCAACTTATTACCCAAGTATGGGTGACTATTCGTTTGTATGTATTATTATTGTAGTTTCAGCTTATCCACTTGATCCTTGCGTTGTTACAGCAGAAGATTACATGGATCTTTGTTTCCAGCCTCCTGTAGAAGTGGATGCAGGCACTGACGTAACTGTTCCGGCAGGAGAGGATTATCATCTTGCTGAACCATCAGCAATAAATTACAGTGCTGTATTGTGGACAGGCGGCGCGGGGGTATTCAGTGCAACTTATATTCTTGATCCGATTTACACTCCGGATCCATCAGAATATGGCACAACAGTAACACTATGTATCGAAGCGTTACCAATATACCCATGTACAGTACCAGCATTCGATTTTATGGAGTTAACTATTTTGCCTGCTACCACCCTTTCAGGTTTCGTTTTGGATTCATTAGGCAATCCCATTCCCGTGGAGGATATGTATATTTCTGCTCACCCCTGGTGTTTTCCCTCCGACACGTTATGTATAAGTGACGGGACAATAGAATACTGGGTAGATGAGGAAGGAGGGCATTATGAACTGGATTACTCCTCGTTTGAAAACCCGCCTGAGCCTGGAGACTTGGTCGAGATTTTTTTTATAAATACCAGCCAGGCGCCTCTGCAGGATCATGCAGAGGAAACAGTGGAAATTCCGCTTGAAATACCTATTCAAGTGAATATTGAAGTTAAAAAAGTAAGGAACCTGCATTTCCCTCAAACACCCTGTACATGGTACGAGATAGAGATACCACCGGGTAAAACAGCCAAACTTGATTACTCGGATGTTGATGGTTGTGGCAATACTACCGTTCAGCGCTGGAACGGCACAAGCTGGGAATACTACAAGAGTTGGAACTTTAATTATAGACCGCCCAACTCTCATAGAGAGATTGAAAATGCAGGTACCGGACTGGGTAAAGTCAGGCTCCATAACGACAATACAGATGCAGATGGATTTGCGGTTGCAGTTACAATCGATCCTCCAGCAAAACAGACTTCCCCGGATAATCGTGAGGAATTTGCAACAATATCGCTTGGGGGCGGCGATGGGTTTTCGTGCGAGTTTGGAAATATTGTAGCAACTGATTATATATTTAATTTTGAGCAGGGAGCGCTTCTCAGCGATTTTCCCGGCACATTAGGAACAGGCGGTGTTGAAAATCTGGAAATCCGGTTTGAAAGTTATGATAACATATATTGGAATAATATGTGCCTGCAGATAAGGTTGCTTAATGTAAATGAGCCTACCACATTACACCTTGATATTCCTGATGCAACAATTCCACAAACCAGTGTGGATATCCTTCCAGGAGATACTATTTGTTTCTTATATCCCGGCGGGATTCCTGATGTAGGAATGCACACTATGTCCCTATATTTGGAAGAAACGGATTCTTTCTCTATATTTTTTGTTTTTGACGCGTTTAATTTCTCCTCTTTGATTCCCATACTTCCTGGCTATGATTTCGGCGACGCACCCGATTCACCCTACCCAACATTGCTTGCCAGCGATGGCGCACGGCATTTAAACGATGGTGTCACTTTCCTCGGCAACCTGATCGATGATGAAGACGATGGTTTGCAGTCGCCCGATGCTTTGGGTGATGACAACAACAACCTGGACGATGAGGATGGAGTGGTATTCATCGGGCCGATGGTAGCCGGTAGTGCATATATAATTAAAGTAAATGCATCGGTAGATGGAATTTTGAACACCTGGCTTGATTACGACATAAACGGAAACTGGGGAGACGCCGGTGAACATATCTTTAACGATGAACCACTGTCGGCAGGATGGAATTCGCTAACATTTAATATCCCTGCAGGCGCATCTGTCGGAAAGACATTTATCAGGTTCAGGTTCGATACCCAGGGTGGCTTGTCGTACAGCGGCTCGGCGGACAATGGCGAAGTTGAGGATTACATGGTTAATCTTTATCCTGTAGGCTGGGGCTATATTCCAACACCCGACAACCATCTGATAACCGTACCTTTCGATGTAAACCTGATCGGGATCACGCTGGCTGCAAATGATGTGCTTGGCGTTTTCTATACTGACGGTTTAGGAAATATGGCTTGTGGCGGTGCCCAGATATATGATGGTGTGAATAATCAGGTTGTGCTGGCTTACGGTAATGACGGAACCACAACCGAAAAAGATGGCTTTGATGGTGGGGAAGAGTTGAAATGGAAAGTCTATCTTACAGCTTCAGGTGAAGAACAATGGCTTAATGTTGAATACGACCCACTGTTGCCCAACCACGACGGCACCTTTGTAAGTGGAGGCCTTTCGGCCCTTACATCCATTATTGCCAACTGCCAGGAACTCGTAATGTTCCAGGGTTGGAGCGGCATATCGAGTTATATTGTTCCCGATGATCCAGACTTGGAAGATATGTTCAACTTCCCTGAGTTCATTATCCTTCAAAATTTTGATGGCTATTACTGGCCACCAACAAACACACTTGGCGATTGGGACGAATACAGCGGCTATTGGATCAAGGTTTCAGGTGATGTTACACTTGATGTGTGCGGATTTGATGTAACAAATAAAACCGTGAACCTCGATGCCCAGTGGAATATTATCCCGGTATTCAGCAAAACACCCGTCGATGCAGCGACATTCCTGGGTGGTGTAGCTGGATTTAAGGTTGCCAAAGAAGTGGCCGGGCCGGGGGTATTGTGGCCTTATTATGGTGTCAATACATTATACAACCTCAAGCCTGGTAAGTCGTACTTTGTTTATATGACGACTCCGGGATCGGTAACTTATACGTCTAAAGCTGAAAACATCAATCCTGAAAAACCCTTCGAGTTTGTGAATATTACTCCATGGAACGATGTCCTTCACAGCCCGGGAACCCATCTGGTGGCATTCTCACCTGAAATGGTTTCATTATTCGAAGAGGGCGATTTCATCGGGGCATTCACACCATCCGGCTTATGCGCAGGGATGACTGTTGTTACAGAAATAGGCCTTGGCCTTGCACTGAACAGCGATGATGTTTATACCGATATTAGCGATGGATTTGTTTCCGGCGAAAGCATTGCTTACAAGCTCTACCGTCCGGCTACGAAACAAACATTCGACCTTGAAATTGAGTATGAGCCAACACTCGATAACAGTGGCCAGTTCCATATCAATGGCCTGTCGGCAATCATAGATGTAAGCCTGACCGGGATTGACACTCCATCAGGTTCAGGCATCATGATCTACCCGAATCCTTCCGCCGGCATCTTTAACATCGAAGGAATAGATGGCGAAGCTGAGATCACCATCTTCAATGCCTTTGGAGAAGAAGTATTGTACAAAGAAATGATCTTACCCGGACAAGTTGATCTGACCGGTCAGCCTAAAGGAGTCTATTTTATCAGGATATCTTCTGATAAAGGAAGTTACTTTAGTAAACTGCTTGTTGATTAATTGAATGGGATGACAAATTCAAAAGCCCTGCCAGTAAGGGTGGGGCTTTTTTCTTATCTCATTTTACAAATAAAATTAAATATCCAAAAAATTTTAAATTATGAAAAAGGCTCACAGTTTTTTAAGTATTCTGATACTCTTTATTCTTATAGCTTTCCAAAACAATCCTGCCAACTGCCAATGGTTTGGAAATATTTTATCAACAAACATATCTCCGGCCATTATTTCCACCAACGACACCATAACCGTAAATGTTTGGTGCGAATTTCCATCGGGAAGTTGTCAGGTTGAAGAACTTACGGTCACACAATTTTCGAATTCTTTTGAGGCAAATGCATATCACTGCCTTGGATGGCTTCAGTTTATTTGTGGTGCAGTAGATATTATTGAAATTCCACCTCAAGCCCCTGGAGATTACCAATTGAATTTTCAATTGTTTTCAGGAAACTGGTACAATGGTTTCTGTTTCTATTACAATTTTGCTGATTTTGTTACCATCCCCTTCACCGTTCACCCATTCCCTGCCGTTGTATGCCCTGGGGATTTTTCGGTTTGTTTTAATGATTCCTCAATCATTCTTGACGGGGCAGTTCCATCGGGTGGTGTATATTACGGGCAGGGTGTTTCAGAGGGCAGGTTTTACCCTGGCCTCGCAGGAGATGGTAATCACGAAATCACCTACTACTATACTGATCCGGATACAGGCATTTCAAATTCATGCACTTTTACTATAACCGTTTTACCATTAATTGTTGTGGAAGCCCCTGATGATATAGTCGCAAACAGCGACGATAGTGCTTTCATCCTCACTGGTGGTATCCCTGCCGGTGGTATTTACACAGGCAACGGGGTGTACTATAACAGTGGAAATTATTTCTTCGATCCCTCGTCAACAGGGGCAGGGGCATACATAATCGAATATTGTTCCACCGATGCGGCCACGGGATATACCAACTGTGATCAATTTTTAGTGATTGTGGATCCCGGTTATATTGTGGGGATACCGGCAGGATGGAGCGGTATTTCCAGTTATATTTTACCTGTTGATACGGTTATAAGCAATTTATTCCACCCCATTTCCGGCAAGCTCATTATTTTATGCACACTCGATGGTTTTTACCTGCCTGGCCAGGGGATCAACAACCTCATCACCTGGGATAACCATTCAGGATATATGATAAAAGTGAATGAACCGGCGAATTTGCCTTTTTTTGGTGATGAAGTCCAGGATAAAACCGTTTATCTGGATGAGGGCTGGAGTATCATTCCCGTACTGTGCCAATCAGCTATACCTGTCGAAAACCTGTTCATCGGGATTCCCGGTTTTCAACTGGTCAAAGAAGTGGCCGGCCCCGGTGTTTACTGGAAGACATTTGGCATAAACACCATTGGCAATTTACACCCGGGTAAAGCTTATTTTGTTTACACAACTTCTGCGGGTACAATCAACTTTTCCGCAAAAAGCGGAAACCTAAATATCGAAAAGCCTGTGGAGTTGTTAAATATTTCGCCCTGGAACAAGGTGCATCACACACCAACCACGCACATCGTAGCTCTTACAAAACAGGCGGTACAAACCTTTAATCCCGGTGATATCATCGGGGCATTTACCAGCCGGGAATTGTGCGCCGGAATAGTTGAATATCAAGGCCGGGAAACTGCGCTCTCGTTGAATGGTGATGATGGTTTAACAGAAGCAAGGGATGGCTTTGGCGAGGGCGAAAATATCAGCTATAAACTATACCGCCCTTCCACCCTTGAAATCTTCGACATGGAAGTGGAGTATAAAACAAGGTTCGACAACAGCGGACAGTTTCACAGCAATGGGATGTCGGCTATATCCGGTTTAACCCTGACAGGGTTTGAAACCCTGTCAGGGTTGGAGGGATCAGACATCCGCATCTACCCGAATCCTTCCGCCGGCATCTTTAACATCGAAGGAATAGATGGCGAAGCTGAGATCACCATCTTCAATGCCTTTGGTGAAGAAATTATAGATATGAAAATTATCCTTCCGGATAAAGTTGACCTCTCTGCCCAAGCCACGGGAATTTACTTTATCAGGATATGTTCTGAGGAGGGAACCTGGTACAACAAACTGATAGTTGAGTAATTCAACGAACTTGTAACTTTCTGTTTTACCCTGGCAGCCCAACAGTGGGCTGCCAGGGTTTTTTTAAAAGTGAACACGGAATTTATTCCTGAGATTTGCTTTAATGTTTTATCACCAAGCTGATTTTTATTTTAATAAATCTATCAATCGCCTAAAAATTTACGATAATATAATATTTCCTGTTAACCTTGTTAAGCATTTCTTCTTGTTTATTTTTAATGCACAGATAAAGCACTTATTCCAGCCCCACAAGAGATAATTGCTAAAGATTCATATTACACTAAAATTAAGTATAAAAGTCTATTTTTGTAAGCATGGAAACAGTGGTATGGATTGGATTATCGCTAAGTCTTTTTGCAGCTTTAATGATTGTAACCAAAAAAGATAGTAAGGTTTCAGATAAGTTTTTTTCTGCCTGGCTGTTTTTGCTTTCAATTTCGTTCCTTTTTAGTTGGATTGATTATCAGGTTTTTAATCACCCATTGTTAACCAAGGCCTTTCTGCTAATTAATCCTGCCATTTATCTACACATAAAATCAAATAAAAATTTTGATTATGAAACAAACATTTTTTTTGCTTCTGTTTTTGTCTTGCTCAACACTATTTGCCCAGGGCATATTTGAAAGTTCCACAGTCGAAAAAGAGGGTCCGGCTAAAGAAACAAGCATCGACTTTAGTGGATATACCCGCGGTTCTGCTTATGGCGGGTTGGGAAATTACGATTACACTTCGGTATTTGGCGAATTTAGTTTACAAGGAAAAATCAAACACAACAAAGCTTATTTATTTTCCGACATAAGATTTAGAAGTGGGTATCAATTCGATGATGCTTTCTCACAAATTCAATTAAAAGAACTCTATGCCGGTTATTCAGGCAACAAGTTTGACGTGTTTTTGGGAAACCAAATTGTAAGCCGGGGGCGCACCGATAGCTTTAACCCTACCAACTGCATTACGCCAAACGACTATTTTTTTTTGAGCGGAGACCCCGATGACCATAAACTCCCCAATTTTATGCTCAGGGTGAAATACCGGATTAACTCTAAAATAGACCTCGAACTCATAGCTATCCCCGTTTACAGACCGTCTGTTTACCGTTACCGCTTATTCGATTTTGGGGCAAACGTTCATTTTGCCGAACCGCTTGTACCAGAAATAATATATGAAAATTCAACACTAACAGCACGCTTAAATTTTGAACTTTCAAATCTGGGCTTCTCATTTTCATATTTCAGGGGCTATAATCCCGATTATGGGTTTAATCTGCAAAGCATCGATTGGACAGGCGGAATACCTGAAGTTACCAATGCCTCAACTCCATATTTTAAAAATATGACAGGCATTGATTTTGCAGCGCCGCTCGGTTCATGGATTGTTCGCGGCGAAGTAGCTTACAACATCACCACCAACTATAAAAACAATATGTATATCCCAAACCCCGATTTAAATTATGTTGCAGGGATTGAAAGAAATTTCATGGGATTTAATACCATCCTGCAATACATCGGGAAATATACTTTCGATTTTAATGAACTAACTGAACCTGTATTAAAAGACCCGACAGACCCGACAGAGCAGCAGCAATATGCAAACGAGCTTATTCTGTACGAATCCTCATTACTAAACAGGAAGATATTTTTCCAGCAGGAAAAAACCAACCACGCGATGGCATTAACCATTAGTAAACCATTTGCTTACGAAACATGGAATGCCGAAATTACAGCATACTACAATATTACTTCAAAAGAATATTTGTTTCGTCCAAAAGTTAGCTGGGAAATATCTGATGCCTTAATCGCGAGCGCCGGTTGTTTGTATATGGCAGGCCCGGAAAAGGAACTTTTCGATTATGCCGGACCGGTATTAAATGGTGCTTTTGTTGAATTGAAAGTGAGTTTTTAAATACTGTAATGATTGTAATTTTTCGAGGATGCTCGAAAAAATATGAAATCGTATCCCGAAGTTTCGGGATGGTTTTTCGGCATTGGTGGTCATTGGTGGTCATTGGTGGTCATTGGTGGTCATTGATGGTCATTGGTGGTCATTGGTGGTCATTGATGGTCATTGGTGGTCATTGGTGGTCATTGGTGGTCATTGATGGTCATTGATTTTTATTAGTCGAATTACAACAAATGACGGCGAAGCCCAATGACAATCAATGACGGCGAAGCCCAATAACAATAAATGACGGCGTAGCCCAATGACATTTAATAACGGCGAAGCCCAATGACAACAAATGACAGCGAAGCCCAATGACGGCGAAGCCCAATGACAGCGAAGCTAAATAAATTCTATAGACTATGAAAAAAGAAATATTCGTAATAAAATACAAATGGATGGTAATATTGCTAACAGTAGTACTTGTTGCCGCAGCCATTATTCCTTTATTACAAACAGATACCAACTCCGACCTGGAATCGTATTTCCCTGATACAATGCCATCGAGAATAAACGATGAAAAAATAAAAGCGATTTTTGGCAAAAGCGACCCACTCATAATTTTGTTTGAAAGCGATGACGTTTTAAACGATTCAACCCTGACACGCATAAAAGCACTAAGCAAAAAGTTCAACCGCATGAAAGATTTCGACATGGTAATGTCGCTGTTCGATGCTAAAAATATTAAGGGTGAATACGGTGCAATGGTGGTTGACCCACTTGTAAAAAGGATCCCTGGAACAGAAAAGCGCAGGGAAAAACTCAGGGACGAAATAAAGAATAATGAGTTGGCCTACAAACTTATTATTTCTGCTGATTTTCGTTACACCACGATAATACTAAACCCACTTAGCGAAACAACCGATAAAGATGTGATGGCTTCAATCAATACCGTATTGGGGAAATATCCCGGAAATGAAGAGGTTTCAATTTTTGGGATGCCCTATTTACGTAGTGAAGCAAATCAAAATATCACCAAAGATTTTATGCTTTTGCTCCCCATCGGATTAGCAATAATGTTCCTGTTCCTTATAATTTCATTCAGGCAAAAACGGGGTGCGATATTACCCTTTGCCGTTGTTGCTTTTTCGATCATTCTTTCGATGACAATTATTCCGCTTCTCGGGTGGCAGTTGAGTATTATAGGCGTATTAATTCCGATAATGATGATTGCCATTGCCAATGATTATGGCATCCATTTTATCGCGCTATACCAGGAATTAGTAGCCAGACACCCCGACATGTCAACAAAAGAGATTGTTACCAAAGTTACACTCTATCTTAAGACACCGGTTATTTTAACGGGCATTACTACCATAGTTGGCATTGGCGGATTATTTACACACATTTTGTTACCGGCCAAACAAATGGGAGCTGCATCAACAATTGGAATTGCTTTCGCATTGCTGTTAAGCTTAACATTTATCCCGGCAGTTATTGTAATGTTAAAAAAAGGGAAAGTACCCAAAAATTCAACCGGGACAAGGAATGCGTTTTTTGACCAGTTCCTCACTGGGATTGCAAATTTCACAACAAAATACCCGAAACAGGTCATTTATATTTTTGTAACTTTTTTGATTTTTGCAACTTTTGGGCTTGGTAAATTCAGGTTAGCGGCTGATAACAATAAGCTGCTGCCAGATAAACATCCTTACAATCAAACCCTTTCAGTTGCCAACAAAGAATTTGGTGGTACAAAAATTATTGATGTGGTTTTTAAAGGCGACATTAAAGACCCGGCCATCCTTAATAAAATGGATTATTATAAAACTGAACTGGAGCTAATGCCCGAAGTGGGAAGTGTAACATCAATTGCTTCGATGATTCGGATTATGAGCAAAGCAATTAACGACCCCGAAGACCCATTTTACGACAAAATACCTGATACGCGTGAAGCCGTTGCACAATACCTCGAACTTTACGCCATGAGTGGCGACCCCGAGGATTTTGAAGACTTCGTGGATTTTGATTATACCCATGCTTTATTAAAAATTCAATACCAGGCCAACGATATGAAAACCCTGAACAGCATTGAAAGCAGTGTTGAAAAATTAATGGAAAACGATGAAAATGTTTTTGTAACAGGGGGCTACAGTTTGGTTGAAAAAGAACTTAGTGAAGCTGTTGGAAAGGGACAAATTAACTCACTCATTTTTGCTTTTGTGGCCATTCTTATTTTACTAACAATTATATTCAGGAGTTTTTCTGCCGGTTTATTAGGAAGTTTACCGCTCCTTTTTACTGTTGTCTCCATATTTGGATTAATGGGATGGTTGGGCATTGAATTAAATATTGTTACTGCCTTGTTATCCTCTATTTCAATCGGGCTTGGAGTTGATTATTCCATTCATCTGTTTTGGCGTTTAAAATCGGAAATTAAAGCCGGAAGTTCTTATTCGGCAGCCATACAAACCAGTTTAAAAACCAGTGGACGAGGAATTACAATTAACGCATTTTCGGTAATTCTGGGATTCTCGGTATTATTCCTCTCCTCATTTCCATACATCCATTCATTCGCCTTTCTAATTATTATTTCTATACTATTGTGTCTATCCGGCGCGTTGGTTTTAATCCCGGCAATTTGCATGCTCACTTCACCAAAATTTTTAAGCAAATAATTACAAATAATTTAAAACATATAATCATGAATAATACAAAAAAATGGCTTTCGATAATCGCAATTTTATTAATCACGAATGTTGGTGTTTTTTCGCAAACCGCATTAGAAATTATAGGGAATGCGACTGCAAGCATAGATATATCATCGATGGAAATGACTGCCACCTTAAAAATTTATGATGCCAAAGGCAGGGAGCGGGTGAGGCAAACTGTTACCGCTACAAAGGAGTTTGACGGGGTAACAAAAACAATCGTGAAATTTACAGCCCCTGCAGATGTTAAGGGAACATCGATGTTGATTTACGACTATGAAAAAAAAGACGATGATATGTGGATTTATTTACCGGCGTTGCGCAAAACCCGCAGGATTGTAAGTAGCGAAAAAGGGAAAAATTTTATGGGTTCAGAATTTTCAAATGCAGACATGAGCAAACCCAACATCGATAATTTTTCGTACAAAATACTTAGCACCGAAATCTATGCCGGGAAAGCGTGCTGGAAAATTGAAACCACCTGCAACAATGAAGATATTGAAGATGAAAACGGATACTCTAAAAAAATATCATGGATTGAAAAGGAAAGTTTCCTCTGCCATAAGATTGAATTCTATGATATTGACGGAGAACTGCACAAAATACAAACCATTAAAGAATACAGAAAACAAAACAGCGGTAAATACTTTGCTTTCTATATGGAAAAAGAAAATATGCAGAATGGTCGAAAATCGTTGATGATAATTAACCAGTTTCAGGAAAATTCCGCCTTACAGGAAAGTGCATTTGCCCCAACAATGCTTGAGAAATAACTGATGAAATCAGGATGAAATCAGGATGAAATTTATAAATAGCTTTTCTTTTCAGGTTTATTACTTTCTATAGCAATGTTTAAGCAATACTAAAACAAATTTAGGTTAAATTTAGTAGTTTCAAACTAAGCTTTATACATCATCATTTTTTACTAACACCATACATTAATCACTTAAACTATAAAATACAAACTTTTAATTGCTGTACTTTTTCCTTTCAACTTTGTTTAGCTGTCAGGATAATAATAAAGAAGACACACGCCAGGCTGTTGGGTCATCCACTTCTTTTCCAACATTTTCTCAAACAACAGACATTCCCAAAGGTATTTTAACACCAGATGTAGTAGAAATCTCTATCGGCACCTTAAAATTTTTCGATGGTGCACCACTGCCCGAAACAGTAGAATTGGTTTTTGACAATCTTGATAGAATGCGCGGTGTAGATGCCTTTTTAAAAGGAATGCAGGGTGCATCGCAAAGAGAACTAATTGAAAGGCCAAAAGCCATTGGTACCAGCACCAAGTTTAATAAAATCCTCATATTTGAGGAGCTTATGGATTCTAAACAGATTTTCCTTACAGGAAACACTTCTACTTTATACATTATCCCTACACTCGACTTAAAAGCTTATGGCCCGATGGTGGTAGAAGCACCTCCAGGATTGCTTGGTGGTTTTAATAGTGCCTGGTTTAATTACATGAGCGACATTGGTATTTTTGGCCCTGACAAAGGTAAGGGTGGTAAGTTTTTAGTATTGCCCCCGGGTTATGATGGCAAGATTCCTTCCGGGTATTACGTGGTAAAATCGCCAACCTACAAAGTATGGGATTTCATCCTTAACACATCAAAACCCCCGCAGTGTTGATGTTGCTCGCTACCGCCTGCGCAAGAAACTCAATCTCCGGCAAGAAGACAATCTGGTTAGTTTCCTGGCGGGGTTTCAAATGCCTACCTAAATGGGATTGAATATATTCTACACAACTACCGCCATTACAAAATACATTCGATAGGTTTCTGATTATTTCGCTATAAGAAAATCCAACTGTCTTTACCCTTTGGTCAAGTTCATTATCAATTAGTTGAGACATGCCAGAGGAGTTAATAACTTTTTGCGGGTTTAAGGGATATCTAAAAACACACAGACTACTAACAATAAAAAAAGCCCTGGGTGATACACCCGGGGCTTTTAACATGCTTAACCAACACCGATCATTTCACAATTAATTTCAAATTCTTAATCATACTTCCAGTTTCAACTTTTACAAAATAAATGCCCCGGTTTAAGTTGCCCACATTTATCTGAGACAGACCGCTTGTTACGCGCTTTTGCAACACCATATTACCACCCTGAGTACTATATACCGAAACAAGTGCGTGTGTATATAATTCGCCTCCAAAATCAATGCTAACTACATCGTTTGCAGGATTTGGATACAAACTCACTGTAGCAGCATCCATCTCATCAATGGATGTAATGGTTGTGGTAATATTTGTAATCCCGGCAAAGCTGTCAGGGAAAAACAGTCCGGTAGTATTCTCCATTGATCCATAGTATTCTACATCCAAAATAAACTCTTCGCCTGTACTCATTCTGTAAAGCTTATAGCTGATCATTTCTGCTTCAGTAAAACCATCAGCTTCAGTTGTAGTGGGATCATCACCAAAAAGAATAAGCGAATGATTTTGTTTTGTGTTTGTAATTTCCATCATTCCACACACCCTGCCATATTCATTGAATGCTGCAACAACATCGCCTGCCATGAGGTTTGTTATTGCTTCGGCAAAAACCACAACATTTTCGGATGATGGAGTCATATTGAAATCACCCCATTGTGTAACAAGTTTATTATTGCGGGAAACATACGATGTTGTTTTGTTTTCGCAAGCTGGAAATGTTAGGTTAATCTCATTATTTGTTTTGATTTTATAGACCTTACCCGGAACAAGGTTTTCGAGTGTGTATATTCCTTGTGCAGGCCAGAACACTTGTGTGCCAATTAAATCCTGCACTATTACGATGTCGTCCAAATGGCTGCCTAATAGTTGGTTTACATCTACATCACATGCCGAAGGAACCGGAAGATATGACCAACCACTGCCTATGGTAAGGTTTTCGTCTGCCATTTCTCCCCCACAAATTTCAAAGGATGCCGCATTCACAAATTTCATGGCATAGCCGGAAGTATTATCCCAGTTGCCAATAGTATTTAAACCTTCTTCGGGCCAATAAACCTGGGTAAGATTTTGCATGATAACCAGGTCGTTTACAACAGGTGCCATAATATTCTCAACAGATGGATCATCAGGAACTACAAAGGTTGAAACTCCATTCCACCCTGCAACCAAAGCGAAACTCTGGGTATATTCATCGCTAAGGCTTGTAAGTGCTGATGAACCCTGGTTCGCGTAAAATCCCATATCAGGCATTTCCGGATCGTAAGTAGCACCAGCCATTACTTCCATCTGGTCGGAGCACTTGTACATTTTCCATATAAAAGCTTCACCTTCAGCAAAACCATCTTTTCCGGGTGCAAAGGGATTATCGCCATAGGCCAATACTTCAACACCTGAACTATTCCACATTGTAGCACCTCCACAGGTTTCTTCGTTTTCATCATTCAGGAAAAATACACCAATCCAATCGCCATCTTGCAGCGGTTCGCCATTTATATTTGGATTAGCTGACGGCGGAACGAAAATAGTGTGCATCCGAGAATTTGTTGTAAACTCCCATGGTATGCATGTGTTAACTACCAATTCCATCGAATCGCTCATTAAGGTGAGGTCAGGCACAATAGTATTAGAAACCTGTAAATGATAGTAGCCCGCATCACCTTCGGTAATTTCTGTAAGTTGAAGGGTATTTGTATTTTGACCTGTGATTATTACACTGTCTTTAAACCAGGAATATTGATTGTATTCACCCGATACTTCGATGGTGTAATTAAGCAACTGACCAGTAGCAGCTGTTATGGTAGTGTCGTTACCGATACGTGCCTGCCAGAGATAGAAAAAACTTTCAATCTCATTATCCATAAAGGGTTCAATGCTCCCGAACTGGAGGGCATTTCCATCCACCCACAACACATCATAATAATTATCAAACATCGAAGCGGGCAGCTCCTGAATTTGATTTGCATAAAGTGAAAGTGAATCAACAGTAAGGCTTCCAATATTTTCGGGTAAGAAAGTCAAATCATTAAGCGCAAAACTAATATAAGTAAGATTCTGCAAATCAAGGATTGATTCAGGAATGGTTTGAATATTATTTTCACCCAATTCAAGCCATTTAAGGGTTGTTAAAATCCCAAAATCTTCGGGCAATACTTCCAACTGGTTGCTGTAAATGTATATTTCTTCTATGGTTGCCAGGCTGGTAAATGATGCCGGGAGACTGGTCAGGTTATTTCCGCTTATTCTTAAATAATTGAGGTCAGATAAGTTTCCGAATGATTCAGGCAAAGCATTAATTTGATTGAAACGACACCATAAAATATCAAGTGTGGCCAGGTCACCAAAACTCTCAGGAAAATGGGTGATTTGATTCTCCTCCATAAAAAGGTATGACAAATTATCCAGGTCACCAAAGCTTTCTGGTAAAGTTGTAAGTTGATTGTTGTTCAGGTTTAAGTAACTACGTTTTTCCCTGAGAGAAAAAAGCCTTTAAGGGAAAAAACAGCAGCATAAATATCGTTAACATGTTAGCATTAGTTGTTTTTTAAGAGCCTAATGATTCGGGTACAACGGTGATTCGGGTCCAGCCCAGCCATAGTTCCTCCAGGGCCTGGCAGTCTCCAATTGTTTCAGGAATAGAGTTTAACTGACTATTTGATTCAAGGTGGAGTTTTTTTAGGGCAGTGAGATCACCAATCGATTCCGGGATATCACCGGTAACGCCCCTGCTTTGCAACCACAATTGGGTTACCCTTGTTCCGGTGGTGGTAACACCGTACCATTCACTAACCGGCCCTTCGAGCCATAATGTATTGATTCTCCAGCTAGGTCCACCACAATTATTGTAAATGTCAACCAGTGCCATCGAATCGGCGAAGGCAATCACAGGTTGATCTATCTGTACTTCAACAGTATTTGAAGCCTCGGATTCTCCATCATCGTAAACAGCTTTCACATAATAATCATAAGTGCCATTTAGTAAATTTTCGTCCACATAGGATGTGCTGCCTATTATATCCTGGTTAAGTTTTACATCGTCACGATAAGCGTTGTAGCCCAACAAAGGTTCTCTTTCTTTAGAACCCGGATTTTCAATTAATGCCTGAATATTCCAGTTCAGGCTAAAGTCGTGGTACCAGATACCGTTGAATAGGTACATATTTCCATAGCCATCAACACCCGGTCCACTGTCCGTTCCCATAATTGCACCGGGAACAGGCATGTCAATTTCCAGGCCAACCCAAAGTTGTGTTGAGGCATCAATGATAAAAGGCGTGTCTAAAGTTATTTCCGTCCAGTCGTTCAAATTGAAATTTGTAACATTCTGGCTGTATTCCTCTGTGGCATCAGGTCCTGATAATACTTTCAACTTGACGGTTGGCATGGGGTTGATCACCCAAAAGCGCAACTTAGTAACTTCCCAGCCATCGTATGCAGTAAGATGTATGGGGTCGTACTTAGCTGCAAAAAGCATGTTGAACGGCATTTTAAAATTCCCAAACGAATCTTCATTTTCGCCACTGTCCCAATGCAAATAAGTTGATCCACCACTTGAGGGCTCTGTCCAGAAAAGGCTCACATCATTGTCGTCTGTAACTGTTGCAAACAGGTCTGTTGGCGGATCGAGCAATTTCGAACCCTGAATATTTTGGGCGAAGCTTGTAAATACAATTAAGAAAAGCCCGATAATAATGAGTATTCCAATAATTAATGTTTTTGTGTTAAACTTTTTCATATTAAATTTTATTTATTTGTTAATTCGATAATTGCTGCAAACATAAAGGGCTATTCATTATTTTAAGATCCATCATACCTTTTGAGACGTCTTAATCAGTAACAAAGGTGTCAATGTAACACAACAGGCAGCTTGCCTCGCAATAGGCGGGTGGGCATTAGGCAGTCAACAGTTGCTAGTAATCTGAGGACTGAGGACTGAAAACTGAGGACTGAGAACTGGAAACTGAAACCAAAAAAAATACCATTTTTGCTAATAAAATTGGCCAGCAATATTAAATTTGTGCAGATTACATATTTTAGATATGAGTGAACTTATACAAATCATATTTTACGGGGGGGCATTCCAGGGCTTTCTCTTATCAGTATTTTTATTTTCGGTCAGAACAAATAAAATATCCAACCGCTTGTTGGCCTTGCTTACCTTATCCTGGGGAATTGTTTTGCTTGTCTTCGCCCTCCAGGAAAAAGGCTTGTATCAAAAATACCCCCACTTTGGTTTCGCATTCGATCAGCTAATTTTTTTATTTTTTCCTCTTCTATACCTCCATGTAAAATACCTGCTTACCAGTCACATTAAATTTAACCTGAGGGACCTACTACATTTTTTACCCTTTGTTATCAGTATTATCCTCCACATGGATTTTTTTATTCAATCAGGCCAGGAAAAGGCTGATCTGATGTTTAATAGAACTCAGTATTACATTGTTCTTGAAATTGTATTAAATGAAGTTATCTCATTACAGGGCATTCTGTATTCAGTTTTTGCTATTATGCTGATAAAAAAATACGAGGCCAGCATTATGGATTATGTTTCATCGGTACACAAGAATATTATCACGGTGCTATACATCGGTATTACACTGAATTTACTTTCGTGGATTATGGGCATTATTGATGTGCATCTCAGGTATTTTAACATTGAGCTTGGAATTGACCTTTTTGCGATAACCTATATGATCCTGGTTTTGGTGATTTATGCCATAAGTTATGCCGCCCTCAAAAGTCCTGAAATATTCAAACTGGAAATTAGCCCGGATACTAAAGGCAAGTTTGTAATACGGAATCTTGTAAAGGGTTCAAAGGCTTACATCCCGAAACAAACCCTCCAGAATGATTCCGGCAATACAGCCGATTTAACTGCTACTGACAGTTTAATTTATAATGATTTAAATATCCAACTGGTTAATTACATCGAAAATAAAAAACCTTTTCTTAATCCCGAGTTGAGCCTGCCCATTCTTGCCGAGTCATTGAATGTTTCCAGAAATCAATTGTCAATCGTTATTAACCAGGTTCATAAAAAGAACTTTTACGAATTTATTAATAATTACCGCATCATCGAAGTAAAACGCCTGATGACCGCCCCGGCAAACAAGCATTTAAAACTGATTAGCCTGGCCTATGATGCAGGATTTAATTCCAAGGCAACTTTCAATCGAATATTTAAACAAATGACCGGAATGACACCTTCGCAATTTTTCTCGGAGCAGAAGGTGGTTTAGCCTTGATCCTGAATAGGCATCCATGGCAAGCAAATTTGGTGGTAGATCAAGCAATTTCATTCCCTATGGTTTTTTAACTAAGAACTGTAAAAACAACTACCAACAGTCCGATAACGATTAGTAATCCAATGACAAGTGTTTTTTTGTTAAACCTTTCCATCATATTAATTATTTGTTTATTGTTTCTGCTTCGAATAACCTGAGTTCGAATTAAGAATGAATAATAAATGATTGCTATAAGTTTCAGTTTGAAATTAAAAGGTAAAAAAAGCCCTATCCGCCAACTGGCGGACAAGGCTCTTCAGCTGATTCAAGCTGATTCTTAAGTTACTCTATTATTAATTTAACAGTCTTGTAAAATTCAGTATTTTGAATTCTTACAAAATAGATTCCTTGCTTTAAACTTCCTATATTCATTTGCGATTGACCATGTTCAACAATCATTTGCTTTACAACATGTCCTTGTGCATTGAAAATTAAAATATTGGCAGAAGAGCTTATTCCTGCTGCAAATTCAATTGTTACCACATCTTTAGCAGGATTTGGATATAAACTCACATCGTTATTGTTCATCTCATCAATTGAAGTAATGCCTGTAGTCATGTTTGTTATTCCAGCAAAACTGTTGGAATAGTAAAGACCAGTAGAATTATCCATCGAAAACTTGTATTCAACATTTAATTCAAATTCTTCGCCGGTGCTAGTGCGGTGGAGTTTGTATCTTATAATGTCTCCTTCAGCAAAACCGTCAGTTTCAAGAGTTGTAGGATCGTCTCCGAAAAGGGTCAATGATTGATTTGTGTGTGTTTGCGCAATTTGCATCATTCCACAAACCATATTATTTTGGTTGAACGCTGCTACAATATCGCCGGCCTCTAAATTAGTAAGCGCATCCGCAAAAAATACAACATTCTCAGTTGAAGGAGTCATGTTGACTTCACCCCAGGGTGTGCTCAAAGTGTTGTTCCTTGAAACAAAGGATGCTTGCTGACCTTTGACACAATCAGGGAAAGTTAAATCAAAGGCGTTATTGGTTTTGATTTTGTAGGCTTTTCCCGGAACTAAGGTTGTGAGGGTGTAAATTTCCTGCTCGGGCCAGTAAATTTGTGTACCAATCAAATCCTGAACGAAAATAATATCATCCTGATGGGCAGCAAACAAAGCAATTGCGTCCACATCACATTCAGATGGAACAGGCAGATATGACCATCCAGCAGCCACTGTTATAGTTTTATCCGTTATCGTGTTTCCAACAATGTCAAAAGCTGCATCATTGGTGAATTTCATGGCATATCCCGATGAATTGTCCCAGTTACCAATGGTATTCATTGTTTCTTCGGGCCAGTAAACCTGGGTTAGGTTGCGCATAAGGATCAAATCGTTGACCACTGGAGCAAGAATATCTTCGACTGCAGGGTTGGTTGGTACAATATAACTCGATACACCGTTCCATCCTGACACCATATCAAAGCTTTGAACATATCCATTACCAAGGCTGGTAAGTGCGGATGAGCCCTGGTTAGCAAAAAATCCCATATCAGGCATTTCCGGATCATAAGTGGCACCTGCCATTACTTCCATCTGGTCGGAGCACTTGTACATTTTCCATATAAAAGCTTCACCTTCGGCAAAACCATCTTTGCCTGTTATGAACGGATTATCGCCATAGGCCTCCACTTCAACACCTGAACTATTCCACATTGTAGCACCTCCGCAGGTTTCTTCATTTTCATCATTCATGTAAAATACACCAATCCAGTCGCCGTCCTGCAAAGGTTCACCACCGATATTAGGATTGGCAGAAGAGGGAACAGATATTGAGTGAACCTGTGAATTGGTAGTCCATTCCCATGGAACACAGTCTGAAACGACCAATTCCATAATGTAGCTCTCAAGTGTAAGGGAATCTGCAAGGGTATTCGATACTTGAAGCTGATAATTACCAGCATCGCCCTCACTTATTATTGCAAGTTGAAGTGTATTTGTACTTTGTCCCTGGATAATGCTTCCGTTTTTATACCAAAAATACTGGTTGTTCTCACCCGAAACTTCGATGGCATAACTAAATGCTTGACCTAAAGTGGCTGTTATCGTAGTATCGGTGCCTATCATTGCTTGTGGATGATAATAGAAAACCCTTGAAGCATGGCCAATCAATGGCTCAATGCTTCCAAATTGCAAAGCATTATCATTCACATATAGAAACTCATAATCTTTATCGAACATGGTGGCCGGCAGTTTGCGAATTTGATTGTGCGACATTAATAGTGTATCAGCTTCCAGGTAGCCAATCGACTCAGGCAATGAGCTTATATTATTATATGAGAAACCAAGGTAACCCAAACGTGACAAGTTTCCAATTGATTCGGGCAGGCTTGAAATATTGTTTTCACGTAATGCAAGGGCTTGCAGCATAGATAAATTGCCAATATTTTCGGGTACAGCCTCAATTTGATTATTATTAACAGTTAAGGCTATAAGATTTTCCAAATCACAAATGGATTCGGGCAATACGGATATATTATTTGAGCCGACACCCAAAAACTCCAGGGTAGTAAGGTTTCCAATGTTTTCGGGTAAGGACTCAAGTTGGTTATTGTCCAGAGCAATCTCATCGATTGTAGCAAGGCTAGTAAATGATGCCGGCAATACAGTTATATTATTAACCGACATTTTTATGAAATTTAAATCAGACAAATTGCCAAAGGATTCAGGGAGGTGGGTAATCTGGTTAAACCTTGCCCATAAGCTATCAAGCGAGGCTAAATCACCAAAGCTCTCAGGGAAATGGGTTAATTGATTTTGTTCAATAAATAACTTGGAAAGGTTATCCAAATCACCAAAGCTTTCTGGCAAAGTAGTGAGTTGGTTACCATTGAGCCCAAGGTAATTCAAACTTGCCATACCACCGAAACCTTCAGGCAATTCGGTTAAATTGTTATGCTACAAAAAGCAAGATTTTACAGTTGTTAGATTACCAAAATTACGAGGCAAACTATCCAGCCCGGAGGTTCCCAAAGCAAACCATTCCAAACTTTCCAGCTCACAAAGAGATTCGGGAAGCGTTCCCAGTGGATTAACCATCTGCCCCAGATGTAGCTGTATCAGATTGCTTAAACTTCCCAATGATTCGGGTATAACGGTGATTGGAGTCCATCCCAGCCATAGTTCTTCCAATGCCTGGCAGTCTCCGATACTTTCAGGTATCGAGTTTAACCCACCGTTAGATTCGAGGTGAAGTTTCTTCAATGCGGTGAGATCCCCAACTGAGGTCGGGATATCACCGCTTACTCCTCTGCTGTGCAACCACAATTGGGTAACCCTTGTTCCGGTGGTGGTAACACCGTACCATTCACTAACCGGCCCTTCGAGCCATAAAGTGTTGATGCTCCAGCCAGATCCACCACAATTATTATAAATATCAACCAATGCCATCGAGTCTGCATAGGCTATCACAGGCTGTGCAACTACAACCTCAACGGTATTTGAAGGTTCAGATTCGCCTTCGTCATAAATTGCAGTTACATGGTAGTCGTAAGTACCATTCAACATATTCTCATCAACATAAGATGTACTTCCCCAGGTATCCTCATTTAGTTTTATATCATCACGATAGATATTGTATCCCAATAAGCCATCTACTCCCCTAAGATTTAAGTCTTCAACCTCAAATTGAATATTCCAGTTATAGTCAAAATCGGAATACCAGGTACCATTAAACCTGTACATATCTCCAAAACCATCAATAGCCGGTCCTAAATCACATCCCATTACCACACCCGGAAATGGCATGTCAACATTTAAGCCTACCCAGAGTTGGGTGCTGGCATCTATTGTTTGCGGAGTATCCAATGTAATTTCTGTCCAATCATTTACAACAATGCCTGTTACATCCTGGCTGTAAATTTCTGTTGCTTCCTGGCCAGTCCATATCTTCAATTTTACGGTTGCTGCAGGGTTTGATAGGATAACCCGTACTTTATTAATGGTCCAACCATCGTAAGCGGAGATATGTTCAGGGTCCCACTTTGAAGCAAAATCATATTCAGCAGGCTGCAAAAAGTTTCCAAATTGATTTAAGTTGTCTCCATTGTCCCAATGCAAAACTGTGGGCAAGGCAGGTTCTTCCACCTGAATCTGGATATTCCAATTCAGACCACCATTATCCCAGACTCCATTAAATCTGAATAAATCTCCATAGCCCGAAATAGCAGGTCCTTCATCAGCGCCCATTACTGGTCCTGGGACTGGCATGTCGATATTCAGGCCTGCCCATAATTGGGTGCTTGCATCAATGGTAATTGGAGTATCAAGTGTAATTTCAGTCCAACTATTTATATTATAAGTTGGCACATCCTGGCTGTGAAATTCAGTTGCGTTGGGGCCTGTCCAAATTTTTAGTTTTATGCTTGCTATTGGAACCGTTACATAAAAACGCATTGTTGTTATGGTCCAACCATCGTAAGCTGCAATATGTTCAGGATCATACTTTGTAGCATAGTCATGCTCAACCGGCTGTAGAAAGTTACCAAAAGAGGTGTAATTTTCACCACTGTCCCAATGCAGATATGCTGAGCCTCCACTGGAAGGTTGAGTCCAAAAAAGATTGACATCATTTTGGTCCACCACTTCAGCAAATAAATCTGTGGGAGGATTGTTATCTTTTGGATTAAGCCATTGCTGTCCAAAAGTTGATACTTGCGTGAAAATACTGAAAGTGAAAATCAGTAAACCTAGAAAAATTGTTGTTCTGTTAGTTTTCATCATAATTAATTTTAATAAACGAAAATTTTAATTAGCGATCACAAAAATAGGGTAGGGGAATGTGAAAGCGGTCTCATATTATCGAATGAGACCTGAATTTTACATACTTCATGTCTCAAATTATTAATCGGGACTTACATAGAAGTGTTAAAACCTAAATCCAAATCATGACGATCATTGATGTGTGCTTCATATTGGGTTCACGACAAATATCCACCTGTCAAAAGAAACATCATCGAATTACGCTGATTAATCGAATTAACACCTGCCAAAGGCAGGTAAAATTCGTGTAATTCGTTTCATTCGATGAAAAATTAAATCATTTGAGGATAGCATTGTGATATTTGTTGTACACCCTTCATATTTTTACTAATTTTGTAATCATGTATCGACACCACATTCAATTTTCATGAGCCAGGCAATTCAAATCATATTATATCTTGGTGCTGTTCAGGGAGCTTTGCTTAGTGTGTTTTTATTCTCGATAAAAACCAATAGGATTTCAAACAGGCTGTTGGGTTTATTAACCTTATTCTGGTCAATCATTGTGGCTTCATTTGCAATGCAGTCGCAGGGCTTATATACTCAGTACCCTCATTTATTAGGGGTTATTTCACGCCTTCTGTTCACCCTTTTTCCCTTATTGTATCTTCAGGTAAAATATTTAGTATCAGAGCACACTCATTTTGATCGAAAAGACTTATGGCATTTTCTACCATTTTTGATCATGATTTTAGCTAACATTGATTATTATTTCAGCGGGGCTGAAGAGAAACTCCAGATGCAAGAAGTTCAGCCTTTGTACTATGATATTCTCGGGATTATAACTAACGAAATCATTGCGCTACAGGGTGTAATTTATTCAATTCTGGCTTTAATAACACTTTCCAAATATGATCGAAGGATAAAGGACTATCACTCAAACGTTAACAAAAGGAATCTTAAAGTTCAATATATAGGGATATCGCTGAGCTTGTTTGCATGGATAATCGGAATTGTAGGCGTTCATCTCGAACTCTTTAATGTGCAGGTTAACCTTGACCTTTTTATATTTGTTTACCTCACCCTTGTTCTAATTATTTACATTATTAGTTATGCTGCACTAACATCGCCTGAAATATTTAAGCTTGATGAAAGCCAGACTAAAGTTGTGTTTCTTAAAAGTCAGTTAAAGGTATTGTCGGGCAGCAGTAAACCAAAACCTTCAAAGGAAATTGCTGGAGCAAAAGCTGATGAATCAGTTGAGCAAAGTAATGATACTGCAATGGTAGAGGAGATAAACGAAAAGTTACTTGATTATATCGATGAAGAAAAACCTTATTTAAACCCGGAATTGAGTTTACAGGATCTTGCCGACAGGCTTGACGTTAAACGACATCATCTGTCGAATGTCATTAACCAGAAACACAATAAAAACTTCTACGAGTTTATAAATCAATATCGAATTAAAGAAGTTAAGACGATGTTGACCGATCCGGAAAACAAACACCTAAAACTGATCAGCCTGGCATACGATGCCGGATTTAATTCCAAAGCAACATTCAACAGGATTTTTAAGCAGACCACTAATATGACCCCGTCTCAATTTATTTCAAGCCAAAAAGTAGTATCAGACCAAAAGGCTGGTTGACTCTGAATACTGATCTGAGTTACATTTTTTTTATCCTGTTTCATTTAGTATTTGTATTTATTTAGGCTCTTAAAAAGTCACTAATGCTAACATGTTAACGATATTTTTTTGTCATCTAATTGATCGAATTACACGAATTGTACCTGCCAAAGGCAGGTAATAATTTGATTAATTAGTGTAATTCGATGATAACTTTTTTCTTTGATTTATAGATAGGTGCTGCCTGTTTTGTCTGGAGGGTGACTCCCGCGAAGCGGCTTTAATTTTCAAATTAATGTAGCTGCTTACTATCAACTCTATCAAAATGCCGCTAGCATAGACCCCCTCTAACTCCTCCGCCAGCTGGCGGAGAGAACTCCCACCGCACTGGCCGTTGCGGTGGCACTCCCTTTCCGCCAGCCGGCGGAGAAGGGTTGGGCCTGCCTCGCCGGCAAGGCGGGGTTGGGGTCATAAGAATTTGGCAAAAAATACAAGCACCAAAATAATTACTAGAATTTATCTTAATATCCTGATTAACAATATCTAAATGTTGTTAATGCTTTCACACAAGGTCTCAATTTATCGAATGAGACCTGTTTATGGTGTCTCATGGGACTGAGTGAGACTATTTCATTATACCTTTAGCATAATTTCGCATTCACTTGGAAATCCTTCATAAACTTCCTTGTAAAATTTCGAATTATGTTTCATCAATATTCATATTTATTAATTAAAATCTATTCAAAATGAAAAGAGTTAGTTTACTATTTTTGTTTGCCCTGGCTTTCGCGAGCTTTAGCTTTGGGCAATTAGGTACTGCCAGTGTTACCTACACCGATGGTGACATTGAAACAGACAAGTATTTTTACAGTTACTATGGAACACAATTTTCGACCTGCCCGGGCTCGATGACCGTGACCATTCCCGTGGATGCAATTATTTTGCAAACGGATGTTTCATACGACATGACATCGGATGAAAATTCAAACTTAAGCAAGCAGCGTTCACATTTTCGATGTGTATCACCCGGTGGTATAAACGAAGCTGAAATGACAAAAGGCCCTAATGTTTATGTTCCGGGAACACAATCATATTCCAGAACTGTTGACCTCGCAAATGGTGTTGTTGGTGGCGGAGATATTATGTTTGAATTACATGCTGGTGCATCATACTATAGGCACCATTGCAGTACAGATTCTGTAAAGGTTGATAACAATACCTGGACAGTTTCGATAACCTACATTCCTGCAGGATATCCTGCACAGGCACTAAACCCTAATCCTGCTGATGAAGGCCTTTATGTAGGAATAGATGATGATTTAAACTGGGATTTTGGTATAGATACAGAATCTTATGATGTTTATTTTGGAATAGACAATCCACCAACAACTATGCTCGTAAATAATGAGGTAGCAGGTGCAAGTGGAACATTTGATCCGGGAACCATGGATGAAACCCAAACCTATTACTGGTATGTTGATTCAAGGAATGCCAATGGATATACATCAAGTCCGGTATGGAGTTTTACAACAGTATGTGGTCCTTTTGCAACACCATTTTCTGAAGATTTTGAAGGCCTTACACCACCCGAACTACCCTATTGCTGGCAAACTATAGAGAATACAACATCTACATCGGCTAAAATTGAAACGAGAACTTATGGTGGTCACAACGGCCCCAACTGTGTTCGTTTATATAGTGCAGATGATGTTGATGCAACACTTATTTTTATTGCTCCCAGAGTTGATGTTGGAACAGGATCATTGGCCGACAAAATGGTACATTTTTGGACCAAGGGAGAAAGCTTTCCCGGATTTAGTGTGGGTACAATGTCTGACCCCACAGATGAATCTACCTTTACCGCTTATGAGACTTTTTATGCATGGAACGACTATAAAGAATATGATATTTACCTGAATGATTATGTTGGAACCGATGAGTACATTGCTTTCAAAATTGTACCCAACACCACCTACCAGACAGCATATATCGATGAAATTACAATTAAAGACATGCCTACCTGTCTGAGGCCTTCTGATCTTTCAGCTGATAACCTGACTATTAATTCAGCAAGCTTAAGCTGGACAGATATCAATGGCGCAAGCTTATTTAACATCGAATATGGTGAACTTGGTTTTACACCCACAGGAACACCAACTGTTACCGGCGTTTCCAACCCTTACGAACTTACCGGCTTAACATCAGCTACTGAGTATGATTTTTATGTACAAACCGATTGCGGTGGGGGCGACCTCAGTGCATGGTCATCGGCAGGAATATTCATGACACCCTGTGATTTTTTTGAAGCTCCTTTTTATGAGGATTTCGAAGATGCACCTTGGGGCGAAATGCCAGCTTGTTGGTCAACTATTCTGCTTTGTGCGGATGGATTTCAAATGAATGGTAACCAGGGCGGCTTTATCCAATTGCAAAATGGAAGTGACATCAACTCAACATTGATGCTGATTTCTCCTCCGGTAGCAGATATTGCACCAAACCGCGTAAAATTTACTGCAAGAAGTTACTCTGAAGGTTATGATCTTATCATTGGAACTATGAGTAATCCGGCGGTACAATCTACCTTTGAAGCATTAACCACAGTTACAATTGGTACCGAATATGAAGAATACGATGTTTGGTTGAATGATTATGCAGGAACAAACAACTATTTTGTAATCAAACATTCAAACGGTACTATAGGACTTACTTTTCAAATTGATGATGTAGCTTTGGAGGCTCTGCCAACATGTTTACCTCCTGCTGATCTTTTTGTAAGCGACATAACAACCACCACAGCCAATTTTAACTGGAGTGAAAGTGGAACTGCAACAGACTGGGAAATTGAAGTTGGTGATTTAGGATTTGAGCCAGGAACTGGTAGCTCACTATTCGATTACTCCTATAATAATGAAGTTGAAACTGATTTAGTATATGAATTAGCCGGATTAACTGCTGCTTCGATTTATGATGTTTATGTTCGCGTTGATTGCGGTGATGATGATTATAGCCCATGGACAGGTCCCGTTACTTTCATGACAAGTTTTGAACCCTTCGGCGAAATACCGGTAACCGAAGATTTTGAAGATGGCCTTGGTATTACAGGAAACAACTATATGAATACTGTTGACTGGATGATTAATACAGAGCTGCAAAAAAGCGGTGCCAATTCAGTGCATAATATGTACACCGAGAGTAATGATAATGTTTTGTTTATGATGGGTACATTCGATTTTACAGCAAAAACTGATGTGATGCTTAGCTTCTGGCAAATTGCCAAAACAGATGGCAAAAGCGACCATTGTTATGTTGAAATTTCAACTGATGGAGGAGTAACATTTGATCAGTTGCCTGAATCTACTTACTCGGGTGCAGGTTGGTACAGAGAAGAGGGTCAATATGCCCCGATAGATGGACCTGCTTTTGATGAAGATTCTTATACAGAATGGGGAACAGGAAGCGAAACACCAGACAACACATGGTGGAGGAAAGAATACTTCAACCTGACCGATTATAATACTTTTGATAATGTTGTTATCAGGTTTAGGCTTGTATCCAATAGTTATACAAACAAAGCTGGCTGGTACATTGATGATATTGCAGTTGAAGCAATGGGCACACCAGTATTCACGGTTGATCCATTAGCAATTGATGAAGAAGTAACAGGTGGAATGCCAATGGCAAATGTTGATTTAAACATGGCAAACTCAGGTGATTTCCCTGCAAGTTTTACTGCAACAGTTGTTTATGATGAAATGGATTTGATTAATGAGAATTTCAATTCAGGTATGCCTGTTGACTGGACAGTTGTTTCCAGGGGTACAGGCGATGTTACCTGGACAGACACAGCCAGTATATACAACAGGACATTAGATGGTGCTCCTATGGCCTGGGCTGATGGAATCCAAAGCAATGGACCAGTGGAACTCACCATGGATGAAGATCTGATTACTCCTACTGTTGATGCATCGGCCTATACGACTGGAACCTTACAATTAGAGTTTGACCAGATTTTTGATGCGGATTATCAGCCCGGAGATACTGCACGTGTTTATGTATTTGATGGAAGCGATTGGATGATGATTTATGAAGCATGGAGTGACGACGGTTCGATATACTCCGGTGGCGTTCATAAGGTATATGATATTTCAGAATATGCCAATGCAGCCCTACAGGTTAAATTCAATTACATTGAAGGTTCAATTACTAGAAGAGGTCGCTATTTTGTCATCGACAATGTAAGACTACGTGCGTCAATGTCAGCCCTCGATTGGTTATCAGTTGATGGAGCATCAACTACAAATGGTGTAAGCATGCCAGGTGATGCTACCTTAGTTGATGTTGAAATGGATGCTACAGGATTCGCTCTCGGTGTTTATTCTGCAAATATCGAAGTAACTTCTGGTGATCCTGACAAATCAATTACTATTGTTCCTGTAACAATGACAGTAGCCCCAATTGCTCCTCCCACAGCATTAACAGCTATGGCTGACATTGGACTAATCGACCTTACTTATATGTTGAACGAGGCTGGCAATGATGTAATGATTGTTACCAATACATCCGACATGTTCGATCAACCAGAAGACGGGACCAGTTATCCTGTAGGAAGTGTTTTGGGTAGCAACGGAACGGTTATCTATCAAGGATCGATGACAGAGTTCACTCATACAGACTTAGCACCCAATACTACTTTTTACTACCAAGCTTGGTCAGTGGAGGGAACAAACATGTATTCCCCGGAAGCTGCAAGCGCAAACGCAAGCACAGGAGATTACCAACTAATTTGTTTACCTGCCGGTTGGAGTGGCGTTTCAAGTTACAATGTTCCTGAAAATCCTGCGCTCGAAGATGTATTATTGGATATTGATGATGAATTGGTGATCATGATTTCTAATACCGGGATTTACTGGGCTCCTTATAATATCAATACCATTGGAAATTGGGATACCCAAAAAGGATATAAAGTAAAAATGAACCAACAAGCCTGTTTTACTATGGTTGGTGATATGACAGAGAACAAAACCATTACATTAAATGCAGGCGTAAACTATATTCCGGTATTATGTGATCAGTCGGTTTATGCTATTGATATATTCTCACAATTGGGCAACGACATGGTGTATGCCTTCGATTTAAATACAGAAAAAGTTTATTGGCCTCAAGGAGGGATTTATACTCTTGAATGGCTTCAACCAGGAGTTGGTTACGTTGTAAGTATGGCTCAACCCGGCGAGGCTACATTCACATGTGAAGGACCAACAAAGGCGATTTCTGTAAAGACTCAGAAACAAATATTCGAAAACGCTCCATGGGCTTACACTCAAACTGGCAATCAGCACTTAATTTCAATCAACAAAAGTGCATTTGCTGATCTGGAAAAAGGTGATTTCGTAGGAGTTTTCGATAGCTATGGCACATGTGCCGGATATACACAATACAATGGCGAGGCCGAAAACCTGCTATTGGTGGCCTATAGCGATGATGTTACAACAGACATTATTGATGGTCTGCAAGAAGGTGAGAACATGAGTTTCAGGATTTATAGTCAATCACAACAATTCGAAACAGAGATTGCTGTTAGCTTTGATGCTTCGATGCCTAATACCGGATCGTTCAGTGATATGGGTCTTTCGATGATTCTCAAAATTGGTGAAAGTGCTACAGGAATCCAGGATCATAATTCAACCGGTATCAACATTTATCCCAACCCGGCTACTAACAATGTTTTTGTTAGTCTTGATGGTGATTACAGCGATGCCACTGTTGTTATTTTTAACACCGAAGGCCGCGCTATGATCAATAAGATGTTTAATGGTCAGGCCGAAATAAATGTTAGCTCACTCGAAGCGGGGATTTACTTTGTTAAGATCAATACCCAAACAATGAATGAAATAAGGAAACTAATCATCAAATAGTTTTTTCATAAACCATAGGTTTTTAATTATTGAAGCCCTGTCATTCATTTGGCAGGGCTTTTTATATACATCAAGATTTACTGCAAATCAGATCAATAGATTATTGAGTATAACCTTCATCATCTGAAATTGATTAGTTTTACAAAAATTTGAGTACAACCATTATTTGTAAGTGCTTATGTATCATCGTTTTTTAAAATAGTATGGATGAAAACAAATCAGACACTTCCGGCAAAAAACACAATATTCCTAACTTGGACAAGCCAAAACCAAACAAGGTGATCATGTAAAACTTATGGTGTATTCCTGTTTTGGTTTGTCCAAGTTAGTCGGCAAAATTTATAAATGCATATTTTGCAATTTAGAGCTTTATTATTCACCTACCTTTCATATTATCGACAATGCATTTTAAATTTTGCTTGAGTACCTTTTCTCTAATATTCTGCCAAATAATGGCAGAATATTAGAGAAAAGATACTAACAGGTTTACCCTTCTGAGCGCAGCACTCCAGCAATACTTCAGAAAGCTTTCATGGGAGAAAACCTGTTAGGTTTACATCGCAAATCAAAGTGATCTCAGATATCCGATCTTTGAAGTAAGATGTTTGATATTTCCACACATTGACGATTCCATGACCTACGGACGATGGAATGACAGGAATAGATACCGTGTGCAACTTTCCATTCCCGTATGTACGGGATGGAAACGTTAAAACCTTATTTTTTTCCCTCCAAACCTTCGTAGAAAATTATTACCCAAAAACTCAGCAACCTTATTACCTTATTTTTCATACGGTAAACCATGATTTTGGATACTTCCCTAAACCATCAAGAGTTTTGTTGTATTAATCAACATGCTGATCGTTTTTACTATTTTTGTAAAAAGAAAAATGATATAATGTAATGCCTTGCAAACGACAATTCGAATCAGGGAAATATTCGGGAGTGTTTTTTCCTGAACCAATTACAAACTTTGCATAAAATAAGCTATTCGGAAGTTGGCGACTTTTTGGTAAACCAGAAGTTTGTTTTTGAGATTGGCGGCAAAAATAAAACCTACAAGCAAATCGCCAATATTGAAAATTCATTTATTGCTGCCGACAACATCGAAATTGGATACAGAAACACCATCCCACTTTGGCTATTTGGGTTTTTGTATTAATTCAATCCAGCATTCAAGTCAGGGCTTCCCGAATCTTTTGCCAGTCATCCGATGAATACGTTTAAACCGTAGTGCCACAGCTTATGGGAATACGGATAAGTTCAGGGGCTATTCATCGGATGACTTGTTCTATTAATGATCTTCCCCACATCTAAAATCTAAAAACCTAACAGGTTTACCCTTCTGAGCGCAGCACTCCAGCAATACTTCAAAAAGCTTTCATGGGAGAAAACCTGTTAGGTTTACATCGCAAATCAAAGTGATCTCAGATATCCGATAGCTTGCCCCGTTTTTTCGGGGTTTGATGTTTGATCTTTGATATGCCCCACATTGACGATTCCATGACCTTCGGACGATGGAATGACAGGAATAGATACCGTATGCAACTTTCCATTCCCGTATGTACGGGATGGAAACGTTAAAACCTTATTTTTTTCCCTCCAAACCTTCGTAGAAAATTGTTACCCCAAAAATTCAGGCAACCTTATTACCTTATTTTTCATACGGTAAACCATGATTTTGGATACTTCCCCAAACCATCAAGAGTTTTGTTTTATTAATCAACAGGCTGATCGTTTTTGCTTTTTTGTAAAAAGAAAAATGATATAATGTACTGCCTTGCAAACGACAATTCGAATCAGGGAAATATTCGGGAGTGTTTTTCCTGAACCAATTACAAACTTTGCATAAAATAAGCTATTCGGAAGTTGGCGACTTTTTGGTAAACCAGAAGTTTGTTTTTGAGATTGGTGGCAAAAATAAAACCTACAAGCAAATTGCCAATATTGAAAATTCATTTATTGCTGCCGACAACATCGAAATTGGATACAGAAACACCATCCCACTTTGGCTATTTGGGTTTTTGTATTAATTCAAGTCAGCATTCAAGTCAGGGCTCCCCAAACCTTTTGCCAGTCATCCGATGAATACGTTTAAACCGTAGTGCCACAGCTTATGGGAATACGGATAAGTTCAGGGGCTATTCATCGGATGACTATATCTTGCAAGTCATCCGATAAATACGTTTAAACCGTAGTACCACAGTTCTGGAAATACAAATAAGTTCAGGGGCTATTCATCGGATGACTTGTTCTATTAATGATCTTCCCCACGTCTAAAATCTAAAAACCTAACAGGTTTACCCTTCTGAGCGCAGCACTCCAGCAATACTTCAAAAAGCTTTCATGGGAGAAAACCTGTTAGGTTTACATCACAAATCAAAGGAATCTCAGATATCCGATAGCGTGCCCCGTTTTTTCGGGGTTTGATCTTTGATCTGTGATATTTCTTTACATCTAAAATCGGACATCGGACATCTTAAATCGGACATCTGACACCGAAGAGTCGGTGCAGGTTATCAAAGAGATTTGAGATTCATAATTACTTATTCACTATTCTAAATTCTACACTCTAAATTCTAAATTCTAAATTCTACACTCTACACTCTACACTCTAAATTCTAAATGCCGGGCTTTGCCCGTGCATCCTCGAAAAATTACGAAAATTGTCCGAAGGACTCCTTTGAAGAAAATTTCTTGTTAATACATTTGTAATACTTTTTCTTGTTTTGTTAATACTTTTGTAATATCCATTTACTTGACAAAGCCCCCCTTTGTATTGTATTTTTGGCGCAGCATTTTTAATTGATGTCCGGCAAAACATTTTTACTCATTCTCAAATACAGTCAAATTTAAGTTCGATGATGGCTCAACAAATTTTTAATAATAACATCGCTTCTGCCGATGCTCCAAAAAAACCCTTGGTAGCACTTGTAATCGACAGCCATCGTCAGGATTTATCGAGGAGCAAAAATATGCTTCGCCAAAATGGATTTCAAACCATAACAGCAGCAAGCGTGGAAAATGCCCTGGTAATAATTTTTAACGAAAAAATAGATGTACTGATTATAGAAGTTAAGCTTCCGGGCAACAGCTTCCTAACATTTTGCCAATCTATCCGAAACGGAGAAATCGAAAGCATCCCTCCAGACATTTTAATAATAGTATGTTCAGGTATTTGGGAAAACATGCAAAATGCACTGTGCCGGGAGGCCGGAGTGGATGTATTTTTCTACAAGCCCCTGGATGCTGAATTATTACTTGATTGCTTAAAAACAAAAAACCGCAGTTTACACATAACTTAATTATTAACTTTAAATTAGAGAAAGATGAAAACGATGAACAAATTATTAATGCTGCTCATGCTTATTGCAATGAGCACAGCACTTTTTGCCACCAACCAGGTGGCGGTGGAGCATTAACAACACTGCGGGAAGCCATTGCTGCTGTTGGCGTTGGCGAAACCATTACCTTTGAGCTAAGCCCAGGCAACGAAACCATTGTTATCAATTCGCAATTATCCATTAGCCAAAGCATGACTATTGATGGCTCCAACGCTGCGGGTAGTGCTGTAGAAGTTACGGTGCAGGTACCTGTGCCGGGCACATCTATCTGGCGGGTGTTTACTACAGATGCCAATGGCAGTACCATTAATATTACTAACATGAGCATCAAAGGAGGATATCTCCACTATGGCGCTTGCTGTATATTTAATGCTTCAGGTACAACACTCAACCTTGATGCTGTTAAGGTTACAGATGGAAATTCTGCTAATTATTATGGCGGAGGTGTATCTAATGCAGGCACACTATCAATCTCCAATTCTACCATCAGCGGAAACACAGCAGGAAGTGGTGGTGGAGGTATCTATGTATATGATATAGAGAACAGCAATATTAACCTTCTTAATTGTAGTTTAGCCAATAACCATTGTGATAATGATAATTCAGGTAGTTATCAAGGCGGTGGATGCTATATTGAATCCATAGAAAATTTGACCATTCAAAACTGCATTATTGCCAATAACTACCGGGGCAGCGGCACTGCAACAGACGATGATTATTATTACAGCAATGGCACCTTTACTTATGCTGGCTACAATGTGCTTGGGTTTTCGAATGTGGCAGCCAATGCAAGTGGCGGTTTTAATAGTGCAACGAGCATACTTTACAATACTAAATACAATGAAGCCGGCACTACATTTTCGAGTTGGACACAAGGTGGAGTTGCTGTTGCAGGTAGTTTAAACCTCTCCACAACCCTCGCCGACAATGGCGGCCCCACCCAAACCCTGGCGTTTACAGGCGCAAGCTTTGCCGCCGGAAGTGCCGTCACCGGGATTCCTTATGGCAGCAGCCCCTACTGGAACAACAGCCCCACCGCCGACCAACGTGGCGTGGATCGTTTTGCAGGCAACAATACCAGCATGGGTGCTTATGCAGTAAATTTCTATGTTCTGGCCACCTGGGATGGCTCAACAGACGCCGACTGGAACACCGTGGACAATTGGAGCACCGATGCTGTGCCGGGAGAAGGCAACGATGTTGTAATCCCGGATGTATCCAAAGCACCCTTCCCAATTATCAGCTCAGTAGCCATTTGCAACGACCTTACTGTAAACAGCGATGCAACACTCACATTGGAATCCGGCAGCTCGCTCATCACCAACGGTACCATCACCAATGATGGCACAATAGATATAAAACATGAGGTAAGCAATGATGCCTGGCATTTGATTTCCATTCCATGCACAGGCATTACTGCCAATACTTTCCTCGGCAACTACATGCAAAGCTGGGACGAAACAAACCATGCATGGACAGATATAACAGAGCCTGAAACCGAATTGTTTCCCAAACAAGGCTACGGACTTTGGGATGAGGCTGGCAAAACAACTACCTATACTTTTTCGGGTACGCCACTTACGGGAACGCAAATTCAGGGCATAACATTTACCGAATATTCAGCAGAGCCTGACGCCTATGAAGGTTCAAACCTCTTAGGAAATCCTTACCCCTCCTACATCGACTGGGATTTGGTAAGCGGCTATGGTGCAAAATACACCTGGAATACCAATACTGAAAGTTATGATGCCTATACAGAAGTTACCGGATATGGAGACGGAAATCAATTCCTCAGCCCAATGCAAGGATTTTTTATTGTTACCGAAAGCACAGGAAATTTTGAATTGAGCAACAGCCAGCGCACCAACGATAATTCCAAAAAATCGGCAAAAGGTTTTGAAAAAGGACTTGTGCTTGTCGCCAACAGCGGGGAATTTGAAAACACGCTCTATCTTGTTTTCGATGAAACAGCATCCGAAAACTTTGAGCTTGCCAAAGATGCCTGGAAGCTTCTGTCGGGCACACCCGGCCTGGCCGAGATTTATTCGATAAACGCTGACGGGAACCTTTCTGTGGACGTGCGCCCCGAAAGCGAAAGCATCCAACTGGGTTTTGTAAACGATGAAGCCGGCGTTTATAGCATCGCCATCAAAGAAATTGCCGATATTCCTACGGCAATACTTGAAGACAGTAAAACCAACACCTTCCACAATATGCTATCAAAAGCTTACGAATTTACCTGGAATCCTGACATGGATGATGAGCAGCGTTTCAAACTACATTTCAAAGCTGTGGGCATTAATGAAACAGAAATCAGCGAAAGCAATATTTTGATTTATGCCGCCGATCATCAGATTTTCATCAAAGGAGCAGAAAGTGGAAACGTTGTAATTTTGGATGTGATGGGCAGGATTGTATTGCAGCAAAACATCAACGCAAGCGAATTAACCACTATTCCTGTGAATTTGAAAACGGGGGTTTATGTGGTGATGTTTCGCAGTGTTGGCAGTGGAGCATGCTCCACTGGCTCCACTGTACCACTGCATAAAACGGAGAAAGTATTTATAAAATAAAACAGATTCCTCTCCGCCAGTTGGCGGATCGGAATGACAAGACTGATCGGGTAAATAGGGAAGTTGAAAGACGAACGCTTCGCATTCGTCTTTCAACTCCCCAAAACCAACCAACGCCTTGTCACCTCGAAGGCGCGAAGCAACTGAGACCTGCCCCGCCTTTAGGTTAGGCCACCTGCGGGCGGCAAGGCTAATGCCATTAAGTTAAGAAAGAGTAATTTAATTCACAGAAAACCAATATTATATGATATAATTTCTTATCTTTATCATATACAAACCAACAAATATTTACGTATGAAAAAAGTTAATTTTTTTG
>Ga0307990_1000180_pt1 | contig 61140 bp, 55 predicted proteins | sample EllFjometagen129_FD_203168 | JGI IMG/M metagenome (GOLD analysis project Ga0307990, IMG submission 203168) | Marine microbial communities from Ellis Fjord, Antarctic Ocean - #129 | ecosystem: Environmental > Aquatic > Marine > Unclassified | place: Southern Ocean | collected 2014-10-08
TGGATAATATTGGAGCGCAGCAAATTTTCTTGCCCACCTTACAACCTAAGTGTCTTTGGCAAGAAACCGATCGTTGGGAAAAAATTATTCCTCCTTTATTTAAATTAAAGGATAGACACGGAAAAGAAATTGCTCTTGGTCCTACTCACGAAGAAGTGATAACTGATTTGATTCGCCGGAAAGTAAATTCTTATAAAGATTTGCCGATGGCCTTATATCAAATTCAAAATAAGTTTCGCAACGAAATGAGGGCGACTGGAGGGTTACTTCGAACAAGGGAATTTGTGATGAAAGATTTGTATAGTTTTCATGCTTCAGAGGAAGGATTGGATTCCTTTTATCAAGTAGTTAAAAAGGCTTACGATGAAATTTTTCAGGAGTTAGAACTAAATCTACTCTGGGTAAAAGCAAACTCGGGAACAATCGGAGGGAGTGTTTCTCAGGAAGCGACAGTATTAGCTGAGAGTGGAGAAGACAAGATATTGGTCTGTCTTAATTGTGGTTATGCGGTTAATGTCGAAGAGTCTTCTCTTGAGGAGAAACAGTGTCCTAATTGTTCTCATTCGCTTGAAATAAAAAGAGGGATTGAAGTAGGGCACGTTTTTCAATTAGGCGATAAATATAGTCGAGAAATGAAGGCAACTTACGTTACTTCAGAAGGTCAGAAAAAATTTATTTTAATGGGTTGCTATGGATTGGGAATTACTCGTATAATGGCAACTTTGGTCGAAAAACACCACGATCAACAAGGAATAATTTGGCCAAAGTCAGTAAGTCCTTTTTTTGTTTATTTAATAGGAATAGGAGAGAAAGAGTCTTCTTCTGTGGGGAAGGCCGTCCTTTCTTTATATCAACAGCTCAAGAAAGAAGGCATAAAAGTGTTGTGGGATGATCGCCAAGAAAAGAGCGCGGGAGAAAAGTTTGCTGATGCTGATTTGCTTGGTTTCCCTTATCGTCTATTAATAAGTAAGAAAACTTTATCGAAGAATAAAGCCGAAATTAAAGAGAGGAAAAGTGGAAAAGTTGACTTTATCAAATTAAATAATATAATTAAGTATCTTAAAATATAAGTTTTTATCGTGTTTAAAAATAATTTTCAGTCAAAGTTTTTTCAAGATATAGCGATTGATTTAGGAACAGCAAATTCTTTAGTGTATGTTCGCGGGAAGGGGATTATGATCAATGAGCCTTCAGTCGTTGCTATCAACAAAAAAACAGGAAAAATCTTAGCGATTGGAAAGGAGGCAAAGAAAATGGTTGGGCGAACCCCTTCTCATATTATGGCCTCTCGTCCTTTAACTAAGGGCGTGGTATCCGATTTTGAAGTTACTGAACAATTGCTACGATATTTTCTTCAAAAAGCGAAAGGACCCAGTTGGCTTCCACGATTTTGGTCAAGAGTAATCATCGGGATTCCTTCTGGAATTACTGAAGTCGAAGAAAAGGCAGTGCGTGATGCAGCTAAAAATGCTGGAGCCTATCAAGTATTCTTGGTTGATGAGCCAATTGCTTCTGCTATCGGAGCAGGGATGCCAATTCAAGAAGCAAGCGGTAATTTTATTATTGATATTGGTGGAGGAACAGCAGAGATGGCAATTATTTCTTTAGGGGGGATTGTTACTTCAACAAGCTTAAAGATCGCCGGAGATAAATTAAATCAAGATATAGTTTCTTTTGTTCAAGAAGAATATAAGCTTCTAATAGGAGATCAAACTGCCGAAAGAGCTAAAATCAAGATTGGATCAGCTATTTTACCTAAAAATCCAAAAGAAATGCCAATTCGTGGCAGGAATTTAATGACTGGATTGCCCGAAGAAATAATTATCTCTACTAAAGAAATCTATAGAGCATTACGTCGATCGGTTGAAGAAATAGTTGCTGCAGTAAAAGCAACCATTGAAGCGAGTCCTCCGGAAATCCTTTCAGACATCATGTCAGAAGGAATTTACCTAAGTGGTGGAGGAGCTTTGCTTCAAGGACTAGATTTTCTCATATCCCAGGAAGTAAAAATGCCGGTTAAGGTTGTAGAGGATTCATTAACGGTTATGGTTAGGGGGGCGGGGATGATATTAGAAAATCTTGATGAATTAAAAGAAGTCCTGAATGACGAGAACGAAAAGGCACTTCCTCGTGAAATTAAAGAATAAAATTATTTAATTTTAAAACCCGTTAAGAAAAACGGGTTTTTTGATTTTAAAAGAAAATTAATTTAAAAATTTGTTGGTTTTCTTAATAACAGGATCTAATTTTCCTTTCATGATATCTTCTAGGTTATGCCAACTTTTATTAATACGGTGATCGGTTAATTGATTGCGAGGGAAATTATAAGTTCTAATTTTGGCAGCTCGTTCAGCGTGGCTGGCTTGTTCTTTCCTTATTTCCCCTTTTCTTAATCCCTTTTCTCTTTCGTTCTTTTGAATTAATTTGATTTTTAGAAGAGTCAATGCGCTTTCACGATTTCCTCTCTGTGTGCGACCCGCCTGGGAGCTCACAGTAATTCCAGTTGGCAAATGAGTTATTCTTACGGCCGTTTCTCTCTTGTTGACATTTTGCCCGCCCGGACCAGAAGATTTAAAGAAATCTATTTTTATATCAGAAAGATCAATTTCTACCTGAGATAATTGCTTATATTTTGGGAGGGTAACGATGGTAATGGTGGAAGTGTGAACGCGACCCTCTTTTTCTGTTTGAGGAATCCTTTGGACTCGGTGAACTCCTCCTTCGTGTTTGAGCAGCAACCAAGCTTTAGATCCCTTTAATTCGAAAATGATTTTTTTGTATCCTCCGGAAACATTGTGATTTAAATCAATTATTTGTTGTTCCCAACCTTTATTGGTCGCGTATTTAGAATAAGATTGAAATAAGTCTTTAACAAAAAGGCCGGCTTCTTCTCCTCCAGTGCCGGCCCTGATTTCAATGATAATTGCGTTTTCGTTTATTTCTTTTTGTTCCATTTCTCTTTAAATTTTTGCACCTGACCCTGAGCATCAATTATTTTTTGTTCCCCAGTATAAAAAGGATGACATTTGGAACAAATTTCAGTTTTAATATCCTTTTGAGTAGATCCTACTTCAAAAACATTACCACAACTACAAGTAACTTTGGCTTCGGGATAATATTCTGGATGAATTTTTTCTTTCATAATGCATTCAAGATAACAAAGATCTCAACAATAATCAAGCCCCAAATTGATTTTTCGGCAAAGAAATGTTATATTATGATAATCTTATTCACAAAAATTCACGATTTAATAATACTTTATGCCGATATTTAAAAAAGCGAAAATAAAAAAACTGGAGGAAAAAGGTGAACAAAATAGCGCCCTTAAAGAAATGACAGAAGCAGGGGTTGCTTTCGGTCATAGGACTTCGAAATTACATCCCAAGATGAAATCATATATCTTGGGAATGCGTTCTACTATCCATATTATTGATTTATCTCAAACAATTCCTCACCTAGAAAAAGCATTGAAGCTTATTGAGCAAATTGCGAAAGAAGATGGTCAAGTTCTTCTTGTTGGAACGAGAATCCAATTCCAAGAAATAATAGAAGAAACAGCCAAAAAATGCAATTTCCCTTATGTTAATCATCGTTGGATTGGAGGGACTCTTACCAATTTTAAAGTGGTAGGTAGTCGTGTTAATCACTTAAAGGAATTGGAGGATAAAGAGGAAAAGGGAGAGCTTAAAAAATATACTAAAAAAGAGCAGTTAGATTTCAAGAATCAGGTTAAAAAATTAGAAAATAAATTCGGAGGATTAAAAAATATGAGCGCTCTTCCTCAAGCTATTTTTATCATAGATTTTGATAAAAACTTTCTTGCTGCCAAAGAAGCTCGAAGCAAAGGGATTAAGACAATAGCCCTAGTAGACACAAACATGAATCCTCAGTTGGTTGATTATCCTATCCCGGCTAATGATGATGCATTGTCATCAGTGAAATATATTTTGGATAAAATGACCGAAAAAGTTATTGGAATTCAACAAGAAAACAAGAAAATGCGTCCTAAAAAGCCTCAAGATAAACCAAAAGTAGAGGAGCAGGAGAAAATTGAGAAGAAAAAATAATTTATTTGTTAATTCATATGTCTTCCATCGAAAAAATAAAACAACTTAGAGAAGAAACAGGAGTTTCTATAGGGGAGTGCAAACAGGCGATAGATGAAGCTAAAGAAGACATGGAAATGGCCAAAGAAATTCTTCGAAAAAGAGGAAAAGAAATTAGCGAAAAAAAATCTAGTCGTTCAATCAATTCTGGGTTAATTAGTAGTTATGTTCATAGCAATAATAGAGTCGGAGTTCTTTTGAAGTTAAGTTGCGAATCTGACTTTGTTGCCCAATCGCAAGAATTTAAAGATTTGGCCCATGAGCTAAACTTACAAATTGCTGCTATGTATCCCAAGTATATTCAGGAAGAAGATATTCCCGAAGAAATTATTGAGAAAGAAAAAGATATTTATCAAGTGCAGCTTAAAGATTTAGATAAATCCGAAGAGATTAAGAAGGGAATTATCAAAGGTAAGTTGGAAAAATGGGAAAAAGAAGTTGTTTTTTTGAAACAGCCTTGGATTAAAGATGGCACCAAAACAATCCAAAATTTGATAGAAGATTATGTAGCGAAATTAGGAGAAAATATAAAAGCTGAAGCATTTAATCGTTATCAAATTTAATTAAAATGGATTATATTTTAGGAGCTCACATTGCTTTGGCCACTAGTTTAACAGGAATCATGTTTATTTTGATTCGTCGAGCTTCAATTCTCTTAATTCTTCCGAGGTCGGAAAACGGATCAAGCAGAAAAGAAAAAAAGTTTTCGTTATTAAAACGATTTTATCTTGCCGCAAGAAAAAAAACATATTCTTTTCAAGATTCCATGAAATGGTTACTAAAGACAGAAAAAAAGGAAAAGGATCATCTTCAAAAAGATTACTGGAAAAAATTTCTTCAAGAATTCAAAAAATAAAAATTGCCCGGGTAGCTCAACCGGAAGAGCATCGCTCTTGTAAAGCGAAGGTTGGGGGTTCGATTCCTCTCCCGGGCTTGTTATCTTTTAATTGTTTTGATTAGAATTACCATGTCAACGGATCTCAAGTCAGTTATCGGACTAGAAGTCCACGTCCAATTAAAGACAAAATCAAAGATGTTTTGTCGATGTCTTAATGATTCAAGCGAACATGTCCCAAACGTCAATATTTGTCCTGTTTGCTTGGGCCATCCTGGAACTTTGCCAATCATAAACCAAGAGGCTTTAGAAAAAATAATTAAAATAGGATTGGCTTTAAACTGCAAAATTCTTCCTTTAACAAAATTTGATAGGAAGAATTATTTCTATCCAGATCTTCCAAAAGGATATCAAATATCACAATATGATCTTCCTCTATGTGAGAATGGATATCTGTATCTTAAGAATGGTCGTCGTATTAACATCCAGAGAATTCATCTGGAAGAGGATGCTGGAAGGCTCATACACGGTCAGCAAAATAATAGCTTAGTAGATTTTAATCGAGCAGGGGTTCCTCTCATGGAATTGGTAACAAATCCAGATTTTCAGGACGGGGAGGAAGTTAGAGAATTTGCCAGAGAATTACAGTTGATCTTACGGTATTTGGGAATTTCTGATGCTGATATGGAAATAGGAGAGATGAGAGTAGAAGCGAATATATCTGTTCAGTCTATAGAAGCGGAATTTGCCTCAGGAACAAAAGTAGAAATTAAAAACTTAAATTCTTTTAAGGCGGCCAAGGAGGCAATCGAGTACGAAATCACAAGACAAACACGGGGAATAAAAAATGGCGAGAAAATTATCCAAGAGACCAGAGGTTGGGATGGGAAAAAAACTGTTTCTCATAGAATTAAAGAAGGGTCAGCTGATTATCGTTATCTTCCTGAGCCAGATCTTCCTTGTATTAAATGGGACAAAAGTCATATAAGCCAAATCAAGAGTCAGCTAGAAGAGCTTCCTTCACAAAAGAGAAAGCGGTTCGTGTCTCAATATGATTTATTAGCAAAACAAAGCGAAATCTTAGCAAGAGAAATAACCTTGGGTAATTATTTTGAAAAAGTCAGTAGCGAATTAGAGAATTGGCTAAAAATCAAAAAAATTAACAAATTACAAGATGTTTCGCCAAATAAATTACTGGCTAATTATTTAATCTCTAATTTGTTAGGATTGCTAAACGGGAGTTCAATAAAAGATAAAAATTTTCTGATTACGCCAGAAAATTTTGGAGAATTTATAGCTCTTATTATAGAAAAGGAAATTGGTTCAATGGTTGCCAAAAGCATCTTGAAAGAAATGTTTGAAACGGGGAAGGATCCATCAAGTATCATCGAAGAAAAAGGATTACTTCAAAATTATAAAAAGAAGCAGATCGAGGAGAAAATCAAAGAAATTATAAAAGAAAATAAACAGGCAGTAAAAGATTATCAAAAAGGGAAGGAATCGGCTATCCAGTTTCTATTAGGGCAATTAATGCAACGCACTCAAGGAGGTATTGATCCCAAGGTCGGAGAAAAAATTATTAAAGAATTATTAAAAAGAAACGTTGCTTTAAAAACCAATCGACAGAAGTAAGCAGTTTTTTATTGAAGGAAAGTTGTGATTAAATTTTTTGCCTCCAAAAAATCATTAATCCAGTAAATATTTTCATCCTTTTTGAACCAGGTCATTTGTTTTTTTGCAAGATGTTCGATATCTTTTTGTAGTTTAATTTCCATAGTTTTTTTATCTATTTCTCCGCGAAGGTATCGAGATATCCAACGACATTCAAGCCCGAAATTATCTAATCTTTCCCAGGAAATTCCTTGATCGTGTAATCCCTCAACTTCTTCGACCATGCCATCTCGGAAATGCTTTTTTAATCTTTGGCCAATCTTTGTCTTTAATTCCGGGAAAGAAACTTTAATTCCAATCAACAAGGAATCGAACAATGCCTTCTTTTGACGCGAGGGAACAGAGCCTAATTGCTGAGCTATCTCGATTGCACGAATAAGCCTTCGCTTGTTTTTTTTATCAATTTCCTTAAAGCGCTTACGATCAAGCTTAAAAAGAATTTCGGATAGATCTTCGATAGATTTCTCTTGAAGGATTACTCTTAATTTTTCATTTATCTCGGTAGAAGGAAATTGCCATCCATAAACAATAGAATAAATATAGAAAGGGGATCCTCCCACGAGAAAGGGAGTCTTTCCTTTTGCCAAAATATCATTGATCGTTTTTGTTGCTAATTTTTGATATTGGACAACATTAAAATGTTTTCGAGGATCAATTACATCCAATAAATAATGGGGGATTCCTTCCATTTCTTTTTTAGATATTTTATCTGTCCCGATGTTCATTTTTTTATAAACTTGACGAGAATCTGCAGAGACTATTTCTCCTTGGAATTCTTGAGCAAGCTTGATTGCTAGTTTGCTTTTTCCTGTAGCAGTTGGACCCAAAACAACAATAATCTTTTTGTTTATCATCTTAGAAAAATGTTATAATTATAGAAAATTGATGGCAAAAGATAAAGGAGGGGATACGAATGCCGTCATCTATTGGCTCTTTGGTCTACTTGTTTTTTGCTCCGGAGATATTTGTTATCACCGAAGCAGCGAAGGGGGAAGTTTTTTCGGCTATTTTTCAAGGAATAATAGTTAACACCCTCTGGGTTTTGGGGGGATACCTGTTTTGGACAATAATCATCGTCGGGATATATCGATTTCTAAAGAATTTGCCCCAAGATTACGCTTTGGTAAAATTCCTTAGAAAAACATTGAACAAATCGTCGGAAAGCAAACAAGCCCGGGCTAAAAAGGTTATCGTCTTCATTGGTGAGCACAAATACTTCCTATTGTTCTTTCTGAACCTAATCCCGTTTGTGCCGCACATAAGCACGGCTACCATTCTGTCTCTGAGGCTAAGTAAAGTCCCCGGAGGGCTATGGATGGTTATTGCAGGAGGAGCAACGAAGATCCTTTTGCTTGCAATAATAGCAAGGCTCTTTTGCTCCCTTTGATTTTATTTCAGAGGGAGCTTCTTTCTTGCCTCTAATCTCCAGGGGGTAACATTTGTTATCTCTACTAAGATGATTTTCCCAAGCAAGCTAGGATTAAAACCTTCTATCTTAACCACCTTATAGGAACGTGAACGGCCTAACATAAATTGGTGTTCTATACTTATTTCTTCAATAAGAACGGGAATTTTTTGTGAAAGATAATGGCGATTATTCTCAAGAGCTGTTTTTGCTAAAATCGAATTTAATTTTTCTTTTCTTTTTACCTTTTCTCGATGAGGGACATTATCAATCATTTGGGCGGCAGCAGTTTGAGGGCGGGGAGAAAATTTGGCAATATGTGCTGAATCATATTTGATCCGCTTAAAAAGAGCAATGGTATCATTGAATTCATCTTCTGTTTCTTGAGGAAAGCCGACAATAGCATCAGTAGAAAGAGAAAGCAGACGTTCTAATCCTTTTCGTTTTTCCCAAAAACTTTTTCGTACCTTTTTTACAATTTCGTTGTATTGTTCAATGCTATAAGATCGATTCATGGTAGCCAGCACCTTGTTATTTCCAGATTGAACAGGAAGGTTAAGGTAAGGGGCAATTTTTGGTAATCTGGCCATTGTTTCAATGAGCTCGTCGGAAAAATCTTTTGGATGCGAAGAGGTAAAAAATAGCCAGAAATCTCCAGGAATTTTATTGATTAAAATCAACAATTGAGAGAAATTTATAATATCTCCGTTAGCTGTTTTCCCAGAAAAGCTATTTACATTTTGTCCCAGTAGCCATATTTCTTTATAATTTTTCTGAGCAAGATGATTAATTTCGAAGAGAATGTTTTCTACTGGTCGAGAGTATTCTCGACCCCTGGTATATGGAACAATGCAAAAAGTGCAAAAATTATTACATCCCGTCATGATTGGGACAAAAGCAGAAAAAGGGGATTGATAAGTTGGAGAAACTTCTAAGTAGTGTTGCGATTTATTTTTTTGTTGAGGGAAACCTAATAACTTAGGCCAAGAAAGGAGATTTTCCTTTTCGAGAATAAAATCAAATTCTTCTCTTAGTTTTTCTTGATCTTTATTGGAAATACATCCAGTAAGAATAGTTTGCAGGTGGCTATTTTCTGCTTTTTGCTGTCTTATTTTGGGAATGAGGCCATAAATTCGATCAACGGCCTTTTGCCTCACCGAACACATATTAACAATAACTAACTCCGCTTGGTCTAAGAGCGGAGTTGATTGATATCCAGCGTTTTCAAGAATAGTAATTATCCTTTCGGAATCAGCGTAATTCATTTGACATCCGAAAGTAATTAAGTGATACCTTTTCATTTACTGAAATTTCTTGATTTGTTCCTTAATTTCCTGAATAATATTTTGTCTAGCTAAAGACACTAATTCTTTTTGTCCTCTCTTCCGAACAGTTAATTGATCTTTTTCTTTTTCCTTTTGCCCGAAAACTAAGATGTAAGGAATTTTCATTTCTTCGCCAGAACGAATTTTTTTCCCGATAGTTTTATTGCCACTATCTATTTGAGCTCTAATTCCTTGAGCAACAAAGTATTCATTAATTTCCTTAGCTTCCTTGTCGTATTTTTGACTAACGGGGATAATAAGGGCTTGAATAGGGGAGAGCCAAATAGGCAAATCGCCATTATAATGCTCTAAAAGGACGCCAATGAATCTTTCAACGCTTCCGAGGAGAGCTCGATGGATCATGATAGGTCTTTCTTTTTTGCCTTGGCTATCGACATAAGTCATGTCGAAACGTTCGGGGAGATTAAAATCAACCTGGATAGTTGTGCATTGCCAAGCTCGACCCAAGGAATCCTTTATCTTAATATCAATCTTGGGGCCATAAAATACTCCTCCTTCTTCATCGATTTCGTAAGGAATATTCAATTTTTCTATGGCTTCTTTCAGGGATTGGGTTGATTTTTCCCAAATCTTCTCACTCCCAATGTATTTTGCTGGACGAGTAGAAAGATAGATTTGATAATCTTTAAACCCAAAAGTTTTTAATAATTCTAAGGCGAAACGAAGAACTTGCGATAATTCGTTTTTTAATTGGCTGGGAGCACACCAAATATGGGCATCATCTTGGGTGAATCCACGAACACGAGTAAGCCCATGTAAAACACCTGATTTTTCATAACGATAGACTGTTCCTAGCTCGGTATAGCGAAGAGGTAGATCACGATAACTTTTTGAATGCGCTTTATAAATTAGAATATGAAAAGGACAATTCATTGGCTTGAGTTGATAGTCGTCTTTTTCTTTGTCGGATATTTCTTTCAGGTGCATGGGCGGAAACATGTTTTCTTTATAGAAACCAGTATGTCCAGAAGTTTCCCATAAATTAAGCTTAGCAATATGAGGAGTATCCACCAATTGATAGCCATGTTTTTGATATTCGTCGATAACGAAATCTTGAATTGTTTTTTTAAGTTGAGCCCCTTTTGGGTGCCAAAGGATTAAACCAGGACCAATTTTTTCATCGGCATGAAATAAGTCTAGTTTCTGTCCGATCAAACGATGGTCTCTTTTTTTTGCTTCAATTTGGCCTTGTAAATATTCCTCTAATTCCTTATTTGTTTTAAAGGCTACTCCGTATACTCTTTGAAGCATAGGATTATTTTCGCTTCCTTTCCAGTAAGCTCCAGCAACCCTAGTTAACTTAAAGGCGTCGAGACTTATTTCTTTACTGGAATCAACGTGCGGACCATGGCAAAGGTCGATAAAATTATCACTACGGTAAAGTGAAATTTCTCCTTCAGGAATTTCTTTAATAATTTGTAATTTATATAATTCTTCCTTGAATAATTTTTGAGCTTCTGTTTTTGTAGAGAGTTCTTTTTTGAAAGAGGTGGGTTGAAGAATTATCTTTCTCATCTTTTCCTCGATTTTTAGAAGAGCTTCGGGGGTTATTTTCTCTCTTAAGTCAAAGTCATAATAAAAACCATTTTCAATAGCTGGCCCAATACCGAGCTTAACTTCCGGATACAATTCTTTAACGGCCATAGCCAAAATATGTGCTAGTGAATGTCTAATTGTTTCTATGTTCATGTTAATAAAATAATATTTAAACGGATGATGGATTTATTTCTTTGGCTGATTCACAAATAATTTTTAATGAATCATTTCGATTATTTATTAATCCTTGGATTAAAATAATTTTATCTCTTACGAAGATTTCTTGACTTTCTTTAAGTATGTCAGGAAAAACAACAACTTCAATTTTTCTATCGAAATCCTCTATCTCTGCAAAAAGCATTTGTTTGTTGTTTTTAGTTAATATTTTGTGTATCTTCGTAATAATTCCTCCAATTTTGACCCTTCTTCCGACTAAATCACAAGTAATAAAAGAAATAGGAGTGGCTTCTTTTTTTAAAGCATCCTTAAACCTGTCTAAGGGATTGGCGCTAATATAAAGCCCCAATAATTCTTTTTCCCAATCTAATTCTTGTTTTTTTGAAGTATTTTCTCCTGGAGGTAAATGCAACGAAAGCATATTTTTGTTTGAGTTTCCGGAAAAAAGGCTTCCTTGGTGGCTGGTGTTTCGTTCTTGTAATTCCTTGAGATGATTTAAGATTAACCCAACATTATTTATAATTTTACTTCTTTCAATTAAACTGTCGAATACTCCTGTCCGAGCCATATCTTCCATAGATCTCTTATCTATCCTGATGGGGGCAATGCGTTGAAGAAAATCTTCGAAATTCTGAAAAGGTCCATTATTTTTTCTTTCTTTAATTATTGCTTCGACAACTTTCTGTCCAACATTTTTAATAGCCGATAGGCCAAATCGTATTTTTTTCTTAAAAGGAACAACTGAAAAATTACGAAAGCTTTCATTTATATCAGGGGGAAGAACTTCTATCTTCATTCGTCGACAAGTGTCTATCAAAGAAGCAACTTTTTCATTGTTGCCTTGATGGGACGTAAGGACAGCAGACATGAATTCAACTGGGTAATGCGCCTTAAGATAAGCTGTTCGGTAAGCAATCGTTGCATAAGAAGCGGCGTGGGAAAGATTGAAACTATAGCGGGCAAATGGCTTAATCCAATTCCAAATTTCCTGAGCTGTTTCCTTGGGAATCTTGTTGGTTTGCATTCCCTGAATAAATTTGTCTTTTTGCTTATTTAAAAGCTTAGCTATCTTTTTTCCAATCGCTTTTCTTAAAATATCTGCTTCTGCCAAAGTAAAAAGAGCTAATTTATGAGCTATTTGCATGATTTGTTCCTGGTATACAGCAACACCATAAGTCTCCTGGAGAATGGGTTTTAAGTCTGGGTGGATATAGGTTGGTTTTTCCTCTTTTTTCTTCCTGGCAATATAGCGAGGAATAAATTGCATTGGTCCAGGGCGATACAAAGCAATCATTGCAATAATATCTTCAAATTTACTAGGCTCTAATTGCTTCAAATAACTTTTCATCCCGCTGCTTTCTAGTTGAAATATTCCGGCAGTATCAGCGCGTTGTAAAAGTTGATAAGTTTTTTTGTCGTTTAAGGGAATATCTTCAATGACAAGATTTTTTCCCTGGACGGCATAAATACGAGCAAGGGTATCTTCGATAACGGATAAATTCCTGAGTCCCAAAAGATCAATTTTTAATAATCCCAAATCTTCTATGGAGTGCATTTCGTATTGAGTGATAATACTCTCTTTGTCTTGAGGGGGGTGTTGCAAGGGGATGATGTTAGAGAGGGGTTGATCAGAGACTACTACTCCGCAAGCATGCGTTGAAGCATGCCGGACGGTTCCTTCTAGTTTTTTAGCTAAATCAACTAGTTTTTTTACTTTTTGGTCTTCATTATAAAGTTGCTTTAATTGTGCTATTTCGGAAAAAGCTTTTTCGAGAGAAAAATTCATGGGAATCATTTTTGCTATTCTATCGCAAAGTTCATAGCTATATCCAAGGGCTCGTCCAACATCACGAATAACTCCTCGCGAAGCCATTGTTCCGAAAGTGATAATTTGAGCAACATTATGTCGTCCATATTTCTTTGCTATATAATCAATAACTTCATCCCTGCGTTCATCAGCAAAATCAAGATCGATATCAGGCATTGAAATGCGGGAAGGATTTAAGAATCTTTCGAAAATTAAATTATATTTCAAAGGATCGATTTCAGTAATATCTAAAAGAAAAGAAACAATTGATCCGGGAGCGCTACCCCTTCCTGGTCCAACAATAATGTGATGATCTTTTGCCCATTTAACAAAATCTTGGACAATGAGAAAGTAAGGGATAAATTTAAGTTTTTCGATGACGCCTAATTCGTAATTTAATCTTTTGAGAGCATCTTCTCTCGGTTTCTTCTTTTTGTATTTTTTATCTAAGCTTATTAAGCACAATTCTCTAATATATGCTTTAGCTGTTTTCCCCTCGGGAACTTTATATTTGGGGAAAATTAATTTACCTAGCTCTAGTTCAAGATTGCAACGCTGGGCAATTAAATTTGTATTTTTAATTGCTTCGGGAACATCTTTAAATATCTCAGCCATTTTCTGGGGAGAGCGCAGGGCAAAATTTTCTCCAAGCATGCTAAAAGCACGGTTTGTATCATTAACGGTGCTTTTCATGTTAACAAGACGTAGAATTTCTTGAGCTTCTGCATCTTCTATTTTGAGATAATGAACGTCATTGGTTGCCACCAAAGGAATCCCTGTTTCCCGAGATAGCTTAATCAGATTTTCGTTTACTAAAATTTGATCTGGCAAAGAAGGATGATACTGGATTTCTAAATAGAAATTTCCTTTCCCAAAAATTTCTTGATATCGAAGAGCAGCTTTTTTGGCCTCTTTGTATTTCCCAGTTCTGATTAGATAAGGAATTTTTCCTTGTAAACAAGCAGAAAGGACAATTAGTCCTTGGTGGTGTTTTTCTAACAACTCTTCGTCAACTCTGGGTTTATAATAAAATCCTTCTAAGTTAGCTTTGGTAACTAATTGAACTAAATTTTTGTATCCTTCTTCGTTTGCGACCAAGGCAATTAAGTGATAATTTTTTTTATCCAAAGAACTTTTTTGGGACATCTTGTTCTTGGCCACATAGAGCTCACATCCCAAAATGGGTTTTATCCCTCGCTGTTTTGCTTTTTGATAAAATTCTATTGCTCCATATAAGTTCCCATGGTCAGTTAGGGCGATTGTATCCATCCCTAATTCTTGAGCGTAATCTAATAAATCATCTATCTTGGGTAATCCATCTAAAAGACTATAATGAGAATGGACATGCAAGTGAGTGAATTTAGGTTTCATTATCTTACTAATTCCTGATATCTGGTTCCTCTCAAAATTAAGTCTTTTTCAAGAGAAGCATTCCTGATAATAAGGTATTGGTTTATAGTTGCGTTTTCTAAGTTTACTGATCCCAAAATAAGGGCGCGGACTAAATCCAAGGATCCATCGAGGGTACTCCCTTGGAAGTTAAGATTTCCGTTAATAACGGCTTGACGAAGATAAACATTCCCTTGGATAGTTAAACCTCCATGATTAGCGCTTTGAATTTTCGCTTTTTGTAAGTTAAAGTTTTGTCCTACTTGTGCTTTGGCCAGACTAATGAATCCATAGTTATTCAATTGCTGAAAATCCAGATTTCCCTTGATTTGGGCCCCAACTAAATTAATAACTCCTCTAACAGTGGCTTGATCTAAGATTACTGAACCCCTTATAATTGCTTGTTCAAGATGTAATCCTCCCTTAATGATGGATTTCTTCAAATTTAAATCTCCATTAATGGTAGATTCTCTCATTGATACTGAACCGAGGATGGTTGCTTCTTGTAAATTTATTCCTTGGTCGAAAGTTTTTCTCGAAAGATTAAGATCTGATAAGATTCGATAACTCAAATCAATTTCTTTATTGGCGGCTTGAGCCTTTCTAATCTCTTTCTCTATTTCGATAGAAGAAAGAACAGCATCAGAAGTTAATGTGGATGAATTATTAGAATGGGGTTCCATATTTTTTAAAAGATACTAATATTATAATAGTTGTCTGCACTCAAGTATAAAACTAAATGATTTTTTTTACAAATTGTGGAACCTAATTTTTATTTAGAACAAAAGTTACAACGCGAAGGATATTGTTTCGTTTTGGGGCTTGATGAAGTTGGTCGAGGAGCTTTGGCCGGTCCAGTTACTGCTGCGGGAGTAATTTTGCTACCTGATTTTTTCAAAAAACGCCCTCCATCTTGGACTAAATTAGTTCGAGATTCTAAAAAGTTATCGGCTAAACAAAGAGAGTTTCTCTACGAAAAAGCAATCGGGCAAACTGACTTATTATGTTGGGCATCTTCTTCTATCGGAGAAAAGGTAATTGACAAAGAAAATATTCTTCAGGCAACAAAATTAGCTATGGAAGCAGTGGTTCGAAAGATAGTTCTCCCCGCTAGTATTTTAATTTTAGATGGAAATTTTTCTATTGCTTCAGATATTCCGCAAACATCTATTATCGGGGCTGATAATAAGATTTTTTCAGTAGCTCTTGCTTCAATAGTTGCCAAGGTTACACGAGATCGACTAATGATAAGTTATCATTCTCGGTATCCTCGATACGGATTTGCGCAGCATAAGGGATATGGGACGAAACATCATTTGGTAATGCTTAGAAAGCATGGAAGCGTTATCATCCATCGTCAGTCTTTCCGAGGGGTAAAACCCTCTTAATGAATTTTGCTTTGTGCTTGGCAAAAGCGTAAAACTTTGCTAGAGTAAGCTATCTTTAATTTAATCCAAGAATTTATGGCAGTTCCGAAACAAAGAAAAACAAAATCAAGGCGTAATCAAAGAAGATCACATATTCATCTTCCAGTCCCTAATTTGGTTAAGTGTTCAAAATGTGGTAAGCTTAAAAAATCACATACAGTCTGTGTTTATTGTGGGTATTACAGGGGAAAAGAAGTGATTGATGTTTTGAAAGGACTAGGAAAGAAAGAAAGAAAGAATAGAAAGAAAAAATTATCTTCCGAGGAAAAAGGGGATAAGGAAAAACCCTTAGAACTCGAGAATCTTTCCCAAAAATAATTTCTTTTCAGTTATGCTTTCTAGGCATCAAGCTCGTTTAATTGCTATTCAAATTCTTTATGAGTGGGATTTTTATGATTGCCAGGAAGATGCTTTCGAAAAAAGCGAAAAAGAAAAAACAAGAAAAATAAAAGACAAGGGGACAAAGAAATTTGTTATTTCTTTGGTTCGAGGAGTTAAACAATATTGGAAATCAATTGATGAAATTCTTGAAAAAGCAGCTCCTCAATGGCCTCTGGAGAAAATGACTATCGTTGATAGGAACGTTCTTCGCTTGGGAGTTTATGAATTGATATATATTGACCCAAAAGATGTTCCTGCTAAAGTTGCGATTAATGAAGCGATAGAACTTGGGAAAGATTTCGGTGGATTGACTTCAGGAAAGTTTATTAATGGAGTGTTGGGAACAATTTACGAAGAAATCAAGGCAATAAAAAATGAGGAAAATGAATGAAGAGCAGGGTAGTTCTTTTTTATATGAACAAAATAACTTCAAGGAGGTAGAAGAAAAAACGAAGACAAATTTTGTCAACAAGACATTATTGATTCAAAGTTTTTTACACCGATCTTATTTACATGAACATAAAAATGTTGGAATAGACAATAACGAAAGATTGGAGTATTTAGGAGATGCTGTGTTGGAATTGATAGTAACGAAATATTTATATCATCATTATCAAGAATCCGAAGGAGTCCTTACAGTTTGGCGTTCGGCTTTAGTTAATACCAAGTCTCTATTCAAGGTGGCGGACAAATTATGTTTCAATAAATTCGTTTTGCTTTCCAAAGGAGAAAGAGAGAATAATTTTCGTGCAAGAAAATATATTTTAGCTGATATAGTTGAAGCTTTTATCGGAGCAGTTTATATTGATAGGGGATTGGATGTAGTGGAGAAGTTCATTGAAGAAAATATTTTAATTTATCTTGCCGAAATAATTGAGCATCAATTATTCGAAGATGCAAAATCAAAATTACAAAGAGACATTCAAGAAAAACAGGGAATAACTCCTTCTTATAAAATCCTTGCTGAACGTGGACCAGATCATGCAAAACAATTTAGAGTAGGAGTATTTTTTCAAGAAAAATTAATTGCTGAAGGAGAAGGACTATCAAAACAGGAAGCTGAAGAAGTAGCGGCAAAGAAAGCCTTAGAAATAAATTAATTAACAAAATAATTATTAATCATGTTAAGAATTCGTTTTCTCAGAGTGGGAAAGAAAAATCGTCCATTTTTTCGCATAGTTGCAACAGATAGCGCAAATCCTCCTCAGGGAGGACGTTTTAAAGAAAAGTTAGGATTTTTTGATCCGTTAAAGCGGGAAGTAAAATTAAAATCTGAGCGCATTAAATATTGGATATCGGTTGGAGCTCAACCTTCTGATCGTGTCCACAACTTATTAATCAAAGAGGGGATTATAAAAGGGAAGAAAGTGGCCGTTCATTCAAGATCAAAGAAACAAGTTTCTGAGGTCGAGAAAGAAAAGGAAGGGATAGCAGGGGCACCGAAAGAAGAGAAAGAGAAAACGCCAGAAAAAGAAGAACCGAAAGAAGAAATAAGTAGCGAGAAGAAAGAGGCACCGAAAGAAGAAAAAGAGAAGGCGCCAGAAAAGGAAGAGACGAAAGAAGAAATAAGTAACGAGAAGAAAGAAACACCGGATAAAATCGAAAAAGCAGAAACAAAAATAGAAGCGAAAAAAGAACAGAAAAAAGATCTTCCTCAAGAAAAGCTAGAGGAAAAAGAAGAATAATAAAGGAACCCACAATAAACACAAAATTAGTTGACATCTTCGTGGGAATGATGTAATCTTAGCTTCATTAGTTCTTTACAATTTCACATGAATTTAGTTGATTAGAGTTACCTCGAGTTTATTTATTTGATGAGAGTTTGATCCTAGCTCAGGGTGAACGCTGGTGGTGTGGATAAGGCATGCAAGTCAAGGGGCTTCTTTTATTAGAAGTACCGGCGAACGGGTTAGTAATACATAGGTAATATACCTTGCGCACAGGGATAACCTTGAGAAATCAAGGCTAATATCTGATAGTTTTGTTCAATGTTAGGTTGGATAAATAAAGGCTTCGGCCGGAGCAAGATTAGTCTATGGTCTATCAGCTTGTTGGTGAGATAACAGCTCACCAAGGCTATGACGGATAGGGGGCATGAGAGTGCATTCCCCAACAATGGCACTGAGACACGGGCCTTACTCCTACGGGAGGCAGCAGTCGAGAATCTTCGGCAATGGGCGAAAGCCTGACCGAGCGACACCACGTGACTGAAGAAGCTCTACGGAGTGTAAAAGTCTTTTTACTGGGAAGAATTCTTCGGAATGACGGTACCGGTAGAATAAAGGGATCCTAACTCTGTGCCAGCAGGAGCGGTAATACAGAGTCCCTAAGCGTTACCCGGATTTATTGGGCGTAAAGGGTCTGTAGGCGGTTAAATAAGTTTCTAGTTAAAGTTCAAGAGCTCAACTTTTGAAATGCTAGGAAAACTGTTTGACTAGAGATCGTTAAGGGCTAGCGGAATTGATGGTGGAGGGGTGAAATCCATTGATATCATCAGGAACGCCAAAAGCGAAGGCAGCTAGCTGGGACGATTCTGACGCTGAGAGACGAAAGCGTGGGGAGCGAAAAGGATTAGATACCCTTGTAGTCCACGCTGTAAACTATGGGCATTAGCTATTGGAAGTGTCGACCCTTTCAGTGGCGAAGCTAACGCATTAAATGCCCCGCCTGGGTAGTACGGCCGCAAGGCTGAAACTCAAAGGAATAGACGGGGACCTACACAAGCGGTGGATCATGTGGCTTAATTCGACAACAAACGAAGAACCTTACCAGGGCTTGACATGCTAGTGAAGTTTAGCGAAAGTTAAATGTCCCTTCGGGGCACTAGTACAGGTGCTGCATGGTTGTCGTCAGTTCGTGTCTTGAGATGTACCGTTAAGTCGGAGAACGAACGCAACCCCTGTCCTATGTTTTATATGTCATAGGAGACTGCCTCGAACAACGAGGAGGAAGGTGGGGACAACGCCAAATCAGTATGGCCCTTTGATGTCCTGGGCTGCACACATGATACAATGGAGTTAACAATACGTTGCAATACCGTAAGGTGGAGCCAATCGTTAAATAGCTTCTTAGTTCGGATTGGGGTCTGCAATTCGACCCCATAAAGTCGGAATCGCTAGTAATCGCCGGTCATCTATACGGCGATGAATATGTTCCTAGGTCTTGTACTCACTGCCCGTCACGTCAGGAAAGTTGGTAATACCCGAAGCTTCTCCTCTGGAGGAATTAAGGTAGGACCAATGATTAGGACGAAGTCGTAACAAGGTACGCGTAGGAGAACCTGCGCGTGGATTAAAAAACAAAAGAGTCGACGAAAATTAAAATCTAGAATTCTGATTTTAATTTTCAAGGCAATAGTTGCAGTCCTTTCCTATGCAACTCTGGAGGTAACTCTAAGTAACTAAATTTTGACCGAAGGCCTTCTTGCGAAGGCCTTTTGCATTTGATAGAATAAAGAAACTTGGGCGTGTGGCTTAGTGGCTAGAGCGCTTCTCTGATAAAGAAGAGATCGTAGGTTCGATTCCTACCACGCCCACTAGATTATCAAAAGAGAAAGAGGGGCTCGTAGCTTAGTTTGGTAGAGCGCCACATTTGCAATGTGGAGGTCAGGAGTTCGAATCTCCTCGAGTCCACTAGTTAAAAAATACTCGGAAGAAGCATTTAATCATTAATTCAAATTAATTTTATATGGCTAAAAATAAAATTCTTCTTATTGAAGATGAAGCGATGCTGATTAATATGTACAAAGATAAATTTGCTCGAGAGAACTTAGATATATCAGTTGCTAACACCGTCAAAGAGGGGATTAAAAAAGCGCAAGAAATTAAGCCAAACTTAATACTTTTAGATATTCTCTTGCCTCACGAAAATGGATTAGAATTTTTAAAACAAGCTAAGAAAAATCCGGAGATTTCTTCTATCCCAGTGGTTGCCTTTTCAAACTACAGCGATCCTTCTACTCAAGAGGAAGCAATAAAACTGGGAGCGAAGGAGTATATCATAAAGGCTAATTACAACCCCCAAGAAACAGTGGAAAAAATCAAGGAGTATTTAAAATAATTATGCAGAGAATAAAAATTTCTAAGGCCTCAGAGTATTTGGGCAAATCAGTAAAATTAGCCGGATGGGTTAACTGTTATCGTGATCATGGAAAGTTAATCTTTGTTGACCTAAGAGATCGTTCAGGATTGATTCAAATAGTTCTTGATCAAAACATTGATCAAGCCAATAAACTCCGTTCGGAATGGGTGATAGAAATTGTGGGTGAAGTTAAGAAGCGCCCAGAAAACATGTTAAATAAAAAAGTAGAAAACGGAGATATTGAAATAAAAGTTAAAGAATTAGTTGTTTTATCAGAAGCAAAAACTCTCCCTTTTTCAATCAAAGGAGACGGAAAAGAAATCAAAGAAGAAGAAAGGCTAAAATATCGTTACCTTGATTTAAGAAGAGATCGCTTGAAAAGAAATTTAATATTTCGGCAAAGAACTTTGGATTTCATGCGAGAGTTTTTAACTGAAAGAGATTTTATATCAGTCGAAACTCCAATTTTAACTAAATCGACTCCGGAAGGAGCGAGAGATTTTCTAGTTCCTTCTCGAATCTATCCAGGCAACTTCTACGCTCTTCCTCAAAGCCCTCAGCAATATAAACAATTATTGATGGTTGCTGGCCTAGAAAGATACTTTCAAATTGCTCGTTGTTTTCGAGATGAAGATTCTCGAGCTGATAGGCAGCCAGAGTTTACTCAACTTGATTTAGAAATGTCTTTTGTCGAGCAAGAGGATATCTTGAAGCTTGTCGAAAAGTTAATGGTTGATTTAATTAAAGATATTTTCCCGGAGAAGAAAATGACCTTTACTTCTTTCCCAAGAATTTCTTACGTAGATTCAATAAAGAAATATAAAACAGATCGTCCGGATCTGCGGAAAAATAAAGATGACGACGAAGAATTAGCTTTTTCTTTTATTATTGATTTTCCTATGTTTGAAAAGCAATCTTCGCAAGAAGGATGGACAACAATGCATCATCCTTTTACTCGCCTGCAAGAAGATGATTGTTCGAAAATTAAAAAATCTCCCGGAGAGATGAAAGCTTTTCAATACGACCTTGCTTTGAATGGACATGAAATTGGAGGGGGAAGCTTAAGATCACACCGACCAGAAATGCTAAAAACTGTTTTTGCGATATTAGGGCATGAGGCAAATGATATCGAAAGAAAATTTAATCATTTGTTAACCGCCTTTGAATACGGAGTTCCTCCTCATGGAGGAATTGCCATTGGCTTAGATCGACTTTTAGCCATTCTTTTGGGCGAAAAGAGCATTCGAGAAGTAATCGCTTTTCCAAAAACAGGAGATGCTCGTTCATTGATGATGAACACTCCTTCGGTAGTAGAAAAAAAACAACTAACGGAATTGTCTCTAGAAATCAGAAAGAAAGATGACGCAGAAAAATAAAAAACTTCTTTTCTGTATTTGCGGAGCGATTTTATTCTTAGGAATGATGGGATCCTATTATTTTTTTTATGCTAAGCAAATAATTGCCGAAAAAGAATTTGCGAATAGTACGGCAGATTTCCATCAACAAGATCGTTCGTTGGCAGAAATTTATCAACCAATAAGAAGATGGAATGTAAAAGAGATTGATTTGAGCGCAAAAGCAGCGGGAGCAATTGAATTAGAGCAAGGAGTTCATCCAAAGGTACTTTTTACTAAAAACATGCAGCAATCCTTGCCAATTGCTAGTTTAAGCAAATTAGTAGGAGCGATGGTTTGTTTAGATAATTACAATTTAAAAGAAACAGTTATTATTTCCCAAGAGGCCATTGCTCAATCAGGTGACGTGGGTTTATTAAAAGCAGGGGAGCAATTAATGGTTAAAAATCTATTAGAGCTCAGTTTGATAGAGTCAAGCAACGACGCAATTTATGCTTTATCAGAAATCATGGGAACGAACAACTTTGTTCGATTGATGAACAAAAAAACTCAGGATATTGGATTGGCTAAAACTTATTTTGTTAATCCAACAGGTCTTTATGAAGCAAATGGTCGAACGAATTATTCCAGCGGGATGGAACTTGTTAAGGTGATTGAGCGTCTTTTATTCGATCCTAGCTATGAACCAATTATGGACATTATCTCCACGGAAGAAAGTAGTTTTTATTCTAACAATGGTGACATCTATCATTCTCTAAAGAATACCAATGAACTTTTTTCAGAGTTCTCGTTTATGATTGGAGGGAAAACGGGTTATCTTCCTCAAACGGGGGGATCATTAATTACTATTTTTCAGCAACCTGGAAAAGAAACTTATCTTATTAGCATAATCTTAAATTCCCCAGACAGATTTCAAGAAACAAGAATGCTCCTAGAATGGTTGCCTCAAGGATATATTTATCTGTTTAATTATGGTGACTGAGTTAAGCATAGGAATAACAGCAGAAGTGATAAAAATGTTCAGCTTAGGAGCTCTTGCTTTTATCATTTCTGTTTTGTTAACCCCGGCTCTTACTCATTTTCTTTATAAATATAAATTATGGCAAAAGAGAGAAAAGGAAAAGAGCATCGACGGGGCGAATCTTCGGGTTATTTCAAAATTTCATCAAGGGAAAGGAACGCATACTCCTCGTCTTGGAGGGCTTCTAATTTGGGTTGTTCCTTTAGTGATGATATTTGTATTTTTCCTTCTTTCGAAAACAGGATACGGTTTTTTTGAAAAAATGAATTTTCTTAGCAGAGGAGAAACATGGCTTCCTTTGTTTGCATTAATTATTGCTTCTTTATTGGGATTGGTGGATGATCTTTCTCAAATATTCGGAAAAGGAAAATACGTTGGGGGAGGATTAAGTTTGTCGAAAAGAATTCTTATAATTGTTTTAATCGGGCTTATTGGTGGTCTGTGGTTTTATTTCAAACTTGACGTGGAGACTATTCATATCCCTGGAAACGGAGATTTTAATATAGGGTGGTGGTATATTCTCTTGTTTATTATTGTTATGCTGGGCACTTATAGTGGGGGAGTGATTGATGGGTTAGATGGATTGGCGGGAGGGAGTTTTGCTACTTTTTTTACGGCTTTTGCCATAATTGCCATTTTCCAAGGACAAATTAATTTAGCTACTTTTTGTTTTGTTTTAGTTGGAGCGATACTTGCTTTTCTCTGGTTCAACATTCCGCCAGCAAGATTCTATATGGGAGAAACTGGAGTAATGGGATTGTGTGCTACTTTGGCGGTTGTTGCTTTCTTAACGGATTCTGTTTTTGTTCTTCCGATTATCGCTTTTCCTTTGGTTGTTGAATCGGGTTCGTGTATACTTCAATTACTTTCTAAAAAAATTAGAAAGAAGAAAATCTTTTTAGCAGCCCCTATTCATCATCATTTTGAGGCCAAAGGTTGGCCTGCTTACAAGGTAACGATGAGGTTTTGGGTCATAGGACTTGTCGCCGCTTTAATTGGGGTAGCAATTAGATTGTTGGGATAATTTTAAAAATTTATAAAAATGATAGGAATCTTTGATTCGGGGTTAGGAGGGTTAACTATAGCTAAAGAAATATTTAAACTTTTCCCTTCCTATCCGCTTCTTTATTTTGGCGATACAGCTAATTTGCCATATGGACTTAAACCAAAGCATTTAGTTAGAGAATATTCTGAAGAAGCCGTTGATTGGATGAAAAAGAAGGGAGCCAATTTAATCATTATTGCCTGTCATACCTCTTCTTGCTTAGCGGGGGATTATTTAAAAAAGAAATTTTACCCTTTCCCTGTAATAGATATGATTGCTTCCACGGTTAAAGCGGGAGTAAATTCTACGAGCAATGGAAAAATTGGGATAATAGGAACTCCTTCGACAATTAAAAGCGAAGTTTACCAAAAAAAATTACAAGAGGAAAACCCCAGTTTAAAAATTTATTCTCAAGCCTGTCCTTTACTTGTTCCATTAGTGGAAGAAGGGTGGGAAAATGAAAAAATGACCAAGAGAATAGTCCAGAAATATCTTTTTCCTTTTCAGTCTAATGATATCGACGCTCTAATCCTGGGATGCACTCATTACCCCTTATTGACAAAAGTTATTCAAGAAGCGATGGGGGAGAATGTTAAGCTTGTTGATCCAGCATTTGAAATTGCTCAGACATTAAAACCGTTACTTAATCGTAATCAAGATTCAAATTTAGAATCAAAGGAAGAAGATATGCACCAATTTTTCTTTAGTGCTTATCCTTATAATTTTAAAAAAATAAGCCAGAGATGCTTGGGTCAAGAAATTGATCCAAAGATTATTTTCCCCCCGGGTAAAGTTAATTAGATGACGAAAATGAATTTAGTTACCAAATATCGCAACAAAGAAATTTTAATTTTTGGGCTCGGAAAAGAAGGAGAATCGTCTCTGCGTTTTTTCCGATTTCTTTTCCCCGATAAAATTATTGGGGCATACGATAAAAAAGAATATCAATCTCTATCTTTAGAGATGCAAGATCTTATTACTAAAGATCAAAAAATAAAATTTTATCCAGGAGAAGATTACGAGCAACTAATAAATAATTACGATGTTATAGTTCGTTCTCCTGGAGTTAATCCGTGGCTCGTTGCTCATCTAAAAGAGAGAAGCGATAAAGAAATAGAAATCACAAGTCAAACCAAAATCTTCTTTCAAAATACCTTAGCAACAATTATTGGAGTAACTGGAACAAAAGGAAAAAGTACAACTACTTCTTTGATTTTTCAGATGTTGCAACTAGATGAGGACAATCAAATTATAAAATTGGCGGGAAACATTGATAGACCGGTTTTATCAGAAGTTTCTTTTGATGGATCTTCTATCGGAGGTCTCCGAGAAATATATGCTTACGAATTATCTTCTCATCAATTGTATGATTTAAGAAAAAGTCCCAATATTGCAATAATGTTAAATTTGTTTCCTGATCATTTAGATTATTTTGATAATTTCGAAAATTACAAAAGAGCGAAAGAAAATATTATTCGATATCAGACTCCCAAAGATATTTTAATTTACAATGCCGACGAAAAAAGTCTTTCGGAAATAGTGGAAAAATCTCTTGCACGAAAATTTTCTTTTAGCCTTTCTTCTCTTAAGGCAAATTGTTTCTTGGAAAATGGCAGTTTTTATTTTTCTAAAAAAGATGACGGATCCATTGATAATAGCGAAAAAATTCTTGAAATCAAAGAAGTTCCCTTGCTTGGGCGATTTAATCTTCAAAACATAATGCCTTCAATTATTATCGCCAAGATAATGGGCAAAGAAACTAATTCAATCAAAGCGGCGATCAGAAAATTTAAACCTCTTCCTCATCGCCTTGCTTTCGTTGGAAATTATCAGGGTATTGATTTTTATAACGACTCGATTGCAACTGTCCCTCTAGCAACAATAGCTGCTCTCAAGGCCATAGGGAGTTCTGTGGAAACTTTGATTGTCGGAGGATCGAGGAAGGGATTGGACATGAAGCAACTTAGAGATTATATTATCGAGGAATCCTCCATTAAGACCCTACTTCTTTTTGCCCCTACGGGAGATGATATTCAAAAAGGCCTCACAGAGCAAAAAAAAGCTAATTCCAGGAATAAGATTCCTCAAATGTTTAAAGTTAAAAGCATGGAAGAAGCGGTTAAATTAGCTTATAAATATACGGCCAAAGATAAAACCTGTCTTCTATCTCCAGCTTCGGCTAGTTTTAATTTATTTGAAAATTATAAAGAAAGGGGAAATACTTTTATTGCTTTAGTAAAAAAAATGGGAGATGAAAAAAAACGAGAACAAAAACGTTGAAAGAAAATGGTTTTTAGCCATAGTTGTTTTTTTAATAATTGTCGGCTTTCTTAATCTAGCAACGGTTTCTGCTCCGATCTCTCTAAGCAAGTTTGGCGTTACAAATCATTATTTAATTCATGCCCTTGTTTATGGACTTTGTCCAGGAGTGATATTAGGAGTGTTGTTTTTTTTGCTTCCCCTAAAAAAAATTAAAAAATACACACCTATTCTTTTTCTTTCTAATCTGATAGTGGCAAGCCTTGTCTTTATTCCTCAGCTGGGGGTAAAATTGCAAGGAGCACGACGCTGGTTGTCTATTGGCCCCATTACTTTTCAGCCGAGCGAATTTCTAAAAGTGAGTTTTATTCTTTATTTGGCTTATTTACTTTCTGTATTTACTAAAAAGAAAGAAGTCAGAAAATCTACTATTGTTTTCTTAATTATTTCAGCGATGATCGTTGCTTTGTTGGTCGCTCAATCTGACATAAGCACTCTCATCATCATTCTTTCTACGGGGGTTGGAATGTATTTTATGTCGGGAATTTCATGGCGTACTTTTTTAATAGTTCTTCTGGCTGGGCTAATACTTTTGGGGGCAGTTGTCTTGTGTGCTCCTTATCGTGTCCAGCGTCTGGCAACTTTTTTCTTTCCAGGAGAAGCAGATTCATTAAATGAAAAATATCAAGCTCAGCAATTAATTTTAGCTGTTGGCTCAGGAGGACTAACTGGAAAGGGGATTGGGTTAAGTACTCAAAAATTTGGCTTTCTTCCTTATTCGATGAGTGATTCTATTTTTGCTATAATATCAGAGGAGGTTGGTCTACTGGGAGCAAGTATCCTAATATTGGCGTTGATAGCTTTTGCCGTGCTAGGATTAAAAATAGCTATACATAGCTCAGATTTGTTTTATAATTTAATTGGGATGGGAGTGATATTTTGGATTATGACTCAATCCGTAATTCATATCGCTGCCAATCTCGGAGCAATCCCGCTCACAGGTGTCCCTCTTCCGTTTTTTAGCTATGGTGGTTCAGCTCTTGTAGTTGAGCTTATAGGCGTAAGTCTAATATTAAATGTCTCAAAAAAATAAAAAAATTAAAATTATATTTACTGGAGGTGGTAGTGGAGGACACGTTTTTCCAATCTTAGCCGTGATGCGAGAAATCAAAAAAATTCTTCCTACTCAAAGTAATTATATTTTTTATTATATTGGACCAAAAGATCATTTTTCTTCAATGGCTCTTTCTGGAGAGGGGATCAGAATAAAGAAAACATTAGGAGGAAAGATAAGGAGGTATTTTTCTTTATGGAATTTTGTTGATATTTTCTTTAGAATTCCAATAAGTTTTATCCAATCTTTTTTCTATATTTTTGTCATTAGTCCCGATATTGTTTTTAGTAAGGGAGGATACGGGTCAATGCCCATAACTTTTTGGAGTTGGATTTTTCAAATTCCCATTCTCCTTCACGAATCTGATATAGATATGGGGTTAGCAAATCGAATTACTAGTCATTGGGCAACGGAAATTTTTACATCTTTCCCTCAAACTAGATTCAAGAAACAAAGAATATTTACGGGAAATCCTATCCGTACAAGTCTCTTGGAGGGGAATAAAGAAAATTCGCGAAAGAGTTTAGGGTTATTTTCTAATCAGCCGGCGATCTTGATTTTAGGAGGTTCACAGGGAGCCCAAAAGATAAATGATGTGGTATTAGTTATTTTAGAGGATCTTTTAGAAGATTTCGAAATTATTCACCATTGTGGGCAAAAAGATTTTAAAACTATTAAAAAAAACATTCCAACAATAATTAAGAATCCTGATCTCAGAAAGCGTTATCATCTATATCCTGTTTTGCGCGAATGGGAATTAAAACACGCTTATCATGCGGCTGATTTAGTTATTGGTCGTGCTGGAGCGGGAGTGATTTTTGAAATAGCGGCTTTGGGGAAAGCTAGCATTCTTATTCCTTTAAAGTTTTCGGCAAGAGATCATCAAATAAAAAATGCCTATGAGTTTGCCAAAGATAGAAGAAGCATTGTTATCGAGGAAAATAATTTTTCTCCACATTTTTTTCTTAAAACAATTCAACATCTTTTTTCTTCTCCAACAGAATTAGAAAATATGAGGCAACAAGCAAAAGATTTCTCTCGTCCTAAAGCAGCTTTTGTCATAGCAAATTATATTATTAACTACTTAAGTTTTAAAATATAATTATTAATAATGGAAGCCGAAAAGCTAAAATTAGTTAAACCACAACAGATTCGTGTCCGTATCGCTCCTTCTCCGACTGGTCCATTTCATGTCGGGACAGCAAGAACGGCTTTATTAAATTATTTATTTGCAAAAAATCAAAAGGGATCTTTTATTCTTCGCATTGAAGATACTGACCAGGAACGATCTCAAAAGAAATGGGAAGAAGATATTATTAACAATATGCGCTGGTTGGGAATAACTTGGGACGAAGGGCCAAACATAGGAGGGGATTATGGGCCTTATCGACAAAGTCAGAGAAAAGAATTTTACAGAAAGTATATCCAAGAGCTTTTAGATGATAACTGTGCTTATCATTGTTTTTGTACTATGGAAGAACTGGAAGCGCAAAAACAATATCAAGCTAGCATAGGGGAGTATCCCCATTATTCGGGGGAATGTAGTCATCTTGAAGCTCAAGAGGTAAAGAAGCGTTTGGCAAACAAAGAAAGTTCAGTAATAAGACTTCGGGTGCCAATCAAAGAGATAATCTTTAGGGATCTTATTAGAGGGGAAATTCGTTTTGATAGTCGTTATTTTGGAGATTTTATCATTGCCAAAGACTTAGATCATCCGCTTTATAATTTCGCAGTAGTGATAGATGACTTTATGATGAAGATTAGTCATATAATTAGAGGGACTGATCATATTTCCAATACCCCAAAACAAATCTTAATTCAAGAAGCTTTCCAGTTTCCCCGGATAAAGTATGCTCATTTACCTCTAGTCTTAGGGCCCGATAGGCAAAAATTGAGCAAAAGAGAAGCGGTTGTTGCTATTTCTGATTATAAGAAAGACGGGTATTTGCCTCAGGCTATAGTTAATTTTTCTGTCTTGCTAGGTTGGAACGCAGGAGAAGATAGGGAAATGTATTCAATGCCAGAGATTATCGAAAAGTTTTCTCTAGAAAAAGTTCAAAAAGCAGGGGCAATATTTGATATTCAAAGACTAAATTGGATGAACGGTTTTTATATTAGACAAGAGGCGCTCACTAGCTTGACATATCTATGCATCCCTTTTCTAATAAAAGATGGTTTAATCGAACCAACAAAAAAGAAGTTGAATCAAGAAAAGAAGGGGACGAATGGGCAAAATTACTTGATAAAAACTACCCAAGAGGAAATATCTATTAGTCGTCTTGAAAGCATAGTTAGCTTATATCACGAAAGACTTAAAAAACTATCAGAAATTAGTGAATTAATAGATTTTTTCTTCAAAGAGATAGATTTTGAGAGAGAACTCTTGATGTGGAAAGAGCAAACAGAAAAAGATGTTAAAAACTCTCTTAAATGTTCAAGGAGAATATTGACTAAGATAAGGTCAGATCTTTGGCAAGAAGATAAAATAAGAGATGTTCTATTGGAAGAGTTAAAATCCTGGGACGATAAGGGTGAATTACTATGGCCGCTTAGAATAGCTTTGACGGGGAAAAAGAATTCAGCCGGACCGTTCGAGATAGCTGCTGTACTCGGAAAACAAAAAACGTTAGAAAGGTTAACATTAGCAATTAAAAAAATATGAACAAATATTTTGTCGGATTTTTATTCTTGCTGTTGATTGTTGCGATATTTATTTATTTTACTCCATCTGTTTTTCGACAAATCATATCAAATGTTGGTTTAAAAATTCAAAATATCTTTTCTGATTTTCTAAGCTATGAGTCGAAAGATGATCTACAGCAGAGCGTAGATCAAGGAAAGATGCAATTATTCGAAAAATTAAAAACTAGAGGAGAAGAGTCAATTGGAGAAATTCAAGAAGAAGCCCCAAAAATTTGGAGTAAGCTCTCAGGGCTTCTAGAAAAAGGCAAGAAGACAATAGACGATTTATAAATCTTTTTTAGTTTTTTTAGTTGTATTCACATGAAGTGATGGGGGAACGGTATTTGTGATTGACAAAATCATTGAGAGGGCTTATCATGGATATAATAGTTATGAGTATAATAACCCTAACACTCAGTAACTAATGTGTAATTTTGATTAAAACAACATGCTTAATCATCTCGAAGATTTTCTCCTTCATATACAGATAAATAACTACTCTCCAGAAACGCTTTATAACTACGAGCGAGATCTAAAAACATTTGAAAACTTTCTGAGAGATGAAGCAAAAGTTTCTTTTGAGAAAATAACAAAAAGAACAATAGAACAATATAAAGCTTACCTGGTGTCCTCCGATCGCAAAACTGCCTTGAATCAAAAGCCAGAAAAGAAACTAACAGCTAGTTCAATCAATAGAGTTCTTTCAAGTCTTCGAGGGTATTTAAAGTATCTTATCAAGATGGATTATAATGCTCCTGTTGCTCCAGAGGCTATCGAACTTCTGCGAACTGGGAAAAAACATGCAAGAATTGGGGAATTCGGAGAGATTAAGAAGTTGATCGAATTTCCAACAGATTTCGAAAAAAATGAAGTAGTTGGTTTAAGAAATCGAGCGATATTAGAAACCTTATTTTCCACGGGGATGAGAATTTCAGAACTCACGAATCTCAAAATAAATGACATTGATAAAGCGGGAACAATTTTTATTAAAGGAAAAGGCAAAAAAGAAAGATTTGCCTATCTAACTAATAGGGCGAAAAAGCATATAAAAAACTACTTGGAAGTTCGAGGAAAATACGAATCCCCTTACCTGTTTTTACCTTATCGTGGGAAAAATGTTAATAAAAAAGACAAAAAAATCTCCCCTAATTACTTAGAAGGAAAAGTTAAAAAATACAGGGAATTATTAGGGTTTAATGTTCCTATCAATGTTCACGGGATTAGACACGCTTTCGCAACTTATTTAGCCGAAAACGGAGCTAGTCCAGTAGCGATTCAGACCCTTTTGGGGCATGAATCGTTAAATACAACTACTCGTTATGTTCATGCTTCTGATCAATATGCAAAAAAAACGCTTCAAAAGCATCATCCCTTAAAGGATTGAATTATAGGGAGTCAAAACAATAGCTATCTTATAGGTCCTATATCGCTCCCAATGACCCGTAGGGGCGTTTTTTCTTGATATTGGGCTATAATATAACCCAATCCAAAAGAAGTCAGAGTTAAGAGAAAGATAACTAAAAATAGAATAATTTTTGAAGAGTGATGACCCAAAAATAATTTAGTTTTTCCGTAAATTTTTTTAATAGCTTTTCTCATAGAAAAGTGATATAATAACGAAAATTCAGCTTATTTTTATTAAATATTATGTCTAAAACAGCTTCCAAGGGGACAACGAAAACAGGAAGAGATTCTCAGTCAAAGAGATTAGGGGTGAAGGTCTCTGGTGGGCAATCAATTAAAACAGGATCAATTATCTTGCGCCAACGAGGAACTAAATTTATGTCAGGAGAAAATGTTAAAACCGGGAAAGATTACACTATTTATGCTTTAAAAGATGGAATAGTCACTTTCGCGACTAAGAAAAAGACAAAATTTGATGGTAGCAGGCGCGTAATCAAAGTAGTTAGCGTTATTTAATAGCGCTAATCTCCAGATTGATATTAACTTTTGCTGATGGACTTAATTTGATTTCAATTTTGTATTTTCCCAGTTTTTTAATTGGTTCTTCCAATTGAATCTGGGATTTTTTGATTTCGAAATTTTGCTTAGCCAATATAGCAATAATTTTTTCTTTGTTTATTGACTCAAATAATTGTTCTCTCTCCCCTACTTTCACTTCGATTTTAAAATTCTCTTTTGCTATTAAGGTAGCTAAATTTTGTGTTTCTGTCCCTGCTTTTTCTCTTTTTTTAGCTGCTGCTCCTTCTTGAGCTTTTAGCCAATTTAAATTGGCGGAAGTAGCTAATTTTACTAATTTTTTTGGAATTAAATAATTGCGAGCATAGCCCGCTTTTACTGTCTTAACTTCGTGTTTTTGTCCCATTTCAGGAACATCTTGCGTAAAGATTACTTTCATTTTATTATATTTTTAATAACTTCAATTGCTTTTTCTAGTTGTAGGTCCTGTTTTTGATCTTCGTTTTTTATTTCTAGATCAGGAATTAGCCCCACTCCATCAATTGATTGATCGTTAGGGGTCCGCCATTCAGCTATGGTAATTTTGAGAAGAGAATTATCCTGAATTTCGATCGGTTGTTGAACAGTTCCTTTCCCAAAAGATTGTTCCCCGATGAGTTTAATTCCCCTGTTATCTCTCAATGCGCTTGCCAGAATCTCTGATCCGGAAGCAGATCCGCGATTAATTAAAACAACCAAGGGATATGAAACAAAATTCTCATTTCCATATGCTTCTATAATTTTCTTTTGGTTTTCTCCCAGATGTTCAATAACTATAACATCTTCACGGGATAGAAACCATTCCGCTATTTGCTTAGTGATTTCAAGGTATCCTCCAGGGTTGTTTCTAACGTCTAAAATAATTCCACGGATAGAATTATCGTTAAGTATCTGTTTCGCTATTACATTAAAATCGTGGCTTGAATTTTGATGGAAATGTAGAATTTGCAAATGAGCGATAGATTCATCAATAATTGTTAATTCTACAGAAGGGATATTTATAACTTGGCGTATTAAAGTAAAGTTTTTTCTATCAAAAACTGATTCACGATTTATTACCAGGGTAACGCTAGTCCCTTTTTCTCCGCGAATAAAATTAATACATTCCTCCAGGCTCAAATTTTGAGTAGGCCTACCGTCGATTTCAATAATTTTATCAAGAGGTTTTAATCCTATTTTCTGAGCAGGAGTATTTTCTAAAGGGCTAATGATTGTTAATTGGTCGTCTCTTATCCCCACTTCCATTCCTACTCCCTCGATAGATCCAGTTAGATCTTTTTGAAATATTTCAGCCGTTTCAGGAATAAAAAAGGTTGTATAGGGATCATTAAGAGAGCTTACTAAGCCACGAATAGCTCCGTAAACCATATCTTGTTGGTTAATTTTTTCAGTAGTAAAAAAATTTTGTTCAATCTTATCCCAAACTTCCCAAAAAGTAGAAAGATCTACATTATTGTGAGATTGATTTCCGTCGCCCAAAAAAGCTATATTTTGAGGAGCATTAGTGGAGATTCCCAAGAGAAGTCCTATTCCTCCTCCAATTATTAGTCCAATAATCAAAGAAGTGATTTTTATGTTCCTTTCTATTTTCATAAATTTTATATCGAAGATATTCAAGTGGGTCCGGTGCGAGTCGAACGCACAACTTACTGCTTAAAAGGCAGGCACTCTACCATTGAGTTACGGACCCTTCTTTTGTTACAATCCCTTTGTTTTCAATTCTTTGATCAATCTCTTTTGTTCCAGGCTTAATTTCTTAGGGATTTCAACTTTTAACTGTACCAATAAATCTCCTCGCCCTGGTCTATTGAAATGAGGGATTCCCCTCTTGCTAACCTTTATTATTTTATCAAAATCAAAAGCTTTTGGAATAGTAATAAATAAATCTTTTTCTTCTATTGTTGGGATTTTTATGTTTTCACCTAAAGCAGCCTGAGAGAAACTGACCCTAACTGTTTCCAAGAGATCATCTCCCCGACGTTGAAAAACCGAATCATTTTCAACAACGATATTTACATACAAATCTCCGGCGGCACCTTGGTATAAGCCAGCGTTTCCTTGCCCTGCCAATTTTATGATTTGTCCAGAATCTACTCCTGGAGGAACAGGGATTTTAATTTTTGTTAAGCTTTCGATAATTCCTTTTCCGCGACAAACATTACAACGGTGTTCAGGAACTTTTCCTCGACCGCCACATTCTGGGCAGGCAGAATAACGAGTGAAATTTCCGAACATGGATCGCTGAACTTTAGGAACCTTTCCTTTTCCTCGACAAGTAGGACATTCTTTCAAAGAAGTTTTTGATTCAGCCCCGTCCCCCTTGCAACGAGGGCAAACAATCTTCTTGTTGAGGGTAATCTCTTTGAAATTCTGACGAAGAGTTTCCTTCAATGATATTTGAAGAGAAATTTGGACATTTTCTCCCCTATTATAATTTTGGTTTTGGCCACCCTGGCGAGAACCAAAATTAAACAATCCTCCTAATTCTTCTAAAATATCGTTTAGATTGTCGTTATCAGCGGGATTAAAGTTAAAACTTTGTGGATCGAAATGGAAGCCAGAAAAATTAGCTCCTCCTCCGGCCCATTGATTGCCGTCTTGCCGAAAACCTCCTTGATCGTATAGTCCCCTTTTGTTTTTATCGCTCAATACCTGGTACGCTTCGTTGATTTCTTTGAATTTTTCTTCATCACCATTTTTTTTGTCAGGATGGTATTGATGAGCTAAACGACGATAGGCTTTTTTAACCTCCTCTTGGGTAGCGTTACGTTCTATTTCTAATGTCTTGTAATAATCTTTCATTACTCTTAGAAAGTTTTATTTAGGAATTATTGTCTTTTTTTTCTTCCTTGTTCTTTTCTTTGTCGTTATCTTTGCTTTTCGAAGAGCTGTCTTTGTTCTCCGAAGAACTATCTTTGTTATCTTTATCTTGTTGTTGCTTGTAAAGAGTTGCTCCGACAGTTTGAATGCTGTTAGATAAATCTTCTGTCGCCTTTTTTATTTCCGATGCATCATCTCCTTCCCTCGCCTTTTTTAAGATTTCTATCTTCCCTTCGATTTCTTTCTTTGTGCCTGCTTCTATCTTCCCTTCGGCCTGTTTTAAGGTTTTTTCAGATGCATAAATTAATGCCTCGGCGCTATTTTTGAGTTCGATTAATTCTTTTACCTTTTTATCTTCTTCGGCATGTTCTTCTGCCTCTTTTTTCATTTTTTCAATCTCGTCTTTAGAAATGCTTGCTGCTTGTTTAACTGTTATCGATTGTTTTTTCCCAGTAGCTTTGTCTGTAGCAGAAACACTAAGAATGCCATCGGCGTTGATGTCGAAGATTACTTCTATCTGAGGAGTTCCTTTGGGGGCAGAAGGAATGTCACTTAAAACAAATTTTCCTAAGCTTTTATTGTCGACAGCCATGGTTCTCTCTCCTTGGAGGACATTAATTTCTACCGAAGGTTGATTGTCGCTTGCCGTCGAAAAAATCTGGGTCTTCTTAGTTGGAATGGTGGTGTTTTTTTCGATAAGTTTAGTCATTACTGCTCCCAAGGTTTCGATTCCCAGAGAAAGAGGAATTACATCTAAAAGTAAAATATCTTTCACATCTCCCTGGAGAATTCCTCCTTGGATAGCTGCTCCCATTGCTACTACTTCATCGGGATTAATTGATTTATTTGGCTCTTTCCCAAATAATTCTTGAATTCTTTCTTGGATTTTTGGCATACGTGTTTGCCCGCCAACAAGAATAATTTCTTCAATATCCTTTGGTTCAAGTTTAGCGTCTTTCAAAACACTTTTAGTTATATCTATTGCTCGTTGGATATAACTATCCGTCATTTTTTCTAACTCTGCTCTTGAAAGAGTGAATTGTAAATGTTTCGGGCCATCATCACCAGAAGTAACAAAAGGAAGGTTTATTTCTGTTTGGATAGCATTAGAAAGCTCTTTCTTTGCTTTTTCGGCGGCTTCTCTTATTCTTTGGAGAGCTAATTTATCTTTTGACAAGTCAATTCCCTGATCTTGTTTAAATTTATCGACAATCCAATTAGAAATTTCTTGATCAAAGTCATTTCCTCCAAGATGGGTATCTCCTCCTGTGCCTATCACCTCAATAGTATCTTTGCTAATATCAAGAATAGAAACATCAAACGTTCCTCCACCAAAATCACAAACAAGAATTTGTTGATCTTTTTCCTTGGTTAGTCCATAAGCCAAAGCGGCGGCAGTTGGTTCGTTGATAATTCTTCTTACTTTTAATCCTGCGATTTCTCCGGCTGCTTTTGTATCTTGACGTTGGGCATCGTTGAAATAAGCCGGAACGGTAATGACTGCCTCTTCTACTTTTTCTCCCAATTTGCTTGTTGCATCCTGTTTTAGTTTTTCCAAAATCATTGCTGATATTTGAACTGGCTTATGCCATTTTTCTCCTATTTTAACCTCGATTGTTTTATCAGAAGCCTCACGAATTTCAAAAGGATAAGTGGAGAGATCCCTTTGGATGGTTGGATCATTAAATTTTCGACCGATTAATCTTTTTATTCCAAAGATTGTATTTTGAGGATTTGTAATCATTTGTCGATGAGCTAGAACACCAACTAATCTTTCTCCCTTTTGGTTAATAGCAACAATAGAAGGAGTTGTTCTTGCTCCTTCGGCATTTTCAATGATATGAGGTTTTCCTGCTTCTACCGCGGCTACGGCTGAAAAAGTTGTTCCGAGATCAATTCCTATAATTTTAGACATAATATTTTTATTCTTCTTATTAATAATAAACAAGACCTAGCTTTTATTCAAGAGTAATCAAAGCTAGCTCTTGCCTTTTTATTTAACAACTTTGACTTGAGTAGGTCTTAGAACTCGGTCATGAAAAAGATACCCTGTTCTGATTTCTTCGATTTGATCTGGTTTTTTGCCGGCACTCTTTCCTTTTGTTATTGCTTCGTGAAACCGAGGATCAAATGATTTATTTTTTGTTTCAATTTTGTGAACATCTTCTTTTTCTAAGATGCTAATCAATTTGTCCTGAATTCGTTTGGTTCCTTCTTTTAGTTTTTTGAGTTCAGTTTTTTCTTTTATTTCAGCCTCTAATCTCCCTAAATCATCCTCTATGCTTAGTAATTCAAGAAATAGATCTTGTTTTTCCTGATCAACGGTTTCTCTAATGCGTTGAAGCTCTCGTTTTTCATGATTAAGAAAATCGGCTTTTGTGCGCTTCCAGCCATCAAGATAGTTATCCCTTTCTTGTTGGCATTTCTTTAATTTTTCTTTAATTTCAAACAATTCCTCTTTTTTCTTCTCGGGCATATTCCTTATTTTAGCAAATTATTTTTCTACTTCAACTAATAAATTAATAACACGTTTTTACGAATTAGTCAAGATTATTTAATCTTATAATAAGCTCGATTTTCATAGCCTAAATCAATATATTCTATCCCGTCAAAAGATTCAATTTCTTGATTTGTTATCATCGCTCTTAGCTTATCAAGCTGATTATCAACGCCCATATCTTGACGAAAATATATCAAACATCCATCTTCCGTAGAAATAATTATTTTTTGCCCGGAAGAGATGTTTATTTTTCTTATCATTTCTTTATGGGCAAGCTTATTGATCGTTTCTTTGATTGTCATGATTTTTCCCCAGGGCAACAGATTCAGGTATCTATTAATATCTTCTGGTTCAACAATCAAAGATCGGTCAATTTCTAAAAACCAAGAATCAACAGGAGGAATTTCCTTTTTTTGATCAATGATTATCCCCTCTTTATCGAGGATGGAATAGCTATTATTTTGATCGGCGATATAACACTCGGGAATCCTTTCTTCGATGAGAACATTGAGGGAATGAGGAAAATCTCTTGTTAAAGAAAAAGTTTTAATCTTAGGAAAGATTATTGGTAATTGTTCTTGAATTGAACTTAAACTCCAAATCAAACTTTTCGATCGCCACCTTCCTAATTCTTGATAAGCGATCTTCTCTATCTCCTTCGAAGAAATTTCATTATTTCCTTGGATAGAAATATTGGTTGCGCTAAAAACAGGAGAAAAATAAAGGAGATAGAAAATTCCTAAACTTCCTGCGCAAACAATGACTATTGTTTTGAAGGCGAGAGATCGTAAGATTCTTCGCAGTATTTTTCTTTTCATAGCTTTCTTTTGATTTTGCGACATTTTTCAAGAATAAAATTAGGCCAATATTTAAATGATAGAATAAAATCTTGAGCAGGAATGTATTTTTCTTCATATCCACCAAAACCTTTTTTGAAAGTGCTAAGTCCATTCCATGGATGATTAGGGTTATTTGGAGGAGCTATTCCCCAAAAATTGTATTTTTTGCATCCTCTTTTTTTTGCTTCTTGAATAATCCCCCATTGCAGTAGATAAGAGCCGGGAATTTTATTTGAACACAAATTTGAAGAAGCTCCTTGATGATAAAAAGCAATATCTTGCCAAAAAATAATAAGAGCTGATGCGATTACTTTATCTTTTAACTTAACCGAAAAAATCTTAATTTCGTTTTCCTCACCAAAAATAGCAAGCTCATTCTTAAGAGACAAGAGAGAAAAAGGAGCGAAATGATGGCGTTGGACTGTGGCTCCATAAAGCTTAGAAAATTCTTTGAGACTACTTTCTTTAAGATCAGAAAATACTTTCAAATCAGAAATTTTCATTCCCTTCTTAATGAGATAACGAGTAGTTTTTCTCATTTTTTTTAATAATCCCTCGAGAGATTCTTGGATATCTAGTTGCCACATTATCTGAGGAGGATGAAGATGAAGAGGAGCTCGACGAAATTTTAATTGTTTAAATGTTTTCTGATTTTTGCTTTTATTTAACCATAACGGAGTCAGACGGATAAAACTGGATTTTTCTTCTTTCCCTATCTTTTTTAATTCCGTTAATAATTTTTGAATAATTTCTTTTTCATTGCTTCCTTCTTTTACGATTGGGCCATGAGAACACAACAGAAAATTCTCTTTCCAAAACGGCAAATTTATAATGGGCATTTTAATAATTAGTCCGTAGCCAATGAATTCTTCCTCTTCGTAGATTCCTAGCCGCCAAACTTTATGACCCATTTTCTTTTGAAATTCTCCCCAGCTCCAAGACTGAAGAAAAGTTTTTTCTCCTTTTATTAGTGAATTTTTCTTCCAATCTTCTTTATGAACAACAGTCTTAATTCTCATTAATTTTTTGAATATTAAAGATTTTGTTTTTTTGCTTGGATCCTCGAACAAGTTTAATCTGCGATAAAGGAACTCCAAAATAATCAGAGAGTATTTTTCTTATGGATAAATTAGCTTTTCCTTCTTCTGCCTTAGCTTTAGTACAGATCTGAAAAATATCTTTTTCTTTTCCTAAAATTTGATTTTTCTTTGAGGCCGGAAGAGCTTTGACTTTAATTAGCATTGATTTTATTCAATTTCTCGAACATTTTGGCTATCGACAACAATATTTAAACTAAAGATTGGCATGAAGAGCCTTTTATTTTCAGTTTGTTCTCTAGGTAGAAGCAGTGCGGACATTCAATGAATCTTTCTATGCGAGAACGACTTAGCGGAAATGGTTCTTTTGTATTTGGGTCGAAATGTTTAGCTTTTCCTCATTTTGACTGCTTTCAATTATTGAATTTATCGTTAATTTCCTCTATTTTCATCTCTGTCTGTTTTATTCTACTTTTGCAAAAATCAATAAGCTCGTAAGCTTTTTTGAGCTGAGAGATAAGCTCGTCAAGATCTACTTTGTCTTCCTGAATCTTCTCTAAAATTTCTTCTAATTCTTCAACTGCTTTTTGATAGGTAAGTTTTGGAGTAGTTTTTGGCTTATTTTTTGGAGACATCTTTTATTTTGCTTTTAATTTCACCATCGAATAAAACGGTAGTCAACTCTTGATTTAATTTTACTGCTTTAATGCTTTTGACTAGTTTACCATTGATTTGGCAAATACTAAAACCTCGTTTAAAAATATTTTGCGGATCTAAAATATTTAACTGCATTTTATATCTTGCTGTTTTTTCTTTTGCTTTTTTAATAACTTGGCAACTTACTTGAGGAACATTTAATTGCAATGTATTTATTCTTTCTTGGAGCGATTTCAACCAATGATTAGATTGATGAACGATATTATTAATCAAATAATGAAATCGCTGAGAAGTTAACTGAAGACGATTTTTTGTTTCGTTTTTGAAATTTTCCAAGAAATGATTTATTTTTTGTTCTTGAAATCGAATTTTTTCTCCAGTTATAAAACTAATAGAAGTTGATTTTTCTTGAATATTTTGGAGAAAATCATTTACTCTTTTAACTAAAAATTCGGCGATTAAACTAGGCGTTGACTGACTAAGATAAGCAACCATATCAGCAATACTGACATCGGTTTTATGACCAATTCCCGTTATAACGGGAAGGGGCATAAAAGCAATAGATTCTGCAATTTTTTGATTATCAAACCATCTAAGATCGCTTTTTGATCCTCCTCCTCGAGTAATAACAACAACATCAATAGAGCTTCGATGTTCCGAGAAATATTTTAATCCGGAAATAATCTCTCCTTCCATTTTTTTCCCTTGGACACTACTTTGGTAAAAATATACCTTAAAGGCAATTTTTTCTTCTTCTAATCTTTTGAGAAAATCATGATACCCTTCGCTATCTTTCTGAGTAATAAGACCAATCTTCAAGGGAACTAGTGGTAATTTATTCTTTTCGCAATTTAAATTTAATAACCCTTTCTCTTTTAAGTTTTTTCGAATTTGCTCTCTGTGTTGATCTAATTTTCCTAGAGTAAACATTGGATCCAAATCGCGGATAACAAGACTATAATTTCCACCTGGGACATAAACGTTTAAACTGACCTTAAAGCATACTTCCAGACCATCCATTCCTTTGTTGTCTTTTCCGATAATTTTTCCCTCTATTAATCGAGATCTTATTAAGGCCTTATTAGATTCGAATAAAATACAAGGAATTTTCGAGAGAATTTTTTCTCCAGTTTTATCTTTTTCCTGCAACTCGAAATAAATATTTTTACTCTTAGCTCTCTTGTCAAAATCAGATATTTCTCCCTTAATCCAAATTTGGTTCGGTAGATTGAATTCAATAATTTGCTTAACTTTCTGATTGATTTGATAGACGCTGTAGATTTCTTTCCCAATCATAAATCGCTTGATTAATGTTTTTTATCTAGAGATCAAAATGCCCCTCCCCCTGTTAGATGGTTTCTGTTTCTGAGTAGTTAAGAGCTAGATTCTTTTTTAAGGATTTGATTAAAAACGAGGCCTGAGAAGGGGAAATATTTATATGAGTTGGTAAGTTAATTATTCTCCGAGAGAGTTCTTCTGCTTTTGGGCAACTCCCTGATTGATAGTTCATTTTCTTTAACTCTGTTCCCATAGGAACGATGGGTGAATTGCGCCATCCGTCGTAAAGAATAATTTTTTCGTCTCTCATCTGCCGAAGAACTTGATCTGTTTGTTGAGTCGGCAAAAGAATAGGATATTTCATGTAAATACTTCCCTTTTTTAGGGGAGGTAAAACAAAAACTGTGTTTTTTAATTCCTGATTATATATTTTTGCTATCTTATCTCGGTGTTTGTTAAATTCTTCCAATTTATATAATTGATGAATTGCCAGATTAGATAAGGCGTTAGATATTTTTCGAGGAAAATAAGAGGGCTTTTCTCCCCATTTTTCTTTTTGATGAACTGACTTTGATAGAATTCTAAGTTTTTGTAAAATTAGTAAAATTAAACGGCCCAGGTTCTTAAAACGGTAAAGAGGAATTATAATATAATAAGTCAAGATAGGATGTAATAATTGTTGAAAAATCCAAAAACGACTAGGATAATTGCATTTCGCCTGGAAAGATTTAATTTTGTCGGCTAATTCTGAGTCGTTAGTTACGGCTATTCCTCCGTAAACAGAAGAGATGATTTTGTCTCTGCCAAAGCTGAAAAAAGCTGCCTGGCCAAATGTTCCTACTAAACTATTTTGCCATTTTGCTCCTAGGGCATGAGCACAATCTTCGACAACAACGAGATTATTTTCTGTAGCTAGTTTTTGAATATCATTCATATTAACCGGGAGCCCAAAGGTGTGTTGGACTAGAAGTATTCTGCTTCTTTTATTAATACTCTTTTTTAAACTAGGAAAATCAACATTGAAATCTTCTCCAATATCATAAAATTTTGGTTTTAAATTTGACCAAAGAATCGGATTGACAGCTGCATTGCAGGTAAATCCAGATAGTAAAACGTTCCCCTTTTTAATACCCAAGCTCTTTAGGATAGCTAACATGGCCACGCGGCCACTATTAAAACTAAAAGCGTATTTTACCCCGAGATAATCTCGGAATTTTTCTTCGAGTTCTGTTTCTTTCTTCCCTTCTTTCCATTTCCAGGGTCGGAAAAGAATCTTCAGAGCAAGCCAAGCGTCGTCTCTTTGAATGTTTGGAGAGAGTGATGATAGGATTGGTTTCATAATAATTGTTCGATAATAGATTTAGATAATCTTCCTTCGAGTAAAATGACATCCCCTATCTTAACAAAAGCATCAATTTCCTTTTTAATTTCTTTGGGATTCTCTAGAAAACAAATTTTGGCTTTAGATAATTTTGTTCCCTTGCTTCCAGTAATTACATTAGAGAAACACTCTTTTTTCGTAATAATAGCCAAATCAGCAATCTCAGCAATTGCTTTCCCTATTTGATGATGCACTTTTTTCGAAGCTTCTCCAAGTTCAATCAAGCAAGGCATGATAATAATTTTCTTCCCTTCCCAATGTCGTAAATGCTTTATGTCGCTTAATACTCCGGTAGGATTGGCTGAATAAGTAGAAAGAAGAAAAGTTATCCCATCTTTTGTGATAATTTTTGGGTTCTTGACGCTAAAAAAAGAAGTTGCTTCTTTAATTGTTCTTAAATTAATACCCAACTGTTGAGCAGTTAAACTAGCTAATAAAAAATTTTCTATGTTCCCCTCCCCTATTGAATGAAGTTCAATATCTATTGCTTCCCCTTTTTTATCCTCAATATTGAACTTTATGTTTTCTTTATTTTCCTGAATATCGTTGGCTCGTAAATCAGCTTTTTTATCCTCTGATGAAATCGAAGTATAAAATTTCTTTATCTTTTGAGTTTGTTTATATAATTGATAAACATTCTGATTGGCACCGTTGAATATAGCTATTCCATCAACGGGAGACAATGCTTCAATTAATTCATATTTCCCCTGAATAATATTTTTTAAAGAACCAAAAAGAGCTAAATGTTGTTCGTTAATTCCCGTAAGGATTCCTATCTTAGGTTCTATTATTTGGCAAGATTTTTGGATTTCTTTTGGGCGATAAGCTCCTATCTCGCAAATAAAGAAAAGATGCTGGGAATTTAATTCGTTTAGAATAGTATAGGCAATTCCCATCCTGGTGTTGGTGTTTTCTTTTGTTTTTAAGACCTTATCTTTTCCGTATTTATGACTTAATATCGAAAACAAAAAATCTTTCGTCGAAGTTTTGCCATAAGAGCCGGTAATCCCAATAACGGTAAGATTCTTAAAATTATGTCTTTTCTTTTTTGCTCGAAGAATTATTTTTCTCTTAATGATTGAAGCCGGAACTTGAACAATTTCTACTATTGTTCCCACAAAAAAGAAGCAGAGTATTTCTAATCCCAAGATAGAAATAAGCAAAATTTGTTTCGATGGAATAAAATTTCCCTGAGTGAAAAAAATATAACAAAAACCACCAAAAGCTCCAATAAGCACCAAATTACTCATTCCTAAAATAAGCAACATTTTATTGGTAAATTTTGGCTTAACAATTGTTTTTCTAAAGAGAGAAGAAATAAAACGTAGATCTATGATAGATAAAACAAAAGCAAAGAAGAGAAAACCCAGCCAATGTGGTTTAAGAAGCAGAACGAAAAGAGTTGAAAGAGAAATAATAGCCGATTTTTTCGAAAACCATATTTTTCTATTTCTTTTTATTTCTTCGCCAATGCGATCCCAGCGATATTCTTTTAATTGCCAAAAATAAGCATAAAATAAAATACTTTGTTCGTAATGAATTAACCAAAGAAGGAAAATTAAAATTAGATAATAAGGAGAGTAAATCAAGCTAATCGTTGTTATTAATTTTTAAGGCAACGAGAAAGTTTGTATCCTTGATACCAGTTTTTTCTGAATATTATATTAGTTCCACGGGGATGCAACAGAACTTTCCCTCCAAAAGTTTTTTTGAAATAAGTTATTCCTGGCCACTTTTTTTCATCGATTCCCCAAAAATCATATTGTTGGCATCCTTGTTTTTTTGCTTCTTTGATCCTTTCCCATTGAAGAAAGTGAGAAACTTTTGAGGCGCGATATTTATAATTAACTGCTCCATGTAAAGCAGTTGCCCTTTTCCCAAAAAAGACAACTATGTTTCCTCCGATAATTTTTGTTTTGTATTGAGCTAGAAAAAGCTTAATAAAACACCGTCCATTAAGAACGTCGAATAAAGATTGGTAATATTGAGAGGGATAAGGTTTGAAATCTTTTCTTTTCCCCGTTGCAATCATTAACCTTGCAAATTCATCAAATAATAACTGATTATTCTTGATTTGACCTGGGTCAGATTTTATTATTTTTAATCCTTTGTGAGTAGATAACTTTATGTTATATCGAGAACGAGAATGAAAATTAGCGAGAATTCTATCGAGAGGAGGAGTTAAGTCCAAAATGATTGTTTTTGCTGGCTGGATTCTTTTAATTATTTTCCCTGTTTTATAATTTTTAGGGAGAGGATCGGTTGAATTAAGCGGTTCTATTTTTAAAAAAATAGATTTTTGATCTTTGGCTATTAATTCTACCGATCGTAGAATCAACTGCAGAATTTTCTCTTTTTTAAGATCAGAAAGCCCCTTTTTGTAGACAGGACCAAAAGGAATATAAAGATGATTTAATTTAAAAATAAAAGTTTCTTGAGTAACTAAAACTAAGGCGATAATTTTTCCCTCATCAATAGCTTTTAATCGCCAAATCTTTTTTTTGTGTTTTTTCTGAAAATTCCCCCATTCCCAACTTTGAAGAAAGCTTCCTTCATTATCAATCGAAAAATTATTCCATTGATCGCAGGCCATTTCTTTGACGAAACTAATTACCATTATGTTGATCAAGGAACTTGACAATGCTCATAGATAACTCAATAGGAGTATCTATTTCTGGGCTATGACCGGATTCAGCAATAAATTCTAATGCAGAATTTTTAATATTTTCATGGAAATAATGGGCCATTCCTTCGGGCAAAAGGGCATCTTTTTTCCCCCAGATAACCAAGGTTGGTGCATCGATATAAGAGAGCAAGCCAGATAAATCTTCAATAACTATTTCTTTAAAACTTTCTCTCATCGTTCCTTGAACCTGGAGATAATCGTGCTGACGAATGAAATAATAGAAAAGAGTTTTTAATTTGGCGCCAAGTTGATGAAGCTTAAGGGAGTTGATTATTTTCCATCCGAAATGGGAAATGCTATTTACGATCTTAACTTTAAAAGATGGGAGAGGTTTTATTCCGGCTGCATTACAGAGGATTAGAGCAGTTAATGGAATAGCCTTTTTTGCTGCTATTTTTGTTGCTATTCGTCCACCAAAAGAATGTCCAAGCAAGAAAAAAGGTGAATGAAAAAGAGGATGTTTTTCCTGGATGGCATTTAAAAATTTTCTTGTCCAATCTATATAATCGTCAAGCTTCCACGCTTTGGGGGGTAAATCACTTAACCCAAAGCCAGGTAAGTCAGGAATTAATACCTGATATCCGTGATCGGCGATCTCTTTTTGTGTTTTTTGCCAATAATCTAAACGACCTCCCCAACCATGTAAAATTAAAAGAGGTTTTCCTTTTCCAATTATTTTGTAATTTATCTTTAAAGAATCAACCTGAATTTGATCTGTAATCATTTTCTAATTATTTTAAATCCTAAATATTTATGGAGAGCAGCAGGCATTTTAATGGAGCCATCTTTCTGTTGATGGTTTTCAAGAAGAGCGATTAAAGTTCGCCCAATAGCGAAAGCTGTTCCATTAACGGTGTGAATATAAGCGGTTGTTTGATCTTTTTGATGATATCGAATATTTAGTCCTCGTGCTTGGTAATCGGTGCAATTAGAACTGGAATGAGTTTCGCGATATCTTTTTTCAGAAGGAATCCAAGATTCTATATCTAAAGTAATCGCTGAAGGAGTACACAAATCTCCTTCACAAAGTTTAACAAGACGATAAGGAATTTGAAGTTTTTGCATCAATGATTCTTCCATGTCTTGGATTAACAAATGTTCATCTTCTGATTGATCGGGTTTGCAAAAGCTAAACATTTCGATTTTATCAAACTGATGCAACCTCATAATACCCTTGACGTCTTTTCCGTATGCTCCTGCTTCTCTACGAAAACAAGTTGAGAAACCAACAAATCGAAGGGGTAAATCTTCTTCTTTGAGTATTTCATCTTTGTACATTGATCCGATGCTATGCTCAGATGTTCCTACTAAGGAAAGATCATCTTGAAGAAGGTGATAGGTGTTATCGTTTTCTTCTAATCCGGTATAACCCAATTCTTCCATAATTTGAGACTTGATCATTACCGGTGGCAAAAGAGGAATAAAAGATTTTTCTTTTGTGACGTCAAAAGCTAAGTTAATCAAGGCAAATTCCAAAAGGACCATTTCTTTCTTTAGATAAGCAAATCGACTTCCTGATACTTTAGCCGCTCGCTTAGTATCAATTAGGTCAAATGAACGGGTTAATTCTAAATAACTTTTAGGAGGAAAATCAAATAAAGGTTTTTCTCCTACGCTCTTTAAAACAATATTATTCTCTTCTTTTTCTCCGACGGGAACACTTTTGTCAGGAAGGTTAGGAATTTTTCTCATCAAATCTTTCAACTTTTTCTCGGTTACTTTGATTTGACTATCAATTTCTTTAATCTCTTCCTTGAGTTTTTTCCCCTCTTCTCTTTCTTTCTCGGAGCAGTCTTTATTATTTTTAGTTTTATTTCTTTCTTCTCTTATTTTTTCTATTTTTTGGATAAGAGAACGATATTTTTTATCTAAAGATAAGATTTCCTTTAGGGGAACATTAACGCCCTTTCTCTTGCATCCAGCCTGGATTAATTCAGGATTTGAACGAATTAACTTAATATCAATCATAAATTACTTATCGTTTAAACGCTTCATGGTTGGGAAAAAGATAACTTCCCGAAGCGAATGAGAATTGGTTAACAGAGCTACCAAACGGTCAATTCCTAAACCAAGGCCAGCAGCAGGAGGCATTCCTTGTTCTAAAGCTGCAAGAAAATCCTCGTTCATTCTTTGGGCTTCTTCTAACCCTTGTTGAAAATTCTTTTCTTGTTTCTCAAAAATTTCTCTTTGTGCTAAAGGATTATTTTCTTCAGAAAAGGCATTTATTAGTTCCCAGTTTGCAACCACTAATTGAAAATTATCTGTTTTCCCTTCAATTTTCTTTGATTCTTTAGCTAAAGGAAAACTCCCTTTGGGGTGATGAATAATAAAAGTTGGTTGCCAAATCTTAGGGCGACAATATTTTTTATAAATTTGATCGGCGATTTCTGGTTTATCAGCTCCAGTTGGAAAAGCTACATCTAAAGCCTTAGCTTTTTCTTTTAACTTTTCAATATTTATTTCTTCTAAATCTAGATCGGCATATTTTTTAAGGAGTTGACTAAATTCTATTCTTGGCCAAGGAGGAGTAAAATCGATTTCCTTCTCATTGTAATTAATCACTAAATTCCCTGATATCTTTTTTACAACATGGCTAAACATTTTCTCCGTCAGTTTCATCGCTTCTTTATAATCAGCGTAGGCCCAATAAAACTCAAGAGTGGTAAATTCGGGATTGTGACTTCGATCGATGCCTTCGTTGCGAAAATTTCTACCAATTTCGTAAATTTTTTCGAATCCTCCGATTAATAACTCTTTTAAATAAAGCTCAGGAGAGATACGAAGATATAAATCCATATCTAAAGCGCTGAGATGAGTTTTAAAAGGACGAGCCTTTGCTCCTCCATATTGTGTTTGAAGAATAGGAGTTTCAACTTCTAAAAAATCATGACTATCCAAAAAATTTCTAATTTCTCGAACGATTTTTGAACGAGTTTCGAAAATTTCGTGAACTTTCGTGTTTAGCAATAAATCTAAATATCTCTTTCGGTATCTGATTTCAACATCATTGAGTCCATACCATTTTCCAGGGAGAGGACGAAAACTTTTAGTTAAAATTTTAATATTTCGACCTTCAATGGTTTTTTCTCCTGTTTTGGTTTCAAAAAGAACTCCTCGAATACCAATAAAATCTCCTACATCGAAATAATCTAAAAAGGATTGATAGGCTTTTGGCCCTAGGCTTTTCTTGCTTACCCATGCTTGTATTTTTTGACTTGCATCTTGAAAATCAAGAAAAGTTGATCCTCCATGTTGTCGCAAAGAGATAATTCGACCAACAAGATCTATCTCCTCTTTTGTTTTCATCAACGCTGAGAACTTTTCTAATGTTTCCTTGATTGAATAAGTTCGTTCAACGCAAGAAGGATAAGGATCAATTTGGGAATCAATTAATCCTTTCGCCTTTTTTATTCTTTGTTGTCGTTCAGTAGAATCATTTAGAGGCATAAGTGCTTGAAATTAGTCTAATGAATCCAGTTTATCATAATGATCCATAAAAAACCATTCAAGAATATCACGAGAAATTCCTCGAACAGCAACCATTTGTTCGGGAACATCTTTGATCATTAAAACTAAAACTATTTCAGGGTTCTGATAAGGAGCAAAGGCGACTATCCAATTATGATAATATTCTTCTTGCCCAGTTTGAGCTGTTCCCGTTTTAGCGGCTACTTCAACATTTAAATTATTTAAAATGTGAGCAGATCCCTGAACGTTAGCTACTGCTTGTCTCATTCCTTCCCGAAGGACTTGAATCACTTCTTGGCTTGCAACTTGGTGATTAATAACAATTGGCTTCTTTTCTTCAACGATTCTAGTCCCTTCTTCCAGATTTTCTGTAATTTCTTTTACGATCTTAGGTTGGTAAAGAGTTCCGCCATTTGCAATAGCCGAAAAGGCAAAGGCTACTTGAAGAGGGGTTGCCGCAAAAGGACCTTGCCCAATTGATAAGTGATAGGTATCTCCTAAATACCAAGCTCCATCCAGTGACGGAAGAACCCCTTTCCCCTCTTCAGGGAGATCTATTCCTGTTTTTTCTCCCCAGCCAAATCTCTCTAACCAAGTCTTAATTTTTTTTGCTCCTAATCCTTTAATTTCTTTATACCCCCCTCCAATAGCATAAAAGAAGGGATTTATTGATTCGGCAATTGCTCGATAAATATCACTAATTCCATGGAATTTCCAATCACGGAAACATTGTTCTCCTCCAGTGTATCTGTTGGCAACACATATTTTTTCCGGACAATAAATTTTAGTTTGGGGAGTAATAACCTTTTCTTCCAGAGCAGCAATTCCTATGATTGGTTTGATAATTGAGCCTGTTGGATAACCAACCCCGCTTATAGCTTGATTGAATAAAGAAAGTTGAGGATTATTTTCGATGTTCTTTAATTCTTTGCTTGATATTCCTTGACTAAAAGCATTGTTGTTATAACTAGGAATGCTTACGATTGCTAAAACTTCCCCCGTCCTCGGATCTAAGGCAACAGCGTTTCCTACCAATGCTCCGACTTCTTCTATTTGCTGTCGGAGAACTTGTTCAATCTTTTCTTGCAAAGGAAGATCTAAAGAAAGAACTAAATTATGTCCCGGCTGAGGATTAGAGATAATCTCTTGAGAGATTTCTCTTCCCTGGGCATCTTTTTCTATTTTAATTTGCCCCAATTGCTCTTGCAATGTTTCGTTATAGCTTTTCTCTAATCCTGCTTCCCCTACTTGTTCGGTATAGGAAACATATCCCAATATATGGGCCAGAGAAGCTCCTTCGTTATAATTTCTTACGATTTTTCTTTCAACGAAAAACCCTGGCCATTTTTGACTCTGTGTTCTATAACAAAGAAGGGTTTCGTAACTAATATTTTTCTTTATCAAAATAGATGATTCGCTTGCTTGATTAATTTTTTCAGTTAATTCATCTCTTGGGACATCAATTAAGATAGAAAGACTCTCAATCAGTTGCTTTTTCGTATTTTCGTCGACTGGCAATTCAGCGGGATTGCACATTAAATTATAAGCATCTTTATTTTGAACTAATTGATTTAAATTTCTATCATAAATGATCCCTCGCCTAGACTCTATTGAACGGACCAAAAATTGATTTCGAGTAGAAAGTTGTGAATATTTTTTTCCTTCAATTACTTGAATTTGAAAAGTTCGGCCAAATAAAATTAGGAAAACCGCAAAAACAAAAAAAAGGAACCGCCATATTTTGTTCCCCTGAAAAGGATGTTCTATCCTTTTTTGCAACCCCCTTTCTTTTTGTTCTTTTCGTTGAGCTAACCGATCAAGAAAAATATCTTGAATCTCTAGTTCCTCTTTGAATTTAATTTTAACTTTCATTATTTTTTATCGGACAATTTTTCTCCATTGTCGCCTTCCAACAAAAATTATTCCGCCGAACAATAAGCTTCCTATTATTGAATAAAAAGAATACCCATAAGAAATCAAAGGTATTTCCATGTTTTGAACAAGGAAAGAATCGAGAATTAAACTTATTCCATTGCTTCCTATATAGTAGATGGCAAAAAATAACATTAATTTTGCAATAAACCATGACAGTTTATTTTGAGGTATCCAATGCCTACTTCTTTCTAAAACTATCGTTGCGATTGGCAATGATAATGTTCCGATGCCAAATCCAGGATAAAAGAAAATGTCAAAAAGAAATCCCCCCCAGAGAGCGAGCAATAGAGAAAACCGATCTTCTATTTTTCGGAAAACAATTAAAGAAAAGATTGTTATTAGTGCAAAATTAGGGACAGATATTGGAAAAGAACGGAAAAAACCAATTTGAACAACAATCAGCAGATAAATGAAAATTAGCCAAAATATTTTCTTTTTCATTGTTAGAAATTAAGAATAACAAACAATAATTCAGAATTCGGACGATAGTAAAAAGAATTTAAGATAGCTTCTTGGAATGATTCTAAATTGTTCTTAATGACTTTTTGAATTTGCCCGACGATAAGACCAGAAGGATATTCGCCTTCAGAGATACTAGTAACAATTACTTGCCCAGGGCTCAAAGGATATTCCAAGGGGATTAATTCTAATTTAAGTCTCTTTTGTCCTTTTCCATTTACTACTCCAATCCCCTCTTTATCGTCGTTTAATATTTTCGCTTTTATGGACAATTCAGGAGATGTTAATAATCGGACTCGGGATCTATTTGAATAAAGGGCTTCAATTTGTCCAACGAATATTTTATCTGAAGTTATAATGGCAGAATTTTCTTTAAGTCCTTGTTCTTTTCCTTTGTTGATTAAAATCCATCCAGCCTCTAGATTTTCAGCAACAATCTGGACAGAGCTTAATTCAAATTCCTTATCTAGGCCGGTATTTAAAACTTCTCTGAGTGCTTGATTTTCTTTTTCTAATCTTATTTTTTCTGATTGCTGCCAAAGTAATTGATTTTTTTCTTTTTCTAATTCTTCATTTTTTTCCTGCAGTACTTTTTTTGTTGAAAACAGATAATTAAGATTCCCTAATCCTTCTCCGGCTTGTTGGGCTTTTTTTTGGAGAGGGTTAGAAAAGAAATAAAAACAGTTTTTGACCATCTCCCCCCCAAGGAAGTTAAGGCTGAAAATAATCAAAATTGCAAAAGAAAATATTAAATTTTTTTTAGTATTTTTCTTTATCATGCCTTTTTATTATAACGCTAAAAATCAGGAAAACCAAAAATGAAATTGGATTAAAAAATGCGCTCTGGTGGCGGCTTCCTACTTTCGCGGAAAACCACTATCATCGGCCTAAGAGCATTTCACTATCGAGTTCGGAATGGGATCGAGTGGGACAACTCTGGCATAACCGCCACCAGAACGCATTTTTTTAAATCATAATAGACATTAATCACTAGCCAAAAAGAAATGAAAAGTTGTAAATTATTAGTACTCCTCAGCTAAATACCTTACGGTACTTACACTTAGAGCCTATCAACCTAGTTATCTCCTAGGAATTTATAAATCCTTATCTTGGAGTGGGCTTCGCGCTTGATATGCTTTCAGCGCTTATCCCTTCCCGACATAGCTACCCAGCGATGCTCTTGGCAGAACAACTGGTACACCAGAGGTCAGTTCATTCCGATCCTCTCGTACTAGGAACAAATCTCCTCAAGATTTTAACGCCAACGGTAGATAGGGACCAACCTGTCTCACGACGGTTTGAACCCAGCTCGCGTAAGTTTTTAATCGGCGAACAGCCGAACCCTTGGAACCTGCTTCAGCTCCAGGATAACTTGAGCCGACATCGAGGTGTCGAACAGGGCCGTAGATATGGACTCTCGGGCCCTACTAACCTGTTATCCCCGGGGTAGCTTTTATCTGATAATCTCCCGCATTTCTACAAATGACGGTCGGTTCACTAAGTTCCTCTTTCGAGACTGCGCGGCATATCCGCCTTGCAGTAAAGCTGACTTATGGCTTTATCCTATCGCTCCGATTTCCATCCGGAGCTAGTCAACCTTTAAACGCCTCCGTTACCTTTTGGGAGGCAAGCGCCCCACTTAAACTAACCCCCAGACACTGTTTTGGTTGTTTTTAAAGCAACTCAATTAGAACCAAGATTATAAAAGGATGGTGTTTCATTGGCGACTCCCTCCCACCCAAAAGTGAAAGTTCAAAGTCTCCCATCTACGCTACGCGATTATAACCAAGGGCCAATATCTGGATATAGTAAAGCTCCCGGGGTCTTTCCGTCTAGCCGTTGGTAACCGGCATCTTCACCGGTATTGCATTTTCACCGGGCACCTCGTTGAGACAGTTCTCCGATCGTTACGCCTTTCATGCAGGCCTGAACTTACCAGGCAAGGGATTACGCTACTTTAACACGGTTAGAGTTACCGCGGACGTTTACTGTGGCTTCACCCAGTTAGCCCTTCTCCGAAGAGAAAGACCGCCAAGCTTAACCTTACAGCACTGGTCAGGCGTCAGCCTCTATACATCCTCTTTCGAGTTAGCAGAGACCTGTGTTTTTGATAAACAGTCGTCAGAGAGTCGTTTACTGCGTCCTAAGCAAAGCTTAGGAAGTCCTTATTGCGAACTTACGGACATTGATTTGCCGAGTTCCTTAACGAGGTTTTACCCGTTCACCTTAGCACGTTTATGCTTACCCACCTGTTTCGGTTTTCGGTACGGAGCCTACTAAATAGTATAGCTAGAATTTTTCTAGGAAGAATGCTCACTAAGATTTTCTTTTCCGAAGAAAAGAATTTTGACTTTTCTTGAATCGAAATTCTCAAAAAGGCAACTTAAATCCAATTATAAGCCTTAGCTACTATTCTCCGTCCTTCTAGGTTTATTTAGTAGACGGGCTGGAATATTAACCAGCTGTCCATCGGCTACTCCTTTCGGATTTGCCTTAGGTCCGCCTAACCCTTGGATGATCAACATTGCCAAGGAAACCTTGGGTTTTCGGTGTTTAGGGATTTCACCTAAATTGTGGTTACTTGTGCCAACATTCTCACTTCCCCTCGTTCCACCACCGTTCTCACTGCGGCTTCAATACAAGAGGAACGCTTCCCTACCTACTGAATTAAAAATTCAGCATCATATCTTCGGTATTAAGCTTTAGTCCCGTAAATCTTCAGCGCAGAATCTCTTAACTGGTAAGCTATTACGCATTTCTTAGAGGACAGCTGCTTCTGAGCAAACCTCCCAGCTATCTGAGAAACTCCACTTCTTTTGATAACACTTAGCTTAATTTAGGGACCTTAGATGATGATCTGGGCTGTTTCCCTTTTGAGCGCGGAGCTTAGCCCCCGCGTTCTGACTATTTGACTCATAAATTTCCAGAATTCGGAGTTTGGTTAGAAAAGGCGGGCGAACCCAACCAGATCCATCCAGTGCTCTACCTCTGAAAATCAGCATCAAACGCTAGTCCTAAAACTATTTCGGGAAGAACCAGCTATTCCCAAGCTCGATTGGCTTTTCACCCCTTACCACAGCTCATCCCATGATTTTGCAACATCAACGGGTTCGGACCTCCTTTCGGGTTTAACCGAAATTCATCCTGGCCATGGCAAGATCGCTTGGCTTCGGGTCTTACTTGTACTACTAAATTCGAGCTATTAACCCTCGCTTTCACTACGCCTTTTGAAATAATATCATTAGGCTTGCAATACAAATAAACTCGTTGGCTCGTTCTGCAAAAAGCACCCCGTCACCCTGATAAATCAGAGCTCCGAGTCTTTGTAGGCAAAATGGTTTCAGGTTTTATTTCAACGCCCTCATCGGGCTTCTTTTCACCTTTCCCTCACGGTACTAGTTCACTATCGGTGGCATTGAGTATTTAGCTTTTCCCGGTAGTCCGGGATGATTCCTGCTGGGTTCTCTTTTCCAACAGTACTCAGGGTAAACTATCAAAAAACAAAATTATTTTCGCTTACTGGGCTATCACCGTCTTTGGCTCTTCTTTCCAGAAGATTCAACTAACATTTCGTTTTCCTTAATGATAATTCCCTACAACCCTTTCAATTGAACAAATGTTCTAATAGAAAGTTTGAGCTTCTTCCCTTTCGCTCGCCGCTACTAAGGAAATTCCTTACGGTCTCTTTTCCTCCGCTTACTGAGATGTTTCACTTCAGCGGGTTCGCCGCTCTTCTAAAGAAGAGCTGTCCTGATATAACTCAGGACGGGTTACCCCATTTGGAAATCTCCGGATCAAAGGTTGCTACACACCTCCCCGAAGCTTATCGCAGCTAAGCCACGTCCTTCATCGCCTCAATGTCCCAAGGCATCCACCATTTGCCCTTAATTAAGTAACCTTTCAATCTTTTATTTTGGCTAGTAATTAATGACTATTATGTTTATTTTCATAAACTTGTAAAGATCCTCATCTTATCAAAAAAGTCGCTTTTAACAGCGACCGAATTACCTCTAACTACAAAAAGAGTTATCTAGTCGCCTTCTTTGAAAAAATGAAATGCTTCTGTTTGCATGTATCAATCATATTAGCAATAATGATTTTTTTGTCAACTATTTGATGGATTTATAAAAATCTTAAATTAAAACAGAGTTCGAGTAAAAGCTACTCGAACTCTGTTTTTGTTTTTAACTTTTTAAATTGTCAGAAAATTTATGCGGAAAACTTTTCTTCGTCTTTCTTCTCGGCTGAAAAATCTTCTTTTGGTTCTTCTGGCTTTGAAAATGTTTCTGGTTTAAATTCTGGTTTCTTATCTTCCTTTTTCCCCTTCTTCGAAGATAGAAAATATTGTCCTACCAACAAAACGACAACTACTGCCGCGATAATCCAAACAATTGTAGTAATTTCCATAGAATAGTTTTGAATTAAAATTATTATGACCTTTCTTTTCGATAGTATAATTTATCTTTTTAGAAAAATCAACCCGAAGATTATTATTACGATGATTAAAATTAATTTCTTTTGAAATCAACCCTTAAGATTCTCTTGAAACCTCGAAACATATTATTTGCTACTTGACAAGTTGCAATATTGTGTTATCTTAAAAAGTGAGAATTGTTGCCATCTTTTAAAAATACAACAAGAACGAAGGAGGAAAAATGAGATTTGGGAGATGGGATCCACCGATTAATGGACAAGCAAAGAAACGGGAATGGATTCCTTTTACGCGTCGAATGAGGAGGGACTGTCGGGAAACAGCAGAATCCTTAAGGATGTCAGCAAGAAAACCCAAAAGATCTTTCTTGCCGAAGAACAAGCCCTGGCAATTTATAACAAGAAGAAACCCATAAAAGAGGAGGTAGCAAACAATGTCGGGAACTTTAAGCATGAGCTGAGTTCCCGACGATTTTTTTTAAAAGTTTTAATTCTTAAATAAAATTATCTTGACCCCACTTATATATATCACCAGCCCCAACGATTGCTAAAATATCATTGTCTTGTATCTTCGTTTTTAAATATTTTTTTACTTTATTTAGAGGGAGATAAATAACGGAAGTTTCGTTGATTGCTTCAATTAATTTTTGTGTATTGATTTTTTCCTGAACTTCTTTTTTTTCTCGGCCAGGAACATCATAGATATCAGTAATAATGAGTTCGTAAAAACAAGGAGAATCTAATCTTGCTAAGGTTCCGATGACTTGGATAAAATCTTCTTGTAGAGAAAGAGTCCTTTGGTTTTGATGAGGTTGAAAAACAACCCAAATTTTCTGACCAGGAAAGGCACTCTCTTTGACGGCTCCCAAAAAAGCTTTAAGTTCAGTTGGATGATGGGCAAAATCATTAATCAAAGTCAAAGATTGCTCCCCCATCTTTACTCTCTTTTTCTCAAATCTTCGCCAGGCTCCTTGATATTTTGAAAGAGCGCGAAGAGAAATCTCCCTCGGAATTTTTAAAACATCTGCTGTGTCCACGGCAGCTAAAGCATTTTCTATGTTATATTCTCCAGGGACTTTTAAAATCTTTTTTAAATCTTGAACAATTTCCTGATCGAGAGAAAAGCCGATTTCTTCTTTTATTTTTTTGTTTCCCTCTTTCCTTAATTTTTCAATATTCTTATCTTTCTGATTATAAATAAGACTTCCTGATTCCGGCAAACAATCAACATATTGCTTAAACGTTTCTATGATCTGATTAATATCTTTATAAAAATCTAAATGATCTTTTTCAATATTAGTCAAGACAATAATCTGCGGTGAATAATTAAGAAATGCTGCTTTGTATTCATCGGCTTCGATAAGTAGATATTGACTTTCTCCTTTTCGGAAATTTGTTCCGCCAAATTCATTTAACTTTGTTCCCAGAAAAACAGTGGGATCAAAACCAGCTTCAATTAGAATCAAAGCTAACATTGCCGTCGTCGTACTTTTTCCATGTGTTCCCGAAACGGCAATAGTAAAATTTTCTTTCGTTAATTTCCCTAAAGCCTGCGGATAACTTAAAATTTCTAATTGAGAACTAACTTCCTGAAGTTGTTTAGCTCTCTTTAGTTCTGAGTTATTCTTTGAAATAGCTAAACTATAAATTACTCGATCAACAGCTTCAGGGATGTGTTCAGCTTGCTGAAAGCCGACTTCAATTTCCGCTCCATCTCTTTTTAATTTCTCAATTATTTTAGAGTTGGTTAAATCTGACCCACTAACTTCATGGCCATTTACTAAGTAATATTGGGCCAAAGCAGAGATGCCAATACCTCCAATGCCAATTAAATGTATTTTCATTATTGCTCTTTTAGCTTCGCTGTTTCGCAAATAATATATTCCGGCCCCTGTCGACGAAGTTTGCTTTCTACTACCGAAAATTCAGTAACCGGTACGGTGATATCAACTTTTTCTTGAATTTCTGGAACCTCTTCTGGTTCCATCTTCCGCCATTCCCATTTCTGAATTCGACCCAAAGTAATGTGAGGCTGAAAATCTTTTCTTCCTCCTCCAGCTCCCGGGAAATAAAGACGATGTTCAACCAAAATATCTTTTAGGTCATTTTGCAAAGCGATAATTTCGCTGTTTGATTCTCCCGTAAGAGAGATATAAAAAGGAGGATTTTTTTGAGAAGGAGTATATTTAATCTGATTAAATTTTAGAGCAAAGGAAGAATGTTCTTGGGCTATATCGTGAACAAGCTGACATATTTCTCCTACCTTCTCATCGGGCGATTGACCTATAAACAATAGAATGATGTGATAATCATCTCGATCAACCCATCTAACTGGAAGATTGAGCCAATCATTGTGGTAACGCCAAAGTTGGTTTTTCAACTTTGATGAAACATTAATAGCAATGAAGATTCTTCTTTGATTCATAGCAAGAATTATAAAATTAACAAAATCAATAAAGTATTTACTGCAAAGATAGCTACCTTTAAGCAATAGGTATGCTTTGTATTATAAAAGGAGGCGGGGAAAAATGAAAGGGGCGAAAATATTGAAATGGTTTATTTCCCTTCTCTTCTTTAATCAAAATCTAAGAAATAAGATTGACCCAGGCCATTGTAAGATTTATAATAAGGGAAATAACGTCTTAAAAGATTAATGCCGGATAAAGAAATTAAGAAGGAAAAAAAACAAATTGAGGAAACAGCTATTCAAGAAATAGTTAACCATTTTTTTTACAGCAAAGGTTTAACCTTGGAGAAAATCAAAGGCGATGCTAAGAAAAAGAAGATTATTTATTCACGTTACACTCGTCCCGCCAAACAACTCTTAGAACTAGCGGGTTCAGTTAAGCAGGCTAAAAAAGCCATAGATCAAGTTGCTCAATGGGCTAATTCTCGCGATCTTGATTATGCTATAGAAACTGTTTTTAAGAAGTGGTTAGAACTAGATCGTCTAAAACCAAAAGAAGTGATAAAAAAGGCTTTTTTTCAAAACATGCCAATGGTTTGGAGTAGAACAAAAAGAAAGTGGTACGTTATTAATAAAGATAGCGAATGGCTTGAATTTGCTGGGGCAGAATCAGAGATTTGTTGGCGCATCGTCGATTAACTCTTCCTGAAGATTTTCTATAACACAGAAATTTAAACGAAACAATATGTATAAGCATATTGTTTTTTTGATCAAAAAAGTTTCTCTACTTTCGCCTTAATTTGAGAAAAAATTTCTTCACGAGAAAGAGTGCCATCAAATTCCGTTGCGATTAATGGATTCTGTTTGAGAAAGTCCTTATATCCTTGCAACACTCTTCCGTAAAAACCTCCTTCTTTTCTATCTAATAAATCTCCGCTTGGCTTGTTCAATGATTTCTCCATTTCTTGTTCAATTCGATCAAGGGGTAGAGATGTTGGTCTTCTTGATAACATTTCATCGAAAGGCAACATAAGAACTAAATAAAGGTCGGGAATTTTTCCTTCCATAACAAAATCGCCAATGGTTTTAATCATTTCCAGGGGTAACTCTCGTCCATAACCCTGATAAGCAAGACTAGAAAGCCTATCACGATTACTGACTACGATCTTGCCTTTTTCTATGCTTGGAAGGATTATTTCGTTTAGTAATTGAGAACGATTAGCCATAAACAAAAGCATTTCCGTTTTTGCTGTTAACGAATTTTCTTTATTCAAAAGAGTTGCGCGTAATTGTTCACCGAACCAACCAGTTCCTGGCTCACGAATAAAAACAACTTCTCTCTCCTCTTTTTTGAGCCAACTTACCAAAAGTTCAGCTTGAGTATCTTTCCCAGAAAAATCTGGGCCTTCTACAACTATATATTTTCCTAAATTATTCATGGCTTGTAGTACAGTAAAAAGTAGTTTGTCTTAGCTTATTAAATTAAACTTTTAAAAAATCAAGAACTTTTTGTCCCTCTCGCCGTCCCATCTCGTATGTTTCTTGAAGAATTTCCCGGTTTTTTGTTCTTGGTTTGGCAAGACTATTCTCGGGAGGTCTAATTATTAATATATTTGAGCTAGATTTTGCAAAGAGTAAATCCTTTTTTGTTTTCTTTTCTCTATTTATAAATACTCGGAAAAAATCTTTCCCATACATAAGGCTAGTTATTGATCCTGCAAAAAAAGCTTTGATAAAACAAGGCAAGGCTTTAGGTTCTTTATTGTTGCTTATGTAAATTATTTTGCTTTCCGGATATTTTTCAACAAGCTTTCTTAATCCAGTTGATTCTCCTATCGTTCCATCCAAATAATGCTTATTGTTTATTTTCTGGCTAGCAAAAGTGTAGGGAGCCATGCAAGCGCTGGCTCGTAAAAGTTTAAATATACTATGATTTTGAGCTAAAAGATATTCTGTTTCTCTGCTTTCAATATTAAGAAGTTTAATATAAAAAGGAATAGATTGCTTTTTTATAAAATCTACTTTTAGAGGAATTTTCTTTTCTATTATTTTCATTACGTAATCTACGTCTATGGTATTTAATATCTTATCAGGAGAAATTTTACAAAAGAATCTATTAATAAACTGCTGAATTAATCCAGGGAAAAACTTCTTTGAAGAAACAAAGTCCTTGGCTAAATAATCGAGGTAAACACTCTCTTCTCCGTTTCCTGTTTGTCTTGCCAAAAAATAAGCAGCGTTAAAAACTCCTGCCGAAACAGCGTGAATAGCTTTTAACTGATCGTAGATATTCGAATCTTGAAGTTTTCTAACAACTCCAGCTCCAAAGACGCCACTCATTGCTCCCCCATCTAGACATAAAACTACTTTTTGTTTCACGATAAATTTGTTTTATTATAATAAAAATTTGCATGACGGAAGATTACTAGTTTTTTGTTTTTCATTCTTTGAAAAATTTATCCAAATAATTCTTCATAAAATCATGTCTCTTTTAAACTATTAATTTTCTCTTTCGAATATTCATTCGATAGATGTTTTCTAATTGTGTTAATTAGGTTCTTCTGTAAAAGCGTACTCGACTTCTTCAATAATATAAAATTCTTTTTCTGTATCTAGAAATTCATAAAATAACTTTTGATCTTTCGGAGTTTGGTTTTATCGTTTTCATTAACTATCAACAACATAGATAACTTTGCTCGTTTTTAGAATAGTCTCATTGTTCGAGAAATTCAAGGGAAATAAAACCCCCAGCTTTGATGTTTTGTAAAATATTTCTATTTAAAATAAAGGAGGACTAGCATAGAGATGACTGCTAGTCCTCACGAGGTGTCCGTCTGAAGTGACGGGAATGAACATGTGCTTCCTCCTTGCGAAAGCCATTAAATCTAGCTTAAGCTTTTTTTGTTCTCATGAAGAATTCTGAGAAGAAATCAATGAAAGGCAACCTATTCTGGTTGCGAGAACCGTGCATACCGCCCGATCATGTCTAGCACGATGATTGGTAATTGCTCGAGTTCTTCAATGACTAAGAATTCTTGGGGTCCGTGCAGATTCTTACCGCCAGTACCCATATTGGGAGCAGGAAGATCTGGACAGATCATATTTATCATAGCTCCGTCAGTTCCTCCTCGGATGTCTGTCAAGTTGCTTTCGATTCCGAAAGCAAGATGTGCATCAAGTCCCGGCTGAATCAAATCCATCCTTTTCTCAATAGCGGGACGGGTATTAATACAGACAGGCTTATGGGTAATCTCGACATTACAACCGTATTGATTGGCGCAATATCGAGCGGTGACCATGAGTACTTTTAACATCTGATCTGATTCTTCTTGATAGAATGAACGTGGCGCACAAAGAACAGATGCATTTGTTGGATTACCAGAGATATTTACTGCGTAATAAAAGGCTTCAAGTCCACTTGTTTCCATTGGCGTTGGGTATTCTTTGCCAAGCCTAGCTATAAACGTAGCTGCTGCGTAATGAGCCGGTTTCAGTCTATCTCCTTGTACGCCGGGATGAGCATCAACTCCTTTGAACTTCAACTCCACCACGTGAGAACCGAAACAACCAATATTGATTGGGCCGAGACGTTCTCCATCCAATGTCCAGAGAACATCCCAGGAATGAATAATCTCCTTGGGAATGAT
>Ga0307990_1000181_pt1 | contig 60998 bp, 71 predicted proteins | sample EllFjometagen129_FD_203168 | JGI IMG/M metagenome (GOLD analysis project Ga0307990, IMG submission 203168) | Marine microbial communities from Ellis Fjord, Antarctic Ocean - #129 | ecosystem: Environmental > Aquatic > Marine > Unclassified | place: Southern Ocean | collected 2014-10-08
ATATCCCTTGCCATAACGCTACACCCTTCGCCTCCATCAGGCTGGGTCTGGGACTTGCTCATTATAGCCCAAACTTGCTATAATGACCTCACCCTTAAGAACGTGTGCCGTGCCCGGCACACAACCAATGGAGACCACTCGAAGACGGCCAAGACGGTCGGACAAGGCCCCGGCGGGACCGGAGACCAGCGCCTTGACCCCGTGAGCTGCGGCCCACAATAGGGGTACCCAGGTCACGATGATCCCACCCTGATTGGCCCAAAGCACCAGAAAGGCCTCGGGTGTCGTTGCCAGCGCCAGACCGCCCGACGCCAGCACCAGACCTTTAACCCTGGCGTCGAGACCTCTCCAGCGAATACGCCCTGGTGGCTCTACAGGTTTCGCAGCGGCCAGTGTTTTTAATCCCAGTACCACCAAAAAAACGAGCGCTGTGCCGGGGATAACTGAGGCCATGAACACATGCTCCATGGTCATACCCCGCCTAAGCAGGACGAAAGCCAGCAACGGACCCAGCATCGCCCCGGTATGATCCAGGGCACGCTGGAACCCAAAGGCGCGCCCGCGGCCATGCTCATCAGTACTGGCAGCGATCAAGGCATCGCGTGGCGCGGTGCGCAGCCCCTTGCCAACCCGGTCCAGAAAGCGCAGTATCAGCACCCAGCCCCAGCACAGCGCAAATCCAATCAGGGGACGGGCAGCATTGGATACCGTGTATCCGCCCACAACCAGTTTCTTTATGTTCCAGCCGCGATCGGCCAGCCAGCCGGAAACCAGCTTGAGGATGCTGGCTGTAGCCTCGGCCACCCCTTCCACCAGGCCAACGATCGCCAGCCCGGCGCCCAGTGTGGCAGTCAGAAACAAGGGAAGCAGCGGGGTGATCATCTCACTGGCCGTGTCATTCAGCATTGAGACCAGCCCAAGGACCACAAACCGTGCGCGGCAGAAAGCAATTCATATCTAAATTTAGCGGTTAGCCTTGTATGTTTCTTTTACCACTACGAGGTATTTTCACGGTAAATTGAACATACAAGACGCTAAGAACGCTAAGAAATACTTTTAGAAAAATATAGGGGTCAGGTCTTCATTATTGACACATGATTTTTTTGAGGTATAGAAGCCATAATATCGTTTAATAATAGAGGAATGATCGTGGCAAGACCATTAAGAATAGCCTATACTGGAGTATTGGAGCATTTTACCATATTACATATAAGGGAACCGAAAACGAGTCGCCGTATTGCTATGAAGATCAGTCAAGATAATAAATTGAGGGAAAAAATCAGAAAGATAGAGAATAAGTTAAAGCTGTCAAGAATGAAAACCTGGCCCCTTTCTTTTTGTTGCAAAGCTGAAAGCTCAAAGCTGGAAGGAAAAGATGAACATCGAACGTCCAACATCGAACGTTGAATGGGAAGAGATGGGGAGACGGTAAAAGGAACGTACAATAAATACCTCGAAAATGGATTTTTGAGTTTCAGGTTTTATTGAATTGCCTCCAGTGATAGTTTGATTTTGCTTTGGGTGGCTTTGGCATATTTTTCTAGGCTTCTGAAGCTCGGCAAGGGCCTTCCTGCTTCCATTCGGGCAATAACCGATTGTTTAGTTTCCATTCGTTCCGCAAGCTGCTGTTGGGTGAGGCCGGCCCTGAGCCGTGCTTTTATCAATTCCCTGGCTATAGTGAATTCCTTCTCCTGAGACTCGAATTCTTTTCTATATTTGGAATCCTGCATCATTTCAATATGTTTATCTTGGATATTTTTACCCATCATTTATCTCCTTGGCTCTTTGGAGAGCAATTTTTATTTCCTTCTGAGGTGTTTTTCTTGTTTTCTTGATAAAATTTCGCAATATTATAATCCTCTTGCCTGTTGCAGTGACATACAGACTACGACCGATCCCGTCCTTTCCCTTGGCCCGTATTTCCCAAAGTTTTTCTTGAAGGTGTTTGATATACGGTTCGCCGATATTGGGCAATCCGAATTCAGCAATCAGCCTTGCCTCGTGGACAACTTTTGCTCGTATGTCAGCGGGAAATTGGTCAAATTCTTTCTCCACTTTGTCATCAAGAAATTCGATTGTCCATTGAGATACCATGGTCTATAATAATAGCATTTTTGCTATAAATGTCAAAAAGAAAACAGAAGGGAAGGCAGAAGGGGTCAGGACTACACTCTTGACAAATTTGCCTCTCTGATCCAGAAAAACAACATAACCGTTCACGGGTTCAAAGGTTCAGGGTTCAAGGGTTAAGATATTCGGGGTTTACCGAAAATTTGAACCGTTGATTCGTGAGTTTTGAATGGAGAAGGCGTGAGAATAGAACAATAGAGCAATGATAAATCAACAATCATCAATCCAATTGGGCATGGCACTTGGCCTGAACGGTGAATCCTGAACCCTTATAGAAAGGTAACCCTGAACGGTGAACCCTGAACCCGTAAACGGTTACGAGTTTCTTATGCCAAGAAAGTCAAGGATAGATGCGCTTAGGGCTCTTCATCTTGAGACTTGACGAGAATCTGGAAAACTAAAGGGTGTCCCCCTAGATACTTGTCATTCACGTATGCCGGTCCGGCGGGTATCCGGAACCTGATTGGGAGGAGCTTGGCACGGCTTTCCGTGTGATATTTCATCCGCATCCCGCAGTACTCGAATATCCACGCACTGATGTCCCTGTAAGTGTCCCTGTAAGTGTCCCCATAAGTGATCGGCAAAGATGGTTCCTGGAGCAACTCGTAGCGAGTAAGCAGATCAGAGCATCCTGACAAGCGCCATAAAGATCTGTGCATAAAGGCCAGAGATAAGGCGATGGCCTGTTTTGACATCAAAAAAGTGGCAGGGCAGTATGCTGAATTATACAGAGAAGCCCTTGGATGGGAGATTAAAGCTGAAAGCTGAAAGGATAGAAAACAGAAGTCAGAGGTCAGAGGTCGGAAGGCGGAAAGACAGAGGTCAGATGTCAGAAGTCAGAAGTCAGAGGTCAGAAGTCGGAGGACAGAAGGCAGATGTCAGATTTCAGATGTCAGAGATCAGAAGGGAGAAGACGGAAAGACAGAGGTCAGAAGTCGGAGGTCGGAGGGCAGAAGGTGAAAAGACAAGAGGGGGGGAGCAAGTTGGGAAAAGAACTGGATGTGGAGAAAGCCTATTGACGAGTAGAGACCGGGAACAGGGGAGCGTTTTTAGTTGACAGATATTATCTGAGTATATATTCTTAACACAATTGTTAAGGATATATGTTTGCACTATGAAAACAAAGACCCTGAATTATTTATCGAATAAGTTATTTTTTTCCGTGGATGACCTGGCGGAAGCTGCTTGTATTAAAAATGAATCCGCTCAGGTATTATGCAGCCGTTATGTTAAGAATGAGACCTTTTTAAGATTAAAGAAAAATTTCTATGTGTTGGCCGGAAACTGGCCACGTTATAATCGTGAGGATTACTTCAAAATAGCCAATTATTTGCAGGTTCCGTCGTATATTTCTTGTGTGACAGCGCTTTCATTTTACGGGATTACTACCCAGGTGCAGAGAGACTGGTATGATAGTATTTCTGTTAAACGGTCGATCAGATTCGAGGCAGAGGGCATTAGGTTCAATTACTACAAGTTGAAAAAAAGTATTACTTTGGATTTGTAAGGCACGGAGATCTTTTTATTGCCACGAAAGAAAAGGCGTTTGTTGATACAGCGCATCTTTGCGCGTTCGGTAAATATTCCATGGATTGGCATGCCTGTGATCTAGAGACACTGGATAAGAGGTTAGTTGCTGATATCATGCTTATTTTTCCTAAAAAAACGCAAAAGGCTATCAGAGAACTATGCAGGATTTAATCATGCAGGAACGGTTTGAGCTGGAAGTTCTGGACAGGCTCAACAGCGGTAAATTTCTCATGCAGATTGTCTTTGGGGGTGGCACGATGTTGCGCCTGTGCCATGGACTTGAACGATTTTCCGTTGATCTGGATTTTTGGGTTATCAAGGATCTGGAGCTGGGATTTTTTGAGAATATGAAGGCTTATCTTGCAAAGCATTATAATGTAAAGGACAGCGCAAAGAAATTTTATACAATCCTTTTTGAACTGAGGTCGCCTGATTACCCAAGGAGCCTGAAACTGGAAATCCGCAGGGAGATTAAAAATATCCGTACGGAACAGGTAATAGCTTACAGCAAGTATGCAAATATGCAGGTTTTTTTAAAGGCTGTATCCCTGAGTGATATGATGGAGTCAAAAATTGAGACATTTCTGGATCGTCAGGAAATCAGGGATGTCTTTGACATGGAATTTCTGTTTAAAAGAGGCGTTTCGCTGGAGGCATCTGTTGATACGCTAAGAGAGGTTCTCGGGCTTATCAATGCTCTTCCACGGAGAGATTATACCGTCAGGCTTGGCTCATTATTAGAAAAGAAACAACGGGAATATTATTCTGTTGAAAAATTTAAGATATTAAAAGGGGAATTGATGAGACAGGTGTCATGAGGCATGGGTCGGAGGACGGAAATCGGAAGTCAGAGGGCGGATGTCGGAAGTCAGAGGGCGGAAAGACCACGATTGACATTTCCGACCCGGTTTGGACAAAACCACCATTTGAAAATTTAACTGTATCCTAAACCGGTTCCCGTTGTTTTTATTATGCAGAATCTCATCCCGTGTCACCCTCATTCCATAATTCGTGCCAAAAAAATTAAGGCCAAGGCGAGGGAGTTAAGCCCATGAAAATACGTTTGACTGAAGAAATATGGAAAGAGGGCAATATGTATGTTTCATATTGTCCTGAATTGGATATTGCTTCCTGTGGCGAGGACGTTCAACAGGCAAAGAAAAATCTTATGGAAGCAATATCCATCAATATCGAAGAAACAAAGAAGATGGGAACATTTGAGCAGTTTCTGGAAGATTGCGGTCTGGAGGAAATTAGCGCTGATATATTGAGTGTGCGCAAAGAGTTGGTTGGCTTTACACCTATAGAAATAGCCATTCAATGAAAATCAGGTCAACTCATTATCAAGTTCAGGTCAAAATCTTTGAGATGGCCGGATGCGTGTACTTTCGGACAAAAGGCGATCATCTTATCTATCATTATCCCGGAGCTATCAGGCCTGTGATCATACCGAAGTACAAGGAAGTGCCAGTCTTTGTAATCAAAAACAATATGCGTGTAATAGGTATGAGCAGAGAGAAGTATTTCGAGTTGCTTGAAAAAGTATAAAGATTTCGATCAAAAATCAGCTTCACCTTCGGGTTGAAGTAAGCGGCCAGTTAATGCCGACAGTAAAACATACAGATCGGAATCTGATGGCATTTTCCCTCTTGACATAAATAAAGATTCATCTATTATGTTCTAAAAAAGGGAACAATATTATACCCAAGTTTGGTTCTCAATTATGAAATCTCTTTTCAGCGGCCTCATCACCTCCAAAACCAGGATCCGCATAATAATGCGGCTCTTTCATAATCCTAAACAGCATGCATACTTACGGGAGCTGTCAAATGAATTCGGCCTTGCCCCAAGCCAGGTCCGGGAAGAATTGAAACAGCTCAATAGTGCCGGGCTGCTCTCTAATAAGAAAAATGGACGGCAGATCCTCTACAGCGCCAACACTGATCATCCCCTCTTTCCGGAACTGCATTCCATGGTCAGAAAGGCCCTCGGCATGGACCGTATTCTGGAGAGTATTGTAGGGAGGCTGGGTGATTTGGAAAAGGTCTATCTCATTGATGACTATGCCGAAGGAAAAGATACAGGGCTCATTGATTTAGTATTAGTCGGCCATATCGACCAGGAGAATTTAAGGGATCTCGTTGCAAAAACCGAAAGATATATAGGGAGGAAAATTAGAACATTAGTTCTAACACCAGAGGAATATCAAGACACACAGCGGTTTCTGAAGAAAAGACCCCAACTCCTTCTATGGGAAAGCGGAGACTGAGTATAAATCCAAGGTGGGGAATTTGTCATTTGCCATAGACACAATGAAGAATCGTCCGTGTGTGTCCTGGCTAAAAAATGTTGGCTATAGTCAGCCTTTCCCCTTCGAGGAAAAGGCTATTGTAGTCCGAAGGAGCAAATGACGGGTACGACTTTCACCCGAATGGCGGTAGCGTCTCAGAAGGAACTCGTATGTTCATTCAGAATTTGAAAAGAAATACGGAATCTCTTCAGAAACCTTCTGCGCTCCGGCAGGAAATTGAACGGCTGGATACTTTCGGCTTTGCTGAATCGATTGACTTAAGAGGCGAAGAAATTTGCAACTTTATGTTCATTGCTGGCAATGTCGAGGGGGTGGTGGATGCAATGAATCTTTCGGTAAAGTTCTCAAAAGTGTAGGTCCAACGCAGTTGCTTGGGTAAAGCGACTGTCAGGAAAAAGCGACCAAGTCGCATTATTAGGAAAGGATGTTCCAATTTGTCAAAATGAGAGTGAGTCAATATAGTCAAGGACGTCCCTCAAATCACTGGACAAGGTAAACTCGATAGAGCAGGTAGCCCGGCTCAGCGACGGGATGGGTGCCGATGGCGTTATTATAACTGCAGCCACTCCTTCTGACGAGGTAGTTTCAACTGCCTTTCAAATGTGTCGCAGGAAGGGCCGGGTTGTATTGGTTGGGGATGTTGGACTGAATCTCAATCGAGCTGATTTCTATAAAAAGGAGCTGGATTTCTTCATTTCGACATCCTACGGGCTTGGCCGTTATGACCATAACTATGAGGAAAAGGGACTTGACCTGTAGCCTATGTCCGCTGGACGGAAAACCGCAACATGGCAGCGTATCTACGCCTGGTGGCAGACAGCTTGGTGAAGGTCAAACCTCTCATCTCTGCCATATATCCCGTAGAACAGGCAGGCTCGGCATATGAGGCCTTGCGAACCGGAGATAACAGACCTCTTCTGGTCCTGCTCTCCTATCCAAGACCTGATAAGGAAACACCACCCATCCGGATAGTACCGAATCCTATGGCACATCCATCAGGGCATAACCAAGTCCGGATTGCAGTAGTTGGGGCCGGCGGTTTTGCCAAAGGGATGCATCTGCCTAATTTGCAAAAATTATCAGACCGATACCATATACAGGCCATCATGAGTCCTGTAGTCCTGTAGGTTGGGTTGAGGAACGAAACCCAACAATCCCCTTTTTTGTTCTCATCCCCTGCCTTATGTATCAAAAACTCACTAAAAAAGAGGAGAATTAGAGTTAGGGCACAAAAGAACTATCTGCGGTATATCGAAGAGGGAATATCTCAAGGCCGAAGGCCAAAATTGGTTGGTGGTTGGTTTGATCAGGAGTTTAGGAGGTTGGTCGGCGGTTCTTGCGCTCAGAGGACGGGGAGAAAAGCAGGCGTCAGATACACGGATACTGGGGGACAGTGAATTTGTGCAGAAAGTTACATCCGATCTTGACGATCTGGTTAAAAAGAACCTGCGGCTTTCAGGACGGCAGATCGATATTGTCACATTAGCAGGAAGGGTTTGCAAAAAGCACGGCATAAGTCTTGGTGAGCTGTGCTCTGGAAGTCGAAGGCGTGAGATTGTGGAGGCCAGAGGAATAGTGTCCTGGATTGCAGTTCGTGAGTTAGGGTACTCAGGGGCAGATGTTGCTCGGTATCTTGGAGTCACGAATTCATGCATTACGAAATCGGTATCATTCGGGAAAAAGCCCGACATGAAAGATTATGTTAATCAGGCCTAAAAACCGATTGTCAATATTGCATAGTTGTAAGGCAAACTATGCACGTTCGGAACGAATGTCCCCCATTACGGCCCGGCTTGGTTCTGTGCTGATCCTGTATTTTTCTTTCATGATCAGGATAGAACTAACAAAAAAACCTTTGCGTCTTTGCGTCTTTGCGGTTCAAGAATAGTGGAATAAAGATAGAGAGGTTGATGAAGGAGAACAAGAAGACAAGGAGTCAGGTAAACAAGCTAAATTCTATTTTCGAGGGGTGACCCCTTTCCTCCCCTTTCCTCCCTAAAGATTTAAATACCAACTACCATTTGAGCATTTAAATAAGTAAGAAATTATGCTTGACACATTCTTACCTTTTATATAGGTTAAGCTTAGAGTCAATTCTAATTATTGAGGTAAAATAAATGGAAGCCGTATCATCCAAGGTCACATCAAAAGGGCAGGTTGTAATTCCCAAAAGGCTAAGGGTAAAATATGGGATACATTCGGCCACAGCGATCCGCTGGATTGAAAAAGATCAAGGCATTTTGATGGTACCGGAATCCGAGGATCCGATTGTTGAGGCGCGAGGAATGTTAAAAGGCTCTGGGATATTAAAAGCCTATTTGAAAGAAAAAAGACTTGAAAAACAGAGGGAGGACAAAAAATTTGCAAAGCCCAAATAGTTTTGTCCTCGATAGTTATGCCATAATTGGATATCTCGAAAATGAATCTTTTTCTGACCAGATTCAGCATACTCTCACTCAGGCGAAGAATGGCGCCGTTCGCCTATATTTCCATGCAATTCACATAGGTGAGGTTTATTATATCACCTTGAGGGAACAAGGCCAGAGTTTGGCCGACTTAGCCTACGCCAGAATTAAAGCTTTACCAATGAAGCTGATTGATCGCATCGATGAAGAACTTCTTTTGACAGCTGCCGGTCTTAAAGCAAGGTATCCTATTTCGTATGCGGATTCCTTTGCCGGGGCCTTGGCGATAATCAAGAACTGTCCGCTTTTAACGGGAGACCCTGAATTCAGGTCGCTTGAAAAACAAGGTATAATAAGCATCGAGTGGCTAAGTCCTCAGGGATGAGTCCGAAATAACGCCCCCTCATTTACATTATTTTCCCTCTTGACATATAAAAATTCATCTTACCTAAATTTGGTTTTCAATTATGGAATCTCTTTTCAGTGGCCTCATCACCTCCAAAACGAGAGTCCGCATATTAATGCGGCTTTTTCATAATCCTAAGCAGCATGCATACTTACGGGAGCTGTCAGATGAATTTGGCCTTGCCCCAAGCTAGGTCCGGGAAGAATTGAGACAGCTCAATAGTGCCGGGTTGCTCTCTAATAAAAAAGGACGACAGATCCTCTACAGTGCCAACACGGATCATCCTCTCTTTCCAGAGCTGCATTCCATGGTCAGAAAGGCCCTCGGCATGGACCGTATTCTGGAAAGCATTGTAGGAAGGCTCGGTGATTTGGAAAAGGTCTATCTCATTGATGACTATGCTGAAGGAAAAGATACAGGGCACATTGATTTAGTATTAGTCGGCCATATCGACCAGGCAAATCTAGCTGATCTAGTAACAAAAACTGAGCGCTATATTGGAAGAAAAATTAGAACATTAGTTCTGACATCAGAGGAATATCAAGGCACGCAGCGGTTTTTGAAGAAAAGACCCCAACTCCTTCTCTGGGAAAGTGGGGACTGAAGGCGCAGGCGGTGAGCAAGGCAGGTATAAAGATAGAGAGGTTGATGAAGGAGAACAGGAAGATAGAGAGTCAGATAAACAAGATAAATTCTATTTTCGAGGGCTGACCCCTTTCCTCCTAGAGGTCAAACCAGGATTGCCCGCGAATGAAGAAGGCGGAGATAATAGAAATATTACAAAAAAACAGTAAACCAGAATGCACAGATGGACAGAGAAATGAGTTACGAAATTGCCTGGCCTCATCAGCATGTCCAGTTTTCAATCTTCAGCCCTTCAATCCGCCTGAAGTGTTTCTCGTTATTCGTAATCAGCACAAGGTTGTGGCTCAAAGCACAGGCCGCTATAATAAGATCAAAATCATCTAACCTATTTCCTGATTTCTCCGGATTGGCTTTATAAATTGCAAATACATCAACAGATTCTTTCCCGAGAGGGATAATTTCTACTGAGTTTTCAAACATTTTGATTTTGGCCAGGTTGCTTTCCATCTTTTCTGATTTGTATGCGCCATAATAGAGTTCTATCAGAGTGATTATGCTTATTTTTATGGGATCATACAGGTGCGCACGCAAATTTTTCTCAATGGCAGGGTGGCCTTTCAAGCAGTAAATAATTGTATTGGTATCTAGCAGGTACAATTAAAAGCCTCCGGAAAGCTTAGTCGAATTCCTTCGGGCATGGCTTATTTCTGCAATAATTTGGTCGGCATCTTTTCTGTCTTCCCACGAACCCGAAAGCTCCAACAAAACCTGGGCAGTGGTTTTTGTGGCGCGAACAGAAGAGCCCTTTTTGGCTAAATGGTCTCTTACCAAGAAGAGTATTTGCTGACTAACATGCCGTCCTTCCGCTGCCGCCATTTTTTTTATTTCCTGATATAGATCATCCCGGATACCCTTTACCTGAAGATTAGCCAATGTTTCACCTCCCACTTACGTCTGCAGTTTCATGAAAAGATAAGCCAAATTCATGAAGGCGTCAAGGATTGTAACCGGAAATTTTTTAAGTATTTAAGAAACTTTTAATTTAACAAAAAACTGAACGATATATTGATCGGAATCTGATGGCATTTTCCCTCTTGACATAAATAAAGATTCATCTATTATGTTCTAAAAAAGGGAACAATATTATACCCAAGTTTGGTTCTCAATTATGAAATCTCTTTTCAGCGGCCTCATCACCTCCAAAACCAGGATCCGCATAATAATGCGGCTCTTTCATAATCCTAAACAGCATGCATACTTACGGGAGCTGTCAAATGAATTCGGCCTTGCCCCAAGCCAGGTCCGGGAAGAATTGAAACAGCTCAATAGTGCCGGGCTGCTCTCTAATAAGAAAAATGGACGGCAGATCCTCTACAGCGCCAACACTGATCATCCCCTCTTTCCGGAACTGCATTCCATGGTCAGAAAGGCCCTCGGCATGGACCGTATTCTGGAGAGTATTGTAGGGAGGCTGGGTGATTTGGAAAAGGTCTATCTCATTGATGACTATGCCGAAGGAAAAGATACAGGGCTCATTGATTTAGTATTAGTCGGCCATATCGACCAGGAGAATTTAAGGGATCTCGTTGCAAAAACCGAAAGATATATAGGGAGGAAAATTAGAACATTAGTTCTAACACCAGAGGAATATCAAGACACACAGCGGTTTCTGAAGAAAAGACCCCAACTCCTTCTATGGGAAAGCGGAGACTGAGTATAAATCCAAGGTGGGGAATTTGTCATTTGCCATAGACACAATGAAGAATCGTCCGTGTGTGTCCTGGCTAAAAAATGTTGGCTATAGTCAGCCTTTCCCCTTCGAGGAAAAGGCTATTGTAGTCCGAAGGAGCAAATGACGGGTACGACTTTCACCCGAATGGCGGTAGCGTCTCAGAAGGAACTCGTATGTTCATTCAGAATTTGAAAAGAAATACGGAATCTCTTCAGAAACCTTCTGCGCTCCGGCAGGAAATTGAACGGCTGGATACTTTCGGCTTTGCTGAATCGATTGACTTAAGAGGCGAAGAAATTTGCAACTTTATGTTCATTGCTGGCAATGTCGAGGGGGTGGTGGATGCAATGAATCTTTCGGTAAAGTTCTCAAAAGTGTAGGTCCAATACAGTTGCTTGGGTAAAGCGACTGTCAGGAAAAAGCGACCAAGTCTTATTATCAGGAAAGGATGTTCCAATTTGTCAAAATGAGAGTAAGTCAATATAGTCAAGGACGTCCCTCAGATCCCCCGGAACCACTCGCCTGCCGGAAGTTCAGCGGCAAGTTCATGGTAAGAGTTCCCCCGGACGTTCACCGCGACCTCACCGTAGAAGCGGCCGAAGCCGGCGTGAGCCTGAATCGTCTGGCAACGGTCAAGCTGGCACACTGATGGAGTATGCCAATCTGCGCGTCCACTTTACGCGCTACCGCGCGAAAGAGACGCATTCGTTGAATCTGTAGAAAATCATTAGCGGTCCCTCATTACTCATTATACACATTGACTATTTTAGGCAAAATGATTAAAATAGTCAAAAAGGATGAGGGAGGTTGGCATGGAAGCGACAGCAACAGAAGTAAAAAAAAGGTTTGGGAAATTCTCTGACATTGCCAGGAACGAACCTGTTATTGTTGAGAAAACGGGTCGTAAGACCATTGTGCTGGTAGCCTTTGAGGAATATGAGCGCCTGATCCAAATTGAAGATGCTTATTGGGCTGAAAAGGCAGCAAGAGCTGAGACGGATGGATATGTTGGATCGGAAGAATCAATGGCTTTCATAAGCAAAAAATATGCTTAGGCTTGATTTAACCAAAAAAACTTTAGCCTTTCTCGACACACTGCCACCCAAACAGTTCAGGCAGATTTCAAAAAAGATTTTTTCATTAATGGCAAATCCTAAACCTCACGATTCAAAGGAATTGAAGGGGCAGCCTTACCGAAGGACAGACATCGGAGAATATCGAATCATCTACCGCGTTGAAGAAGATGTTCTCAAAATTGCGCTCTGCCGGGATTTGGAAATGTTAGTGCCTTCGGGAAAGAGGAGCAAGGTTGTAAATCAGGCGCTCCGCAAGGAATTGGAATCGATTCGTAGAAAAAGAGCAGTAGAGAAACTTCTTAGTTCACCTCCTGCCGGCAAACAATTTTCAAACTGTGAAATAATAGAGGGCTTGTCTAAAGACCGGAGGAGTCATTAAATGAAAAATTATGTGGTGGATGCCTCCGTCATTCTTAAATGGGTTTTAGGTAATGAAAGAGAATCAGATCATGAAAACGCCATGGCCTTACTGGAAACCTGGACAGGAGGAGATATAGAACTGTCGGCACCGATACTGTGGCAATATGAGGTAGGTAACTTCCTCGGTCGGAGCCTTAAAGATGAATCTATGGATAAAATGGATCTTCTTCTAAATCTAAACATCAAAAACGTGGCACCCACTAACGATATGGTAAATCAGTGCTTCTCATGGATGAGGCAAAAGAATGTTACTTTTTACGATGCCTCTTATCTTGCTGCGGCTTTTGAAGTCCAGGGTACGCTGATAACCGCCGATGAAAAAATCGCAGGGGAAATGGCGAAAACGAATCGGATCTGTCTTCTAAAAAACTTTGACCTTGGATCATAGACATCCCATGTAACTTATGAGCTTTTTACCTATCCAGTTGCTTGGGTAAATCGACTGTCAGGGAGAAGCGACCAAGTCTTATTATCAGGAAAGGATGTTCCAATTTGTCAAAATGAGAGTGAGAGTAAGTCAATATAGTCAAGGACGTCCCTCAAATCACTCATTATGAAAATTTGAAAAATATTATACAGTAAAGTAACAAAAGTACCAACGTCCCCCATTAATATTCGAATACGATCAAAGGGCATATTGCAAAATTAAAGGGCGAAGGGCAAATAAAACGCATTGGAAGTGACCGAAATGGGTACTGGGAGGTGATTTTGACCGATTGATAACTATACAGTGGAAGGTAATGATACAGGCTGATGCGAAGCATGACAAGTGCGAGGGAATATGGCAGAAGAGCCTTTAAGTTACTTTTGTTACCAACGTTCCCTAGAATGGTATAAGTCTTTCCGCCGCAGGCGGATTGAGTTTTCTCCCTTTCTTCAGGGAAGGGAGAAAGACCAAAAAATCCTGTTAATCCTGTAAATCCTGTCTAAGAATGAAAAAGGGATGAGACAAAAGAGTTCTATTGCGACGCAAGAGAGAAGAAAGGCCCGCCTGCCTCGCCTGCGCGAATGCAATGGCGGGCAGGGAGCTATCTGATGAGATGTTGGCAATTAAAGCAGCAAAAGCACCAACGTTCCCCATTACGTCCTCCTAAATGGAAATATGAAACAACGTCCCCTAGGATATCCCGTTGCATTCGAACCAAAACGCGTTTGTTTAGGATTGATTCAAAAATAAATTTACAATTTTTAGGTCCTCTCATTTTATGGTTAATGAAGTGAAAAGATTTTTACTTTGAAATTTTTAATCGAAAGAATTCCCCATGTACTAAATCATCAAGGGTTCCGCAAATATTTTGCCAACACTTTATGGCTATTTGCGGAAAGAATTTTAGGAATGGCGATTGGGCTTTTGGTGGGTATATGGGTAGCAAGATATCTTGGCCCCGAAAAATTTGGAATGTTTAGTTATGTTATTGCATTTACATCACTTTTTACACCACTTGCAAAATTGGGCTTTGATGGCATTGTAAGTAGAGAGATAGCCAAGAATGAAACAGATATTGATGAGCTACTAAGTAGCAGCGCTTTATTTAAATTTGTTGGTAGTCTCGTTCTATTGATAATTGTTTCTTCATATATGTATTTTTTCAAAGATGATTTGATTTATTTTTATTTGGGCTTCATACTATCTATGATCTATGTAATCAAATCCTTTGAGGTCTTGGAGTTTTACTATAGAGCAAAAGTCAAAGCCAGATACATAACAATAGCAAATAGTATCGGTATGGTTTTTGCTGCATCTGCAAAGATTGCCTTTATACTGATGGGTGCTGGTTTGATTTTTTTTGCCCTTGGCAATTTCTTGCAGGCATTCATATCTGTACTTGTCCTTTGCTATTTCTTCAGAAATCAGCCGAACAAATGTACTTTTGCAAAAGCCAAAATGTCAAAAGGCGTGTCTTTAATCAAAGAAAGTTGGCCGATGATTTTTTCCGGAATTTTTGCTCTTGTTTACCTCAATATTGACCAGGTAATGATTGAGGATATGCTAAACAGTTATGAACTGGGACAATACAGTGCAGCGGTGAGGATATCTAGTGTATGGTATTTTATACCGATGACCATAGGGTGGTCGATTCAGACAGCCATAGTAAATGCCAGGAAACATAGCCGAAAGCTATATTATGAAAGAATCCAAATGTTGTTTACATCGATGGCAGTCGTAGCATATGCACTAATAATACCAATTGCTTATTTTTCAAATGATATTATAAATCTACTTTTGGGTGAAGCTTACAACAGAGCTGGCGATGTTTTAGCTGTACATATAGTGGCGTCTTTATTTGTATTTACAGGATCTGTTAGAGGGCTATGGGTGACAAATGAGTCATATTTTAAATTTGATTTGTTTTCAAATGTAGGAGCGGGGCTGATAAATATTGGACTAAATTATTTATGGCTTCCACTGTATGGTATCACGGGTGCTGCATGGGCTACATTTGTATCGTATTTCTTTGCTTATGTTGGGTCTGGCGTTTTTTTTACTCCAGCAAGAAGGATTGTAGTGATGCAGCTAAAATCAATATTAATGATTGATGTAATGAATCAAGTACGGTTATTAAAAAGCAGAAGTTCATAATGGCAAAGGAGATTTATCTACATATAGGATATCCTAAAACGGCGACTACTACATTGCAGAATAATCTGTTTCCAAATCATTTAGAGTTAATATATTTGAGAAATAAAGATGAAAATTTAAGTTTCATGAGTGATGTTTTTTTTGCAAGAGAAAATTCGTTTAAGAGAAGTATTAATAGCTATAAAAATGAGTTGCTAAAGAAGACAAACAAGTCAAAATTAAATAAATTTGTTTATTCTGAAGAATCTCTTACAAGTTTTAGTATGTTTTTTCGTTTTCAACCCAGACCATACATCTGGACGGTGGAGCCAAACTCCATCGCTCGAAAACTGCACATTTCATTTTCTCAGACCGGTGTTTTTGATACAGTAAAGATTTTGGTAACTATTCGGCGTCAGGATGAGATGCTGAAATCCATGTATGCTCAGGTTTATAACTTCGTCTTTAAAAAATTCAGTATGACTAATAATTTTAGAAAGTTCTTGAACTACTCATTATTTGAAAATGAGAAAGGTGGTATAATTGATAGTTTATTTTATAACGATGTTGTTATGGAATATGAAAAGCTATTTGGGAAAGAAAATATTTGCGTTTTGGTATTTGAAGAGCTTAAAGAAGATAGTCGAAAATATATAAAAAAACTATGTGACTTTATGAATATTGATAGCGCTTCTGCTATAGAATTAATAAAAAATAAACATGCAAACAAGAGAAGCTCCGATAGTGGATACAAATCTGATGAAAGAAATTTAATTGAATTATTGTCTTATTATAAAAATATTTTTTTGGAAGTAGATCTTATGGATTTTCAAATTCTAAAAGATTTAAGATGTTTGAAAAAGTCTATATTCCAGGAAAGACACTAAAAGATTTAACGATAGATATAGATTCAGAAATAAAACTAAAAGGACTCTACTCAAAAAGCAATAAAATTTTGTCAGAACGATACAATTTGAACCTTAAGAAATATGGGTATTACTGTGAATAAAATTAAAATAGCAATAGTATCACATGCTTTAGTAGTTAATGTAAATCAAAGAAGATGGAAACGATTAGCTGAAGATGATAAATATGAAGTACATCTATTAGTTCCAAAATATTGGGAAAGTCATTGGTTTGGCAAAGATGAAGAAGTAGTATATGAGCCAAAAGAAATACATGATGACAATTTTCATGTTCATCCACTAGCTACTACAAGTGTAAAAAACTGGGGAAAATATTTATTTAAATCCTGTGATGCCAAGTTTAGAGAAATAAGGCCCGATCTGATCTACATCATCCACGAAGAAGGTATTTGGATTCATCACCAGATATATCTATACAAAAAGTTTTTTGCGCCCAATGCCAAGGTAATATTTTTCTCTATGAACGCACGCGGTGTGCCTGATAAAAGATTTTATCATCGCTGGATGTGGAACAATATCAAAAAAAATACTGATGCGGCACTGGTACACTACCCTGGTTGTATGGATTCGTTAAGAGACGGAGGGTATAAAAAACCAATCTATCTGCAAACACAGATAGGAGTGGATGATACACTTTTTAAACCCGATAGTGCCACAAGAAAACAATGCCGAAAGAAACTGGAGTTTGAAAATAAATTTGTCATCGGCTACACTGGCAGGCTTACTGTAGATAAGGGGGTCGATGACCTTCTGAGTATTTTCCCGCTTGATGGTATCGACTGGGCTTTGTTGCTGATAGGCAATGGCGATATGCGCCAGGAAATAGAAGTGCTGATAAAAGAAAAAGGCTGGGAAGATAGAGTGCATATCACCGGATCTGTAGATCAGGTAGAAGTGCCAAAGTATATCAATGCTATGGATTGTTTTGTACTTGGGTCCAAGACTATGCCGCATTGGCTTGATACTTTCCCGCTTGTAACAGTGCAGGCACAAGCGTGTGGCGTGCCTGTTATTGCCTCGGATTCGGCTTCCTTGCCTTGGCAATTAGCTGATACCGCGTTATTTTTTCATGAGGGTGATAGAAAAGAACTCAAAAAAAAGGTATTGATATATGCCCATAATCCAGCTCTGAAAAATGAGTATACCCAAAAGGGGCGGGATCGCAGCCTTAGGTATTTTTGTCATGGGGGTATGACGGAAAACTTCAAAAAAATAGTAGAACAAGTAATGAATAAAGCTTTTATATATCACCAAAAAGAGGAAAAATATACACAGTGGAAGGCATATTGATGTCAGGATATGAACTTTATAATGACTTTAAAATAGCTTTTGAAACCCCAGATGACGGGTACAGCTATTTTTTTGGCTATTATGATAAAAGCCCGCTGAACAAATCAAACACAAAGCTGCTTGCCCATAGGGTCTCTTTTGACGGCAGGGATGTGAGAGACGGAGATGTGGCGGATGTTGGGTATTTCGATCTCTCAACAAAAAACTTTCACAAGGTAGATGAGACGCTTGCCTGGAATTGGCAGCAGGGTTCACAATTACAGTGGATGCCTCCTGCATTTGAAGATGAGATCATTTATAACAGTATTCGGAATGAAAAGTTTGTTTCTATCCGCTATAACATCTGCGCAAAAGAAAAAAGGGTTATCCCTTTTCCTGTTTATGTCATCCATCCAAATGGCAAGGAGGCCCTAGCTGTAAATTATGAGCGCCTTTACTGGTGCCGACCGGGGTATAATTACCAAAACATCAAGAATTCTGAATGGAATATGCCCATCCACCCTAATGATGGAATTTTCCGGGTGGACCTTGAGACAGGCAATGTCAAGCTCATCATCCGCACACAGGATGTTGTAGACATGTCGCCGAATGAAAACATTTTATCCAGCAATAATTGGCTGGAGCATATGATGTATAATCCGAGTGGAAATCGTTTTCTTTTTTTTTATAGATGGAGTGTAAACGGAGTTGATAAGTCGAGATTTTTTACATGTGCGAGAGATGGAGCAGATATAGTTATGTATCCTGATTGTGGTTTTTACTCTCATTATGATTGGTCCGATGATAAGAGCCTAATTGTATGGACATATGAACCACAGTCGCCTAAAAGAAATGGCAGAAATATCATTGAAAAAATCAAAGAACAACCTATCGCGAAATTATTGAAACCACTATACAGAGTCCTCAAGCCAGTAATTCCAGATAAAATCAAACGCGGGATAGCTTGCGAGTCTAATCTAATAATGTTTCAAGATATTACGCTTAATTATAATATATTGGGTGATTCATGTTTACAAGGGAATGGTCATACGACAGTTATTGAAGCAAACAAACTCCTCTTAAATGATTCTTATCAAGATAATGATCTTTTTCGACACCTATATTATTATGATTTGATAAAGAATAAGAGAATAGATGTGGGAAAATTTTACTCTATGTATAATGACTGCGGGTATCGATGCGACTTGCATCCAAGGTTAAGCATTAATGATGATTTGATAATAATTGACAGTGCACATGCTGAAAAAAGAAAAATTTTTGTTATAAAAAGAAAAGGGCTATAAAAAGTGAATAGATATGTTGCGCATTTCATTAGAAAAATTTTTTATTACAAAAGAAAAATTTTTCGCCCCAAAGTTATTAAAAACTATGGGGTAAAAATTAATGATGGAGAACATATATCAAAAAACATAAGGAGCTTCATTTATTCGGGAGCATATGAAGCTGAAGAATTTGCAATCCTAAGTAAAGTTCTAAAACAAACTGACAAAGTCCTTGAAATAGGTTCTGGATTGGGTTTTTTGACTGTTTTTTGTGCCAAACAAATAGGTAGTAAAAATGTCGTTGCTTATGAGGCAAATCCCCTCCTCATAGAGAAAATAAAAGAGAATTTTAGTCTTAATAATGTAAATCCAGATATTCAAAACGCCATACCTGGCGACACTGAATCCGAAGTTGATTTCTTTGTTGAAGATAGCTTTTGGTCATCTTCAACGGTAAAAAGGAGCGATGAGGCAAAAGTTATCAAGGTGAAAACAAGGGATATAAATGATATTCTGGTTAATACGCAATCTAATTTTATCATCATAGATATCGAGGGTGGAGAGAAGGAACTGATTTATAAAATCAATTTTGATTTGATTGATAAGCTTTTAATTGAGATTCATCCACATGTTATAGGCAATACTCAAGCCACAAAAATCATAGCGTATTTATTCGAAAAGGGCTTTGAGTTGGATTTTGTTCTGTCCAAAGGTATTGTATTCTACTTTACAAAATCTTTAGAGATAGAAAAATGAAAATCGCCTTGATCCATTCACATCTCAATGCTCGTCGTGGCTTCAAAGCCATGCTCAATAATACATTGAAAGAGCAATTTAGGAGAAATTTATAAGTAATGCGGCAGGAGCTTTCCTATTTTTCTTCGGCGATTAACCCTCGCAAGCTTAAGCTTCTTGATGAATACCTTTTGCCTGGGAGTTGTTTGGATATTGGATGCGGTAACGGGCTATATGGTAGGAAAATTTTGGAGTATTGTTCCGAACTTTTGCAAATCGATGTTGTCGACCGCCGCAGTCCTGAGGCCAAACAGTATCCTTTCCGTATAATGGACGCCAGGAAACTCGATTTACCTGCAAGTTCCTACGATAACGTGATAGCCTTTGACATAATTGAGCATCTGGACGATGATTTAGCCTTTATTCGACAAGTCCATCGTCTCTGCCGAGGGGGGGGGAGAATAATTATCTCTGTACCGAACGAAAACGATGAACAACCCCGTATGATGGGACTCACGCATATGCACCACGTAGACAAAACACATCGGCGGGAATATACGGATGAGAGCCTTCGAGCATTGCTTGAAAATAGTGGATTTAAAGTGCTCGAAATCCGCCCGCAGTTTAACCGAGGAATTCTTAACGCTGGTCGGGCACTGGCCAAGGGGAACATGATTTCCAAGTTGGCAGCGAAAACGTTATATTGCCAGACCTTATTTTATTTATGGGTTGGTATATTTGAAAACCGTTGCATTGCCGATTGGTTTTGTGTTGCTGAGGTCTTAAAATGAAAAGGAAAACGGCTCTTATTACAGGAATCAATGGACAAGATGGGTCCTATCTTGCTGAGCTACTCCTTTCCAAAGGATATGAGGTGCATGGCATTGTAAGACGCGAAGCTATCGAAGACTCTACTCATCGTTTGTGCAATATTATGCATATAATTGACGAATTAAAAATACATACTGCTTCTGTTGATAATCACCTTTCAATATACAAGATCATAAATATTGTTAGGCCTGATGAGTGCTACCATTTGGCAGCATCAAGTTTTGTAAGTTATTCCTTTGATGATGAACTATCGGTTTTGACTAACAACTTTAATTCTACTCATTTCCTGTTGGCAAGCATCAAGGAATTATCTCCAAAATGTAGGTTCTATTTTGCTGGTTCAAGCGAGATGTTCGGTGATGCAGATGAGGCCCCACAAAATGAAGATACAAAATTCAATCCGCGGTCTATTTATGGCATTTCAAAGGCTTCAGGATATTATCTTGTAAAGAATTATAGAAAACACCATAAAATATTCGCATGTACAGGGATACTTTATAACCATGAGTCACCGAGACGTGCATACCATTTCGTTACAAGAAAAATTACTTCAACCGTGGCCAGGATATATCTTGGCATAGAAAATAAATTAGAATTAGGAAATCTTGATGCAAAAAGAGACTGGGGGCATGCACGTGAGTATGTTAGTGCTATATGGTTAATGCTTCAAAATGATAAACCAGATGATTTCGTAATTGCTACTGGACAAACGCATACCGTAAAAGAGTTTGCCGAGATCGCATTTTCTTATGTTGGTTTAGACTATAAAGATTTTGTAAAAGTGAATCCACGTTTTTTTAGGCCAACTGAAAAGGTTCCACTTGTAGGTAATCCCAGTAAAGCAAAAAAACAGCTTGGCTGGTATAGTGGCATTAAACTAGATCAACTGGTTAAAGAAATGGTGGATAATGATTTACAAACAGAGCGTAAGAATCTAAATAAGAATTCAAACAAATGAAAGTTACTATTGTCCATCTCAGGATTGGTAAGCAATTTGGTGGTGCTGAGTTGTATTGTTTTCAAATGATCCAGGCCTTATTGGAACAAAAGGTCGATCTTAATGCGATTAGTATGTACTTATCGAAAGCTTTGGCAGCAAAAAGCAACTTTACGCATATCGGAATCTTGCCTAATGGAAAACGCTTAGCAGGTTTATACATAAGGCTTTACAATCGCTTAAGGCTTGGGAAACTTCGATTTATTCGTGCTTTAAACAAACATGCCAAATATTCTGATCTTATAATAGTTGGACATATTAATTTATTGCCTCAGGTCGCTAACTTTGCTCAAAAAAATAACAAAAAAATTTGGTTAGTAGTTTATGGAATTGATATATGGCGAGATTGGTCAAATAAAGAAAAAAATGCCATTGAAAAATGTGATAGAATTATTGCAATTAGTAATTTTACAGCGGATTCTGTAAAAAATCGCCTTAGCAAAGGGGGCAAAAAAGTTGTTGTTATCCCTTGCATAACAGAACCCAATTTCTTTATCCCAACCCAAGATAAAGTACCTTCAGCGCCTCGGGTGATTTTGACTGTTGGCCGATTAGCCTCCAATGAAGCATACAAGGGGCATGACTTGATTATAAAATCCCTTAATAACGTTCAGAAACGACTGGGGGTTCCAGTTGAATATCATATTGTAGGCAAAGGAGACGATGAAATAGGTTTACGTAGAGTGGCACAAGATTGCGGAGTGGCAGAGAATGTCCTTTTTCGTGGAAGGCTGGAGGGGGACGAATTTCTAAAAGCATATCAGCGCTGTCATGTTTTTGCTATGCCCAGTTATGTCAGCCAAAGGCCCGACGGCTCCTGGACGGGTGAAGGTTTTGGCATTGTCTATATCGAAGCCGCTGCTTGTGGGAAGCCAGTGCTTGCCTGTGACGTGGGGGGACAAGTGGACTGCATACGGCACGGGGAAACGGGAATCCTTGTCAAGCCCACTGTGGAGTCAGTTGAATCAGGGCTAGTCCAAATCTTGGGAGATTTGGATAAAGCTCGCCGAATGGGGATGGCCGGGAGGGATTTTGTGCTGAAAAATTTCACCAGAGAACACTTTAACCGTAAATGGGCTGAACTTCTCAAACAGACATAGGTTATACTTATGTGCGGAATAGCCGGCCTTTTCGGCCTCTCAGAGCAGGATATCATTACCAGGATGTCTGAGTCCATGACATCTCGCGGTCCTGATGATCATGGTTTATTTGTGGATGAGGAAAATCAGGTTTCCCTTGCTCACAGACGTCTCTCAATTCTTGACCTTACTTTTGCCGGTCACCAGCCAATGAATGATTCATCCGGTCGATATGTCATTGTGCATAATGGCGAGGTCTATAATTTCAGGGAACTCAAGCAGGAACTTGAAGGCTTGGGATACAGATTCAAATCACATACAGATACCGAGGTTATTCTTTACGCTTACATGGAATGGGGTCCGGATTGTGTTCGTCGTTTGCGGGGAATGTTTGCTTTTGCCATCTTGGATCGTGGTATCAAGTACGGGCCTAATCCGAGAAAGACTTCCGATATACCACCAACGCCGTATCTGTTTCTTGTTCGAGATCGTTTTGGTATAAAACCCCTGATCTATAGTTTTATTGAGAATAATTTTATTTTTGCGTCAGAAATAAAAGCCTTGCTTTCTTCCGACCTGATTAAACGGGAAATAGATACATCAGCTTTGATGGACTATCTCAGTTATGGGGCAGTGTTTCAACCCAAAACCATTCTGAAAAATGTCTTTCAACTTGAGCCTGGCACAGGGATGTTTGTTTATGAATATGGGGGAAAATCGCAATCTTTCCGATATTGGGACCTTGTGAAATCAACAAAGGATCTGCGCAAGGATTATGCTAAAGGGGATTATGCTGATCATGTGCAGCATACAAGAAAATTTCTCGAAGAGGCTACGCAATATCATTTGGTTGCAGATGTCCCTGTTGGAGCATTTTTAAGCGGAGGGGTAGATTCCAGCGCAGTGGTGGCCTTGATGGCAAGGCAGATCTCCAAACCTATAATGACTTTTTCTGTTGGGTTTGATCGTACCAAAGAGGTCTCTGATGAGCTTTCCTTTGCCAAAAAGGCTGCAATTTTTTTGGGGTGTGAACATACCGAGGTGATTGTCACTCCCAAAGATATTGCTGGCAATTTTGATGGAATTATTGAAGCCATTGATCAGCCAAGCATTGATGGCACCAACACCTATCTCGTCAGTCAGGCAACAAGCAAATCGGTTAAGGTTGCCATCTCCGGGTTAGGTGGGGATGAACTCTTTGCCGGTTATCCTCATTTTAAACTTTATCAAAAGTCGTTTAATAGAGAGGCATCTGTCTGGGATCGGATTTTGTCGTTGCTCCACACGCTCCGCCCGAATCGTTTCACACTTAAATCCGCCTATTTTACTGCGTCGCCAGCGGAGCGTCTATCAATGGTCCGCCGTTTGTTTGCAAACAACCGCTTGAAAACATTGGCAAACGAACAGCTTGCGGAGTTTATTGGGTCTGAATTTCGACAATGTTGCAGACAGCAGAAAGATGATAGCCTTACACCTGTAGCCAGGATGAGTCTTGAGGAGTGCAAAAGGTATCTTTTGAGTACACTTTTGCGCGACAACGATGTGATGAGCATGGCCCATTCACTGGAGGTGCGCCCTGTGCTTCTAGATCATGTTCTGGCAGAACATGCCTTTGCTCTGCCGGATAATGCCAAAATCAGGGGAAATCTGATGAAAGCCGCTCTTGTGGACGCAGTCAAAGATTTGATTCCAAAAGAGTGCTGGACCCGTCCCAAAATGGGATTTGAAATGCCTTTTGCTACATGGATGAATGGTGTTCTCCAGGAGCGAGTCAGAGCATGTTTTGAAAGCAAAAAAGCTGAAAATGTTTTTTCAAAAGGATATCGAAGGAAGATGCGGCATCTTATAAAAATAGGCAGAATTCCAAGAGTTGCATGGGCATGGCTTATTCTCTTGGAATGGATGATAAAGACCGATTGTGAAGTGGGTTTTGCAAGATAGAAAAAAATAATTCATGAAAATTTTACACATAGTCGGAGGCAATTTGAGCGGCGGCGCGGCCAGAGGCGCTTATTGGCTTCATCAGGGATTAAGAAAAACAGGGGTTGATTCAAAAATTTTAGTCCAACGGGCAGATGTAAAAGATAAAAATGTAATTTCGTTGACCAATAATAAAATAACAAAATTAAAACAGGTGATATTATCAAATCTGGATCAGAGCCCTACCTGGTTTTATAAAAACAGAAAAAGAGTAATTTTTTCAACAGGTTTTCTGGGGAATAATATATTCAAAACAAGAGAATATAAGGAAGCTGACATAATCCATCTTCATTGGATTTGCGGAGGAATGCTCAGCATTTCTCAAATTGGGAAAATACACAAGCCTATTATTTGGACCATGCGGGATATGTGGCCAATGACAGGCGGTTGTCATTATGCAATGGATTGCAAAAGATATGAAACAGACTGCGGATACTGTAAACAATTAAACAGTCAAAGAAAATATGATTTATCCTATTTTGTATTAAAAAAGAAAAAAGCAAAATTTTCCAAAAACATGAAGATAGTTGGAATCAGCCATTGGCTTAGTGAATGTGCTAAAAAAAGTTTTCTTTTTAAGGATTTTGATATCAGGACAATACCAAACAATGTTAATACCAATGATTTTTCCCCAATAGAAAAGAGTGTTGCCAGAGATGTTTTAGGTTTGCCGAATAATAAAAAAATTATTCTGGCCGGGGCTCAAAATTTAAAAGATTTTTACAAGGGATTTGATAAATATTTGGAAGCAATCCAGCAATTCAAGGATAAGAGCAATCTTTTTTTACTGTTTTTTGGCAATTTGGATGAAACTATAATTAAAGAATCGGGATTTGAGTATAAAATTTTAGGATTTTTACATGACCTTGTTTCGCTGAGACTTGCTTATTCTGCCTCCGATGTTTTTGTAGCGCCATCTTTAATGGATGCTTTTGGAAAAACTCTTATCGAAGCTATGGCGTGTGGCACGCCTGTTGTGTGCTTTGATGCAACGGGGCCAAAAGACATCGTTGACCATAAAGTAAATGGATATAAAGCTTCCCCCTATATAGCGGAAGACCTTGCCGCCGGAATTGACTGGGTATTGTCTGATGACAAGCGACATAAAGATCTGTGCATAAAGGCCAGAGATAAGGCGGTGGCCTGTTTTGACATCGAAAAAATAGCAAGGCAGTATGCTGAATTATACAGGGAAGCCCTTGGATGAAAGCTCAAAGCGATCCGCAGATTTACGCAGATAAAAAAATAGTACGAAGTAAGGACTAAGCAGAGCGAAGAATTATTTTGGCCGCAGATTTGCGCAGATGACGCAGATATCAGATGGAAAACAGACTGAGAGGTTGAGATGAAAATTCAAGAGATTCTCAAACAACCTGAAAGCAAGACGCTTGAATTTAAGAAAGAGATTCCAAAAAACAGGCAGAATTTATTGAAAACACTGGTTGCCTTTGCAAATGGCGACGGAGGACAGAAATCGGAAGTCAGAGGTCAGAGATCGGAAGTCGGATATGGAAACAAAACAGATAAAATCTGCAAAGGACTTGAGAGTCTATAAAAAGGCCTATGTGCTTGCTATGGAAGTATTCCATATCAGTAAGCAGTGGCCTTCAGAAGAAAGATTCTCTCTGACAGATCAGATAAGGAGGTCTTCGCGTTCTGTATGTGCGAATTTGAGGGAAGCATGGGCAAAGCGCAGGTATGAGGCGCATTTTATCAGCAAGTTGACCGATGCTGACGGAGAAAACAGCGAAACAGATACCTGGCTGGACTTTGCCATGGATTGTGGTTACTTAGCTGTTTCTGATCACAATCGCCTCGGGAAGGAATGTAAACAAATTGGAGCGATGCTGGGCTCCATGCTTAATAATTCTGTGCCTTTTTTGATCAAAAGCCATTGATGTTTTTTGGCTCTTTCGCATATTTGCAGAACAGGATTACCTTCCTGACGGATTTTCAGGAAGAGCTAATCGAGGTCACGATACTCACAAGCTCTATGTAACTCAGATTGACATCCTGTATAATTCACTCAGGAAATTTGTATAATGGACTCAGTGATAGAGAGCTTGACATAGATAAAACCTCCTTATCATATAAGTTACGTTAATCCCTTAATATGACAAAGGTTTCAGCTCAGCAACCCCTCCTTACTTTCTGCAAATATGAGAAAGACCCTGTTTTTTCCTGACATCTGACATCTGACATCTGATATCTGGAATGCGGGCCTGATCTTGAAGATATTTTTGAGCTGATCAAGCAGGGGATTCCTTTAGGGAGCAAGGAGATAGCAGCGAATTTGAATATCCATCAGAATACAGCCCTGAAAAGACTGAGACAGCTTGAAGAAAAAGGGTTGATTCACAAACAGGGAAGCGGTCCCCGTGTGAGATATTCTGTTTGATGTGGGATTGTGTGAGAATGTGAGATAGATGTGAGATACTAGAATCCCCCTTTCCTCAATCATCCTTGATGAAAATATCTATCCTTCACCGCTCACACGAATTGACCGGGTATTGTCTGATGACAAGCGCCATAAAGATCTGTGCATAAAGGCCAGAGAAAAGGCGGTGGCCTGTTTTGACATCGAAAAGATAGCAAAGCAGTATGCTGAGTTGTATAGGGAGTGTTGGGTTGAAAGCTCAAAGCGATCCCATCTCTCTCCTTTGCGTCTTTGCGTCTTTGCGTGAGACCCATTTTTTCTGTCTTGGTTTTTAGAAAATAATCCTGACAATCCAGTAAATCCTGTCTAATAATAAAAATAGGGGTAACTATTCAGATTGAAGGCTGAAGGATTTCAAGCATTTCGCAATGCTCGAATGCCCTAAGTTCCGTCCCTAAAAGCCTTCCACCTTCAGTCTATCCACCTGAATAGTTACAAAATAAGCTACTGATTTATGAGAATTTTTGCTTGACATAATACAAAGCTAAGCTCTATTATGGAAACGAAAATTCCAAAAAGGAAGTATATATGGAAACGATAACCCGCTTTTTCCGGGATACAAAACAGAGCTTTTTTTTGTTTGGGCCACGAGGTACCGGTAAATCTACATGGGTTCACAAAAATTTAAAGAACGCTTTGTTTATTGACCTGCTCGCGCCAGAAGTTTTTCGAGCTTACTCAGCCAAACCGGAGAGACTGCGTGAAATTTCTGAGGCATATAAATCAGGTGGCACAATTGTTATAGATGAAATTCAAAAAATACCCGAGCTTTTGGACGTGGTTCATCAACTTATGGAACAGCGCCATGACTGGCGTTTTGTGTTGACAGGATCAAGCGCAAGAAAGCTGAAACAGACAGGAGTCGATTTATTGGCAGGACGTGCGGTGGTTAAAACCATGCATCCGTTTATGGCGGCAGAGCTTGGCAACCTGTTTTCTTTGGAAGAGGCTCTTACTGTAGGGTTGATTCCTCTGGTATTGGGCGCGCCAAGCCCCAAAGAAACGGTCAGCGCTTATGTCGCCCTTTATCTCAAAGAAGAAGTTCAGATGGAAGGTCTTGTCCGTAATATCGGTGCATTCAGCCGGTTTTTGGAAGCCATCAGCTTTTCCCATGGAGCTGTTTTAAATATTTCCGAAGTTGCCAGAGATTGCCAGGTTGAGCGCAAAACCGTTGAAGGTTATATTTCAATTCTTGAAGACTTGCTTCTATCATTTCGCATACCTGTTTTTACAAAACGGGCCAAACGGCATTTGTCATTTCATCCCAAATTTTACTATTTTGATGCGGGGATTTTCAGGTCGGTCCGTCCTGTCGGCCCAATAGACAGCCCTCAGGAAATCGACGGGGCAGCAATAGAAGGCCTTGTCGCTCAGCATCTCAGAGCGTGGAATTACTATAGTGGAGGGAGCTGCAATCTTTACTTCTGGCGGACAAAATCAGGAAATGAAGTTGACTTTGTGGTTTACGGAAAGGAAACCTTTTGTGCCATAGAAGTTAAAAACACGACAAGAATACAATCAAAAATGCTTAAAGGTTTAGTTGCTTTTAAAGAAGATTATCCTGAGGCACAAGCCTGTCTGTTGTACCGTGGCAAAGAGCGCCTTAAAATAAAAGATATCTTGTGTATGCCATGCGACGAGTTCCTGATGAACCTGAAACCAGATGGAAAAACAGTATGCAGCATGAAGTAAGGAGTAAGCATAGCAAAGAATTATTTTGGCCGCAGATTACGCAGATGGACGCGGATAGGGCAGATGTCAGAGATCAGAGATCAGAGGTCAGAGGTCAGATGTCAGAAGTCAGAGGGCAGAGATCAGAAGGGAGAAGGCGGAAAGACAGAGATCAGAAGTCGGAGGTCGGAGGGCAGAGGTCAGAGGTCAGAGGTCAGAGGTCGGAAGGCAGATGTCAGAGGTCAGAGGTCAGAGGTCGGAAAACAGAAGTCAGAGGTCAGAAGTCGGAGGTCGGAGGGCAGAAGGTGAAAAGACAAGAAGGGGGAAGCAAGTTGGGAAAAGAACTGGATGTAGAGAGAGCCTATTGACGAGTAGAGACCGGGAACAGATGAGCGTTTTAAGTTGACAGATATTGTCCGAGTATATATTCTTAACATAATTGTTAAGGATGTATACTTGCACTATGAAAACAAAGACCCTGAATTATTTATCGAATAAGTTATTTTTTTCCGTGGATGACCTGGCGGAAGCTGCTTGTATTAAAAATGAATCCGCTCAGGTATTATGCAGCCGTTATGTTAAGAATGAGACCTTTTTAAGATTAAAGAAAAATTTCTATGTGTTGGCCGGAAACTGGCCACGTTATAATCGTGAGGATTACTTCAAAATAGCCAATTATTTGCAGGTTCCGTCGTATATTTCTTGTGTGACAGCGCTTTCATTTTACGGGATTACTACCCAGGTGCAGAGAGACTGGTATGATAGTATTTCTGTTAAACGGTCGATCAGATTCGAGGCAGAGGGCATTAGGTTCAATTACTACAAGTTGAAAAAAAGTATTACTTTGGATTTGTAAGGCACGGAGATCTTTTTATTGCCACGAAAGAAAAGGCGTTTGTTGATACAGCGCATCTTTGCGCGTTCGGTAAATATTCCATGGATTGGCATGCCTGTGATCTAGAGACACTGGATAAGAGGTTAGTTGCTGATATCATGCTTATTTTTCCTAAAAAAACGCAAAAGGCTATCAGAGGACTATGCAGGATCTAATCATGCAGGAACGGTTTGAGCTGGAAGTTCTGGACAGGCTCAACAGCGGTAAATTTCTCATGCAGATTGTCTTTGGGGGTGGCACGATGTTGCGCCTGTGCCATGGACTCGAACGATTTTCCGTTGATCTGGATTTTTGGGTTATCAAGGATCTGGAGCTGGGATTTTTTGAGAATATGAAGGCTTATCTTGCAAAGCATTATGATATAAAGGACAGTACAAAGAAATTTTATACAATCCTTTTTGAACTGAGGTCGCCCGCCTATCCCCGGAGCCTGAAACTGGAAATCCGCAGGGAAATTAAAAATATCCATACGGAACAGGTAATAGCTTACAGCAAGTATGCAAATACGCAGGTTTTTTTAAATGCTGTATCCCTGAGTGATATGATGGAGTCAAAACTTGAGACATTTCTGGATCGTCAGGAAATCAGGGATGTCTTTGACATGGAATTTCTGTTTAAAAGAGGCGTTTCGCTGGAGACATCTGTTGATACGCTAAGAGAGGTTCTCGGGCTTATCAATGCTCTTCCACGGAGAGATTATACCGTCAAGCTTGGCTCATTATTAGAAAAAGAACAACGGAAATATTATTCTGTTGAAAATTTTAAGATATTAAAAGGGGCATTGATGTCCTCAATCTCACTATTAAGAGGGAGATAATATGGAAACTAAGACGATAAGCTTAACATTGCCCTTAGGCGTATTTTCAGCACTCAGGAAGACACCGGAAGAGTTTTCGAAAGATATACGTCTGACTGCAGCGGTTAAATGGTACGAAATGGGAATTGTATCCCAAGAGAAAGCTGCTGAAATAGCCGGCCTGAACCGTGAGGACTTTCTACTGGAGTTATCAAGGTTTAAGGTTTCACCTTTTCAGTATTCAGCAGAAGAAGTGCTTCGAGAGGCTGGTTATGAATGAAAATTGGGTGCTCGATGCCTCTCCCATAATATTGCTTGGGAAAGCCGATCTTTTGAAAATAGTAAGTCCATTAGCCAAAGTCTGGATAATCCCAGAAGGCGTTATCCGAGAAGTCGAGGCAAAAAGGCCTATTGAACCCTATCTATCAGAAATTTCATACAGTTCTGAGGTCGTGAAAAAGAATGTTTCCAAAATACATCCTTCAATAGCTGCATGGGACCTAGGTCGAGGTGAAAGCGAGGTTTTGACCCTGGCATTAGAAAAAGCTGGGATAGGTGTTGTCTTAGACGATTTACAGGCACGTAAATGTGCTGCGCTTTTTGATATCTCACTGATTGGTTCTCTGGGCTTAATCCTGTTGGCCAAACGAAAAGGCTTGCTTAATCTGGCCAAACCTGAAATTGAACGATTAAAAGCTGTCGGATTATACATTGATTCTTCTATGCTTACTCGCATATTGACTAGGATTGGAGAAGGTAACAAGGGTGGATAAAGTCTGGTATGAAAATTCATTCAGAAACAGTGACTCCTAAAAGAGATACGCACCATGGCAATAAAGCAGCAAAATTACCAACATCCCCCATTATCCCCCGATTTCGCATTGCCCTTCAACTGATTAGAGTAATCCGTGTAATCTGCGAAATCTGTGGATTAAATTGTCCTCTGTGCCCTCTGTGAGAAATTTAAAGTTACCAATTCCCGTAAGATGGAGCTGTAAGATGTTAGTGATAAAGGGGATATATGACAAAGGGAAGATTGACTTGATAAAGGAAGTTCCGATTAAGGAAAAAAGAAGGATAATCGTCACCTTTCTTGACGAACCTCTTACGGATACGGACATTGGATTAGAAATCGATCCTATCAGAGCTTTAAAGGATTGCGCAAAGGGTTTAAATTTGACTGAAAAATTATTGGGATCTCGGAGAGAGGATTTAAACCTTGAAGAATCAAAATGGGAAAGATAGGTCTTATGTTTAGGATAGTTTCGCCTTTTTAACCCTCTTTGTGATGTGGCGTGAGAGATAAACATGAGGGGTCATTGCCATCCGGCGCTACCGTTAGCGCCGGCAAAAGCATCCAATCAGGTATGGTCCTTGGATACAACTGAGTTCATATGTCCGGTAAAATGAACATATTATTATCTCTACTTCATCAAAACTAAATTTATGGAGAGTCCTTTAATAACAATTATTGTCGCCGTTTTGAATGGATCTGAAACCATTCAGAGGTGTATCGACAGTATTGTCGGCCAAAATTATCCTCGTAGGGAATTAATAATAATCGATGGTGGTTCTAAAGATGGCACCGTTGAAATTCTCAAAAATAACGATGACAAGATTGCCTACTGGGAATCTAAACCAGACCGCGGAATATACCATGCTTGGAACAAAGCGTTGCAATATGCTCGTGGAGAATGGATCTGTTTTTTAGGGGCAGATGACTATTTTTGGGACAAAAACGTGTTAACTGATTTATCTCCACGTTTAGTAAAAGCAGCAATTGGGGAGATAAAAGTTGTATATGGACAAGCTGCCAGAGTGGACAGGAATGGGCGCATTCTTAAATTGATAGGCAAGCCATGGGAGAAGACCCGCTGGTTAATGCCGCACGGTATGCCTTTACCACATACAGGTCTTATGCATCACCATAGCCTCTTCGAAAAGCACGGCTTATTCGATGAAACTTTCCAGATTGCCGGAGATTATGATCTTTTATTACGAGAATTAAAGAATGGGGAGGCCCTTTATGCGCGTGATCTTATAGTTGCAGGGTGGCAGGCAGGTGGGATTTCTGACCTTAAATTTCTTTTTGCTCACAGGGAAATAGGACGAGCCCGGCGGAAAAACGGATTCCATAACTTGTCCTGGGTATGGTTAGCTGTGCATGCCCGAGGTTTTTTTCGAGCATATTGGCGGCAACTTGTACGGAAATAAAATCTCTACACGCAAGACCAATGCAGGATAGATAAACTTGCCTTCATTTAACAGAGTTCAAAAATGAAGGTAACAACAATAATGATATACGGCATACTTGCCCTGTTTCATGCGGGCTTTATCGGGAGAAACTGATACGTATCCTTCTTTTTACCCAGCAACTCGCTGCTTTTCGTAGCGGAGTTGGAACCTATACTCATGGCCTGATTACTGGTTTGAGGGATCTTGGACACCAAATTACTGTTGTGGTTCCTGAGGGTGAGGGCATTGAAATACCTGAGTTGAGAATTCATACGGTGTCACATTCCCGGTTTGATCCTACTCCTGGCGGATGGTTGAGTTTAGGAACCTCGTTTGCGAAGATTCTATCTAACGAGGCAATGGAATATGATATTGCTCATTTTACTGATGCCAGGGAGGCATGGTACGTCCGTCATTCTCCAATTCCTGTTACAGGGATGATCAATGATTCTTATGCTCTGGACTGGCTGGATGTGAATTTTTCCCGTAATATTTTTGCGGATCGGTATCTGCGGGGTTTTTACTATTGGCTACTTCGTGCAGTGGAAAGACATACCTACTGTCGTCTGGATGCAGTTGTCGTCAATGGTAAGTATGTTGGTCGCAAAGTGATTAATAATTATCGTATAGACCCAAAAAAAGTACGTCTGATCTACATTGGCCTTCCTGATCAGCCACCAGTTACTCCGATTCCGTTGACTGGCTCACCATCAATACTCTTTGTAGGTAGTAATTTTCAGCGCAAGGGTCTTTCTGTTTTATTAAAGGCTACTGCTCAGTTGCTGCCGCAGTTTCCTGATGTCCGGGTGCATGTTGTGGGCAAAGATCGTAATCAGCCCTACCTTGTGATGCAGACTCGCAAACTTGGCATTGCTGAGGCAGTAGAGTTTCATGGTCTGCAGCCGAATGACCAGGTGCGTGGTATGATGATTGGCGCAAATGTTTTCGTCCTTCCATCTTTCACCGAAGGTTTTGGACTAGTTTACTTGGAAGCTATGAGGGCCGGAACACCGGTTATAGCTACATCAATGGGAGGAGCAAAGGAAGTTTTCGTTGATGGCAAAGAAGCACTTTTTGTTGATCCCGGAGACGAAAAAGGTCTTGCAATGGCTATCGAAAAGATTACATCCAGCCCGAATACCGCTTACCGTTTACGCAAATGGGGTCAAGCTGCTGCAAAACGTTTTACCGTTGATGCCATGGGAAGGGCAACAGAAGAGCTTTTTTTAGAGGCATTGAAAAGAACACTTTAAGTTATTAACAAAATTTTGACATAATACTTACCCATATCTGTTTAGCTTGAGCCAGTATTTGCGCGAAAAGTGGTATGTCAGTATATAAAAAAACCAGACCTATTCCGTTAAAAATTCTTTATTTCGGTATCTATTCAAAGGGAATCGAGTACCCACGGAATAATAACTTGATTCGCGGTTTGCGCCTCAATGGCGTAGATGTAGTTGAATGCCATTTCGAACTTGCCGGTTCATTCCAGAGGAGAATGGGTATAGTCAAAAATCCTTTGGAGTTTGTACATTTTTTCCTGGGCTTAATCGCGAGCTTTATAGCCTTGACGTGGAAGTTCATGAGGTCTCCGCGTGTGGATGCCATGATTGTAGGGCATCCAGGTTATTTTCACATACATCTGTTAAAGTTTCTGCGTTTTCTTTTCCAGAGGCGATTCGTCCTTGTCTATGATATTTTTATTCCTCTTTATGAGATGTTGATCGAGGATCGAGGGTTGTTGAAGTCTGATAGCTTATTTGCACGATTGATTCACCGATTTGAAAGATCATGCTGCCGATATGCTGATTTATGCCTGATCGATACGGAGGAACACTGTCAGTACATTGTTGAGGAATATGGGTTATCTCCTGAAAGGGTGGCCAGGATATTTGTGGGAGCTACCATTGATCAAAATTTTGATTCACCCCGGGTCGTTTCTCACGAAATATTCAGAATTCTTTTTGTCGGGACCTACATTCCACTTCACGGTGTTGATATAATACTGAAAGCCATCCGATATCTGGCAGGCGAACCGGATATTACTTTTTCCCTGGTGGGTTCAGGGCAGCTTCGAGAAAGGATGGAAAGTTTGGCTCGAAAGTGGGGACTTTCCAATGTAATGTTTCAAGACTGGATTCCAACGGAGCATCTTGGCGCATTTATCCGGTCATTTGATTTATCCCTGGGTATATTTGGGATCACACCCAAGACAGCAAGGGTTATCCCGTCCAAGATTTATGATATCTGCGCTGCAGGAGTTCCCTTTATAACGGCCGATACACCGGCCGTCAGGGAGGTGTATAAGCATGGAGAAAATGCATATCTGATTCCTGCGGGTAATCCCGAAGCTCTTGCAGAGGCCATTCGATACCTGAAAACAAACCGGAATTTAAGAGATAAGATTGCGGAAGGTGCAAGGCAGACAGGGGAAGGCATATTTTCTCTTAAGGAAATAGGAAATGATCTTATTAATGCCGTTTATAAAATAATGTAAAAATCAATATCTGATTATACTGCAAAAAGCCTGAAATATGATTCCGCTCAAAAAGCCCAAGATGTATCTCTTTTTATAGATAATGCTGAATACTGAATTATTGCCCACTACTCCACCTGATCGTAGCGCATCTGGGTAATCTGTTCAGAGATGAGTCCCATCAGAAAGACCATTATCCCAACACTCAAAAGTAATGCCGACATATTTGTGAAAAGCTGCGACGTCCAATAAGTATAAATGTAACGTCCCAGACCAGTGAGCAAGAAAAAGGTGCTGACCGGTAAAAAAATCCGCATCGGTGAAAACAGTGTTGCAATGCGCAGAATGATGAGGACAAACCTTGTCCCGTCCTCCATGAGTTTGATTTTGCTCTTTCCTACCCTTTTATGCTGGCGAATTGGAATGTACTTGACGGTAAAGCCGCTTCGGAGATAGGTGAGGGTGCTGGTTGTTGGATAAGAAAAGGTGTTGGGAAAGAGATAGAGATATTTCAGCACTGTATCCCTGTGAAAGACCCTGAAGCCGGAGGTGAGGTCCTTTATTGGAAATTTGGCGATGTAAGAAGCCAGGCAGTTGTAGAACCAGTTAGCCACTCTGCGTCCTAAAGAGGCATGACTGCTGGCACTACGTGCACCAACCACCAGGTCGTAATGGTCCGACTCCTCCAGAAGCCGGGCAATGTCCGCCGGATCGTGTTGTCCGTCTCCATCCATCAGCACTACCAAATCGCCGGAGGCCTTGCGGATACCTGTCTTGACGGCTGCCCCATTGCCGATGTTATAAGGATGCTGAAAGACCTTGGCTCCGGCCTCACGAGCCTTATACGCTGTATTGTCCGTACTGCCGTCGTCCACTACGATAGTCTCAAAATCGGGGTAAAGTGAATGGATGCGAGCAACTGTCTGGCCAATTACGGCTTCTTCATTATAGGCAGGTATAACTATTGATACGTTCACTGTCCCTTATCTCCCAACACTTCCCATAATTGAAACGATGGGGAATTCGTAGCCACAGGTCTGAAATACTTTGGATTAAAAATATACCTTAAAAACAATTTATTAAAAACCGATTCGGAAATGTGTGCGTCCATCAAGGCCCCAAACCTGGAAGGGACAAACATCTCAAACCGCAGTCCGTGATCCCTTTGGTAGCTTTTGGTTAGTAGCCTTTGTTCCTCACGTTTAACCAGATGTGTAAGGCCTATCATTTGATTGCCTGTGCGCAATTCTCCCTTTTCCAGGTCTATATCCAGCCCCTCGCTTCCCTTTATATGTCCATTTTTCTCATTTATACTATAAAAGGCCTTGTATGTCGGGTGAATTCCTTCTCTCTTTTCCACGTCCCATGTACCAAGCCAATACCACCAGTAGCTGGTGATGGTGAGCCGCCAGTCAAGAAAGAGGTAGACAGGACGCGTCTTTTCAGGATAGAAGAAGCAAAGCCATTGATCTACATTCTGTAAATTTTCCACAGGCGCGAGTTTGGCTGAAACCAGCAATTCTCTCGCTTTTTCAGGACCAACAGAAAGGACTTCTTTAATAAGATTTACACCTCGGGCAGGATCATTGCCCACAGCCTTGTAAACATTTTCAATACCATCCATTCCGGAATTGACATAAAAACGCATGAAGTTGGCTGCCAGGCGTTCGTCATGCGTGGCAAGGGGGAGGCCATTGTAAAATGACCTGTGACCGCCGTGAAGCGAACCGTCACCCACGGTCCCCCTCCTGGCCCAGTAATTCAGAGGATATCCATGGTCCCACCACGCCCAGATCACTGCATCTTTGGGCGTTTCTTTTGATGCCAGATCCATCCCTGCGATAAGGTGCGGAGGCTCTTTTGGCCAGAATGTCTTGGCCATATCCTTGTTTAGAAGTGGCCATACAAGAATAATCACCAAGATCGGTGCTAACAGGGAAAGCACGGAAAATCTTCGACGCCAGTACCAAATCCCGGATATCACATACCCTATTCCCAAGGCTGTAACAGGAGCCAAAAAGATCATAAAACGTTTGGCGAAAAAAAATGACAATGCAGCCAGGATCAATGGGACTGATATAAACAGGCTTTCCTTGGGACGGCGCCAGAACAGCCAGGTGAGACCTGCGCTGGCCACAATGAAGGCAGGCAGGCTATCAGTTGTCTTGGCGACAATTTCGTTGAGTGATGGTATGGCCTGTTCTGAAATTGTGGCCCCTATGGGAGGCCATATACCTGCTACTTCCTTAGTAGATATGTAGTGAAAGGTACTGGCAACATTCCTGAAAATCTTGAGCGGAAGATCCAGCCCCATCCACAGGATCATCACCCCGATTCCCAGTCCTGCTACTCCAAAAAAGATACATGCCTCTCTTCGTCCGGGACGATAGAAAAATATCAGTGCTACAGCTAACGGTAACATCGAGACAACCGTCACTACCTGAGGCGTTTGATCCCACCACCACAGGAAAAGCAAATAAATAGCCATGCCGCTAATAAAATATAGATACCGCTTCTGACCGACCTCAATACCAAACCGCAGAAAGCAATAGGCAGCCCCTGTAGCCCAGGTGACATTCATGCAGTCTGTGTCGAACCAGCCCAGGCTGCTTCTATAGACATAGTAGTGTGAAAGCAACCCCATTAACGCTGCAGTGAGGCCCATGGCCGGACCTCCGTAGAAACGTCCCAGTGCATATAGAGGCAGGGCCAGCAAAAGACCAAGTAATGCAGGCAGGACCGCTCCAATCCAGTTCAGGGAAAAGGGTGTTATCTTGGACAGGCCCGCGGCTATCACGGAGATGAGTGGTGGTGGAAATCTCCTGGACATACCCTTTGGCACATCACGATTGTTGTCTATGGGTGTATAGGTGCCTTCAGCAAGATCCTTTGCCAGGGTCAAATAGAAATAGCCATCAAAGGTGGTAAGCAGGGGTTCTCCCTTGTAAAGGGCCAACTCAGGATGGACATTCCAGTCCCGAACATCTTCGATGCGCACAAGCAATCCCACCCCTAGGATAAGTAAAAGAGCCAGGGCCTCTATCCATCGGTGGTATGGGGCAAGGCGTTTGGCCTTATCCTTTACGGTGCTTTCCCACTCCCGAACACGCAATCCCATACCTTGAGAACTTGTGCTCGGGACGGGAGTGACGGGAGCTGGTTTATTTTTGGTTTTGGCTAAAGGATTTTTTCTTTTACGGCTCACTGTGTATTCCTGTTAGGTATTTAGGTAGAAGGTAGAAGACTGAAGTGATCTAACAGCCTTCATTCTTCAGTCTATCCACCTAATTTTATGTAATCGCGCATGATTTGTCCCTAAAAGCCTTCAGCCTTCTACCTTCTACCTGATTCCATTACCTCATCCCAGATTTTTCTGACCTCTGACCTCAAGTCCGTGAAATCGCCGACCTCCACATAAGTCGGTCTTTCTTGCAGGTTGAGCTTGTTTATTGTTTTTCTGTAGCTCACATATGCCTCCAAAAGTATGTCTGTATATCTCTTTCGTATCAGGTCTTTCTGTTCAAAGGCCTCAAGCAGTCTGATACTATTGCTCCATTCAGCGAGATCCGGATGCCGGAAGGCATTTGCCAATACCATATAATGGATCAGGAATTCTATATCAGTCAGGCCACCGGGATCATGTTTAAGGTCAAATTTGCCAGGATGCTTGTTCCCATATTGGTCTATCAATCTGTCTCGCATGGAGGTGACAGAACTCTTTAAGATATCAGTGTCACGGGACTTGGCAATTACTTTTTTTCTCAGCTCATCAAATTTTTTACAGACCCTGATGTCACCTGCGATCGTCCTTGCCCTGACAAGGGCCTGGTGTTCCCATGTCCAGGCCTGATCCATTTGATACTGGAAAAAGGCCTCCAGGCTGCTGACCAGGACTCCTGACGCCCCGCTGGGACGAAGGCGCATATCTACTTCATACAGGATTCCTGCCTGGGTATGGACTGTCAAAATATGAATCATTCGTTGTCCCAGACGGGTATAAAACATAGTGCTATCAAGTGGCTTGGGCCCGGAGGTCATCCGGCCCACCTTACCGGTATGGAGAAAAACCAGATCCAGGTCCGAGCTATAGCCCATTTCCGTTCCTCCAAGTTTGCCATAGGCAACAACCGCAAAACCACAGTTTTCTATTTCATCTTGGCCGGATACGCATGGGGGCATGCCATGCCGGTCTATCAGGTGGTCCAGGGCAAGGACAAAGACCCTGTCTACTACTACCTCGGCAGTGTCCGTAAGGTGTTGGCTCACATCCTGGATAGACAGGGCCCCTGAGATGTCAGCCGCAGCTACTCTCAGCATATTTGCCTGCCTGAATCGCCTGAGTTCATCCATCTGCTGCTCCAAGTCGCCCGGTGATACTCCGGAGAGCATTTTTTTTATGTCTTTTTCCAGGTTTGGCCTGTCAGGGGGTGAGTAAAGAGTCTGCGGGGCAAGAAGTTCGTCCAGCAGTACAGGCTGTCTTGATAGAAGCGTCGCTATCCATGCCCCTCTTGAACAGAGCCTTATCAGGTGTGACAGGGCATCAGGATTTTCCAGCAGAAGAGAGAGGTAGCAGGTTCGTCTCTCAATTGATTCTATCAGGTCAAGTGTCCTTTTGAGAGCAATATCCGGCTGTTCTGCTCCCGCGGCTTCCTTGAGCACAGGAGGGATCAGCCGATCCAGCCGGTCTCGTCCTGATGAACTGAGGCTCAAGCTCGTCCTGGAATCCTTAAGGCCCTTGAGAAAGTTCAAAATCTCATTGCTTTTATGAAAACCCATTGACTGAAGGATTTGTACAGCACGGTCTTTGTCGACTGTTCCAAACCAAATGCCGGACAGAAGCTGTTTCGCTGAGTCCTTATTTTGGGCCTCCTCCCTGGAGAAAAGTCCCTTAAAGTGATAGTGGACCGTGTCCATGTGTCTGCGGAGCGTATCTATATATTCTTTCCAGGTCTGAAAACCCATGGAAAGTGCTAGGCGGGTCTGAGAAAGGGGCTCAAGGGGCAGATCGTGTGTCTGTTGGTCAGCGTATTCCTGCAAGCGGTGTTCAGTGTTGCGCAGGAATATGTATGCATCTTTTAATTTCCGGCATGCGTCTTTGGGCAAGAAATTATGGACAGCCAGGAGTTCCAGGACTCGGAGAATGCTCCTTTCCCGAAGTTCCGGCATCTTGCCGCCCCTAATGAGTTGAAAGGTCTGGCCTATAAACTCGATTTCGCGGATCCCTCCTGCGCCCAATTTTATGTCGTCTTTAATGCCTTTCTTATGCGTCTCCTGTTCTATTAGTTGCTTCATTTCCCTTAAGGAGTCAAAAGCCCCGTAGTCCAGGTAACGGCGATATACAAAGGGCCTAAGTGTTTCAAGCAGCGTGTCTCCATCAGTGCCACCGGCAACTGGGCGGGCCTTGACCATTGCATATCGTTCCCACTCCCTCCCTTGGCTTTGATAATATTCTTCCATGGCATCGAAGCTCAGGACCAGGGGTCCATTTTCCCCATATGGCCTGAGTCTTATGTCCACACGAAACACAATACCTTCGGCAGTAATCGTGCCTATAACACTTATCAATTTGCGGCAAAGCCGGGCAAAAAATTCTTCATTAGTGACGGATTTTGGACCGTCTTTAGTATATCCGGATTCAGGATACGTAAATATCAGATCAATATCCGAGGAAAAGTTGAGTTCTCCGGCCCCGAGTTTGCCCATCCCGAGGATAACCAGGGATTGGGGTTTGCCTTCCTTGTCGGCAGGACAGCCAAATTCCTGACATTGCCAAAGATGGAGGAGGCTAAGAGCACCCTTTAGGCATGCCTCTGCCAGAGATGAAAGGTCCTCCATGGTCTCTTTAAGATCTGCCCGTTGGGCAAGGTCTCTCCATGCTATCCTGACCATCTCTCGCGTTCTCAGCCGGCGCAGAATTATTCCGAGTTGTTTATGGTCTTGGGCTTCTTTAACTGAATTATTGACTATTCGGTCATAGTTGCCGTTCGTATAGGATTTTACCAAATCACCGCTTTCCAAAAGATCTAACAGCAGCCTTGGTTCCTTGACACAGTTCCTTGCGACAAATTCACTAAAGGCCCACACCCGTTTCGCCGTATTTATTATATGTGGATCATCAGGGACAGGAAGTCCGGATGAAAGCGCAGCCTCCGCAAAGTCTTTCCAATAATTATCAGCCTTTAACAGGAGTTTTTCAGGTAGTCGTATCTGGGACAATATTTTTTCTCAAATAAGATTTTGGAATTTTGTATCCAGCGTATTATGTTTTTATAGTTTTTTTCATTTCTATACTACAACCGTTGGCATTTAAACAGGTCAAAGAACAGAACGTAGGTACATCCTTGAGCACTGGAAATAATTTAGGGTTAAATCCTCGGATATTGATTAGATCTACTAATTGGATCGGAGACGCCATCATGACTACACCTGCAGTGATGGCATTTAGAAAAAACTATCCAAAAGCCCATATCTCTATTCTGGCAAGGCCTTGGGTAGAACCTGTCTTCTCCGGGAATCCCGCTGTAGATGAAGTTATATCTTGCGGCAGTACGGGCCGTAACAGTACAATTTTGGAAAAATTAATCCTCGCCAAATCTCTTAGTAACAAAAAATTTGATCTTGCTCTCCTGTTCCCAAACTCCTTTGAGTCAGCCCTGATTGCGTGGCTTGCCCGCATACCTGAGCGCGTGGGTTATGCCACCGACGCAAGACGCCTGATTCTCACATTACCGGTATCAGTACCTGATGACCGCAGGAACAGACACGAGATATTCTACTATCTAAACCTTGTTGATCATATAGGCCGCTTGCATTCTAATACCTATTCAACCAATGAAGGGGGCCGCGATGAACAAACCGAGCTATTCCTTAAGGTCCCGGCCCAAGGGGAGTCAGGGGCCAGGCAGATACTTGCTCAAATGGGATTAGATCAAGGAGCGTTACTCGTGGGGTTTAATCCGGGCGCCGCATATGGGCCGGCAAAATGCTGGCCGGTGAAGAGATTTGTATCTTTGGGAAAGGCCCTGGTCGAGCATTTCAAAAATTGTCATGTATTGGTCTTTGGGACCAACAAGGAAGAGCCTGTGGCAGAGGACATTTGCGGTCCTATTGGTGAAAGGGGCCACAATCTGGCAGGAAAGACAAACCTTGCTGAGGCCATGGGGCTTATATCAAACCTTGATTTGCTTGTGACAAATGATTCCGGTCTTATGCATATCGGCGCAGCATTAGGAGTTCCTTTGGTTGCGATTTTTGGCTCTACAAATCCGGTTACAACAGGTCCATGGTCAAACAATAATGTTATAATTCGTCACGAACTTCCATGCAGCCCATGCCTTAAACGCAGTTGTCCAACGGATTTTAAATGTCTGCTTGGGATTGAAGTTGAGGAAGTTTTACAGGCCTGTCTGAAACAGTTGAATAGGAAATGAACATTAGAAGAGCAGTATTTCTCGACAGAGACGGGACAATCAGTAAAGAAGTCGGTTATCTGCGCCGGATGGAGGATCTTGTCTTGATAGAAGGGGCAGGTTCAGGTATTCGTCTCCTCAATGAGTATGGTTATAAGGTCGTTGTGATAACCAACCAATCCGGGGTAGCCAGAGGCTTCTTCGACGAGATTTTTGTCAGAAAGGTACACGAAGAGATGGCAAGGCGTCTTTCTAAAAGTAATGCCTATGTGGACAGGTGGTATTACTGTCCGCATCATCCAACTGAAGGGAAAGGAGAATACAGGGTAGAATGTGGTTGTCGTAAGCCATTACCTGGCATGGTAGATCTTGCCATCAAGGAATTAGGCATAGTTCCGGAGAAATCTTTTGTTGTGGGAGACAGTATTCGAGATTTGGAGATTGCCTGGCGTGTGGGGGCAAAGCCAGTACTTGTCTTGACCGGCTATGGAAAGGAAACCCTTTCACGGCTTTTGCCGGACCAGAAGGAGCGGTTGCCCCACATTGCATCTGATCTATTTGATGCCTGTGAATGGATATGCGAATACTGTTGGTAAAACTCAGCGCTATAGGAGATGTAGTACATACACTTCCTGCCCTTGCCGCTTTGCGCAAGAGATATCCAGATGCACATCTAAGCTGGTTGGTGGATGAGGCAGCCTCTGACCTGCTTTGCTCTCATCCTATGCTGAATGAAGTAATAATTTATCCCAGGCGCAGGTTTGGAAAACTAGGCTGCAACCTGAGACAGTGGCCAAGGTTGATTAAAGAGGCCGGGAGTTTTATTAGTCACCTTCGCAGCAAAAAATACGATGTTGTGATAGATTTCCAGGGTCTGCTGAAAAGCGGTGTCTTGACCGGACTTTCGCGAGGGGCATGCAAGCTTGGTTTTGCAGGAGGGAGAGAGGGGAGTTCTATATTTCTGACGGACAAGCTTCCCCGCTATGATCCTGACGAGCATGCTGTGCTCCGCTATCTCAGGCTGGCCGCTCATCTGGGTGCGGATATTAAGGAACCTGAGTTTCCCTTGGCCATTGGAAAGGCTGATACAGAAAAGGTGGGCCGACTGTTGAAGAAAGCAGGTGCGGGAGACTGCCGTATACTTTGCCTTAATCCTGGAGCCACGTGGGAAACAAAGAGATGGGCCCCAAAGGGATTTGCAGAAGTGGCAGACAGTTGTTTCGAGCGCTGGGATATGGTCCCAATTATAGTTGGAGGGCCGGGCGATAAGGGCCTGGCTTCTAATATTGCAATGTTCGCAAAGCATCCTGTTATTGATTTTACCGGGCTAACCAGCCTCAGGACCCTTGCTGCTTTGTATCAGAGGGTAAGGGTTGTGGTAAGTACTGATACAGGCCCCATGCATCTGGCGGCCGCAGTCGGAGCCCCTCTGGTTGCTCTGTTCGGACCCACGGCCCCATGGAGGACAGGTCCTTTTGGCAGGGAACAACAGGTCATTAGATTGGGGCTTTCATGCAGTCCCTGTTTTAAACGTCATTGTCCTGACCCGAAATGTATGATGGATATTTCTCCTGAGCAGGTAATCGAGGCGGTTGGAAGAATCGGAAGAATTGAGTGATTTTGTGATTGAGTGATTTGGTGATTGGAGGTAATAAGTTATGATCAAGCCCATTAGTCCCGAATTGTTAAATATTCTTGCGTGTCCTAAGTGTAAGGGTGAGGTGAAGCTTACTGAAAATGAAGATGGGCTGATTTGTGAAAGCTGCGGTCTGCTGTACGAGATACGGGAAGGTATCCCCGTAATGCTGATAGATGAGGCCAAACCTTATCCAGTAAAAAGAAGTAAATGAAATATCTGTTGGAACCAGGTAAACAGGATTCCGCTCAAAATAAATGAAAAATAGCATAAATAGACTTAAGGAAGCCGTTCGTCGATTTGACTCCTCTTGCCTGCTGGTGGCCGGAGATATCATGCTTGATCAGTTTGTTTGGGGTGATGTGTCGAGGATATCTCCTGAGGCCCCAGTCCCTGTGGTGGAAGTCCAGAAGGAGACCATGCTCCTTGGTGGTGCGGCAAATGTGGCAAATAACCTCAGAGCCATGGGCAGTCCTGTAATTCTTGGTGGCGTAGTCGGGAAAGATGCCATGGGCGAGAACCTCAGGGAACTCGCCAGGTCCGGGGGTATAGATGCGACCGCTATTGTTGACGGCATACGCCCTACCACGATCAAGACCAGGATAATCGCCAGGGGTCAGCAGGTAGTGAGGGTTGACAGGGAGAATAATAACTCCCTAAACGACTCATCAATAAAGGCCCTGGCCGAGGCCTTTAAGAGACTGGCTCCTGGAATTGACGGAATTATTGTATCTGACTATGCCAAAGGTGTAGTTTCGGCTCGTTTCATGGATGAATTAAGGAAGATCTCAGGCGAGAGAGACATTCCCCTTTTAGTAGATCCCAAGCCTGCCAACAGTCACCTCTACCATGGAGTGACACTGGTGACCCCTAATCGGCAAGAGACAGAGGCAATGGCAGGTCTTGAGATCAAGGATACTGAGAGCCTGAGTCTGGCTGCACAAAAAATTCAGGGAAAATTGGGAACAGAGGCGGTACTTATTACCCGAGGATCGCAAGGCATGGCCCTCTGGCAAAGGGAAAACGGATTATTTACAGTGCCGACTATGGCACGTGAGGTCTTTGACGTCACCGGTGCAGGAGATACGGTCGTAGCGGCTATGGCCCTGGGAATAGTCAATGGGCTCACTTTTCCTGAAGCAGCCTATTTAGCAAATATTGCCGCGGGTGTAGTTGTGGGAAAAATCGGAACTGCTACTGTAACGGCTGAAGAGATTATGGAAATTTTGTAAGCGCTTACAGTTCGGTAGATTACGGTTTGGAAATTTCAGAAAAATAAGGGGAGAGCAGCATTCAGCAGGATTCGGATAATGAGCATATTACATTCTCCTCTGCCGGCCAAACTGGTTTGTAGTATATTTTCTCAGCAAGAAGGGCTCATAAACAGAGTTGCTGATGCCCTGTGCGTTGCATATGGCACTGCTGATTTTAAGAGTTCGGTCATTCCGTTCGACCGGACTTCCTACTATGAGCCGGAGTTTGGGAGTGGCCTCAAGAGGATATTCATAGGTTTTACAGAATTGGTGTCTCAAGATACTTTAGCTGAAATTAAGCACGCCACTCATAAGCTGGAACAGGAATTCAGTACGGAAGGAAAAAGGCGAGCAAATATTGATCCGGGCATTTTAACTGCTGAACGTCTTGTGCTTGCCACAGGCAAGAATTTTCCCCATCGGATTTATCTTGGCCGGGGCGTATTTGCAGATCTGACCTTCGTATACCGGAAAGATTCTTTTGTGTCCTTACCATGGACCTTTCCGGACTATGCATCGAAAGAGGCGATAGAGTTCTGGAACAATGTGAGAAAATCTTATCTGCAAAAGTTCAGCGAGGCGAGAGCCCAAAATGGTCAAATAACTGAGAAATGGTGATACAATGCTACGCAGTATGACTACATTTGCACGTGTGGAATATGCCGGGGATGGCTGGTCTTCCGCAATGGAGCTGAAGTCTGTAAATGGAAGGTTTTGTGATATCCATATCAGATTACCCAGGTGGATGAATCCCATTGAAGACCGCATTAAGAAATTGGTGCAGGAGAGAATGACTCGGGGTCGCATTGACCTGAGCATACAGCACGAAGGTAGTGATGCAACAAGGTCCGTCTTTGAGCCTGACCTGGATCTCGGACGTTCTTATCTAAATGCGGTCAAGTCTTTGGCTGATGATCTTGGTCTAGAGGGCACCTTGGATCTTCCGACGCTTTTGTGTTCTTTAAAGGACGTTATCACTGTTCAAGAACAGGGACCGGATACGGAAAAGGCATGGGAAAGGATAAAAGGTCAATTAGAGGAGCTGCTAGACAAGGCTGTAGCAATGTCAGCTACGGAGGGAGTCGCTCTGGAGAAAGATTTGAAATCAAGGCTGTCTCAGGTTGAGCTATGGGTTGAAGACATATCAAAGCGGACAGAAGAGCACCTCAAGAAGGCCCAGCAAACGCTCAAGGACAGGATTCAGTCGATTTTAAGAGATGTGCCCGCAGACGAAGGACGTTTAATTCAAGAATTGGCAATACTTGCCGATAAGTTGGACATTACAGAGGAGATAGTTCGAGTTCGTAGCCATACAGAGCAGTTTAGAAAGTTTTTTGCAAACGAGGGGGCAATAGGCAGGAAAATGGATTTTTTACTCCAGGAACTATTCAGAGAAGTCAATACTATGGCCTCCAAGTCATCTGATTCTCTGATTTCTTGCTCGGTCGTTGAGATCAAGGGTGAGCTGGAAAAGATGCGCGAGCAGGTTCAGAATGTAGTATAGGAATTTGATAAGGAACGGGAGTTATTTATTGTACGTTCCTAAGGGAGAGCATATTATGAGCTGTAGATGTAAACTGCTTAATATTGGTTTTGGTAATACAATAGTGGCGGAGCGTGTTGTTGCCGTAGTCAATCCGTCATCTGCTCCTATAAAGCGTTTGAGAGAGGAGGCAAAGATCAACAGCCGCCTTATTGACGCAAGTCAGGGTCGTCGAACCCGTTCCATAATTGTAACAGACAGTAACCATATTATACTTTCTGCTATACAGGCAGAGACAGTTTCCCAAAGACTCAGTGCAGACATTTTGACCAAATCAGAAGAGAAAGATCCAAAATACTGATTGTGCCCTATATCAATGGAACAAGGGAACCTATTTGTGATTTCCGCCCCTTCAGGGGCCGGGAAAACTACTTTATGCCGCAGACTGCTTGAGCAGCTTTCCGGAATTTCTTTTTCTATCTCATGCACTACCCGTAATCCCAGGCAAGGGGAATTTGATGGTATAGACTATCACTTTGTTACTCAGGAGAGATTCAAGGAGATGGTCTCTGCCGATTCATTTCTTGAATGGGCACAGGTATATGACAATTTTTACGGAACAAGTAAATCAGAAGTGCTGTCGAGGCTTGAGCTGGGAGAGGATGTGCTGCTGGACATAGATGTTCAGGGGGCCAGGCAGGTTTGCAGACTATTCCCTGGAGCCGTTCTGATATTCCTGCTGCCTCCGTCGTGGTCGGTACTGGAAGCCCGGCTCAGGGGTAGAGGCAGTGAGGACTCCTCAAGGTTGAAACTCAGGATGGCCAATGCAAAATCAGAGCTGGAGGCAGTGCATGAATATGACTTCGCCGTGATAAACGACGACCTTTCACGGGCCACTGAGGACCTGAAATCCATAGTGATCGCCCAGAGATGCAGAACACTCCGGACTTTGGCAAGGCAGGATCTTTGGTTTCCGACTCAAAAAGTAAATCAATAATAATCTGGGGCATACATCCGGTAAGGGAATTTTTAGAGATTTGTTCTGATGATTGCCAAAGACTCTTTGTCCATCCTTCCTTTGGAAAGAAAAAAGCGCAGGCAAGCCTGTTGCGTCTGGCAAAGCGGCACGCGGTTCTTTTAGAACGTACGGAAAACCTTGAAAGTACAGGCGTTCCCGCAGGGACTGTACATCAGGGAGTTGCTGCCCTGGTAAGACCTGTTTGGTCTATTGACTTTTCCAGCCTACCCTTGTATTGGAAAGATAAAAGGCCATTAGTAGTGGTATGTGATCAATTAACGGATCCACAGAATGTGGGGGCTATAGTACGTTCTTCCGTTGCCCTGGGTGCTCAGGCAGTTTTACTCCCCAGTCGAAGAACCGGTCGAATTACCGGAGCAGTAGCAAAATCATCTTCTGGTGCACTGTTTCACATAAAGGTATGCCAAGTAGGAAATTTAGTAACAGCCATGAGGCAACTTAAGGAAATGGGGCTCTGGATAGCAGGGTTAAGCCCGGACGGCGAGCATCCGCTCTGGGAGTTGGATTTAAATAGGCCTTTAGCTCTGGTAGTTGGTGCAGAAGGGACGGGACTGCGCCGTCTAGTCAAGGAAACGTGTGACTTCCTTGCAAGAATACCTCATTTTGGCCCTATTGGTTCCATGAATGTTGCCTCTGCTGCCAGCATAGCCTTATACGAGGTTGCAAGGCAGCGTAATTTATCGCCGGTTTACTCCGGTATTAGGCGGTAATTTTATGATAAGACTGTATGGGAAGGTGACCGGGGCCGCATATGCGGTATCCAGGCCTTTCTTGGAGTTGTGGTCCAGGTTGGAGGGAAACAATGGGATGTGGTCGGGTCGCTTGGGGCACCTCCCCAACTATGTTGCTGCAACCGGTCCTCAGGATTTATGGCTCCAGGCGGTTTCAGTGGGGGAAGTGGCCGTGGCGGAGGCCTTGGTCCAGGCCATTGACCGCCGGGCACCCGGATTAAAAATTCTTATATCAGTTACTACGCCGGCGGGTTTTGCCAGGGCAATATCCTCCCTTGGGACCCGTTGCTCAGTGATTCCTTATCCTCTTGATTTTCCTCAAATAGTCCGTAGAATGACAATTGAAGTCCGTCCCAGGGTGTATGCCTGTCTTGAGACCGAACTCTGGCCTAACCTTATCAGCGCGGTTAGGCAATTTGGGGGCAAGACAGTGCTCTTAAACGGCCGTATTTCAGCCAAATCTTTTCCAAGATACTTGAGATTGCTCTCTATTACCAGACCCTTGCTCGCCGGTTTTTCAAAGATTTGCGCCATTTCTGATATCCACGCAAATAGGCTGGCGGCACTTGGTGCCCCTATGGATAGAATACAGATCACAGGAAATGCCAAGTTCGAGGGTCTTCTGTCCAGACCTGATCCTGGCCGTGTGATGGGCCTTCGCAATCGCCTCAAAATTGAAAATTCGATTAAGGTCCTCGTTGCGGGAAGCCTGAGGGGTGGAGAGGAAAAAGAGGTAATAAGCGCCTACGATTTACTTCAGCCTCGCTGGTCTGACATGATATTCTTTTTAGTGCCGAGGCATTTAAATAAGGTTTCTTCTATTATAAGCGCGTTAAACAAGAAGAGCATACCATACCAGCTCTGGAGTGAGATGGAAGTAAATCAGAGACGGACCGCAAAGGTCGTGGTGGTGGATGTAATAGGTCCGCTTTTTGATCTCTATGGTTTGGCTACAGCGGCCTTTGTAGGGGGTTCTCTGGTGCCAAAAGGGGGACAAAATCTCTTGGAGCCGGCTGCCTGGGGCTGTCCGGTTATTTACGGTCCTCATACGGACAATTTTGAAGAGGCAAAAATAACCCTTGAGTCCCATGGCGGAGGTCAAGAGGTTAAAAACGGAAAAGACCTGGCAGAAGCGGTAAATCTGTTATTTGAGGAACCCTTAAAAAGAGAAGAGCGGGGTAGAAGGGGCCGCAGTGCCCTTGAAGCTCTTGCCAAAGGGGTTGCTACAAAGCAAACAGATATTCTGCTACAGGTGCTTGAAGCCCAGAGCTGATTCCGTTAAAAATACCCCGTTTTTTAATTCAAAATTGTGTCTGAATGATTTTTCTGTTCAGACACTAACCACCGGAAGCCTTATATCTCTTATAAATTAGCAGCAGGCCTTCTAAAACAAGGTCCGGCAATACTGTTTCTACTAGAGAACAATGAGGGGCTATTATCGGTGCCAGTCCTCCTGTAGCCACTACCTTGGGCTTTTGAACAAATTCCGCTAAAAGACGACTTATGATTCCGTCTGTCAGGCCGGCAAAGCCATAGATGATACCGGCCTTGATTGCCGAGGCAGTGTCCTGACCCAGGGCAGTTTCAGGTTTGGCAAAAAGCTCCACTCTTGGGAGTCTGGACGTACCTTTAAAAAGGGCTTCTGCCGCGAGGAGCAAACCGGGAGCTATGGAACCTCCCAGGTATTCACCCTTTGATGATACACAGTCGAAAGTGGTTGCGGTTCCATAATCGACTATAATCACAGCATTTTTGTACCTTGAGTATGCAGCCAGAGAATTTACGAGCCGGTCTGCTCCCACTTCATAAGGGCGCTTATAAAGTATGGGCATCCCGACAGGCACATTTTCCTGGACTACAAGGGCCTTTTTTTTCATATAATGGAGGGTCAGTTCCTGCCAACTATGTATTAAGGGAGGCACAACACAGGATATCACTATGTCTGAAATATCTTTTAGTTCTATTTCTGCAAGCCGGCACAACTGGTCCAAAAATACAGCCAATTCATCAGAAGTGGCTTCTTTGTCAGTGCGAATTCGCCAGTTTTTGAGAAGGGAGTCATCCTGGAAAAGGCCAATTACAGTGTGTGTGTTTCCAATATCTACAGCCAGGAAATATTCTCCGGATTGTCTGCTATTTTCCATGGTAGATATAATTCCTGTAACTATTCAGGTTGAAGACTGAAGGCTGAAGTATCTCTACCTTCAGTCTATTCACCTGAATAGTTACGATATTGCTAAAATAGGACCTGGAAATGTGTGACAAGGATATCATTGTTGATGTTCTCGCCGTGCATCTCCTCCCTGAACGAGTAATTGAGCTGCCATTTGATATCTTGCCCGTGAATGAACCAATTGTATCCAACTGTATACCAACGGCTGTCTAAAGCATTATTATCATCCACATTCGGATCAAACTCATCATACCGCGCAGTGAGCTGGAAATTGTCGGTGAGGTCTATCTGTGTCTGTATACCGTAACCGTATTGACGTTTGGACCCATCGCCATCTTGCGTTATGTATTCGAACTGCAGGTGTACCGGCTTCCAGTCGAATGCGCAATTAAAATCCCAAAGCTGCATGTTATCCGCAACCTTGTGGTCAGCTATAGGATATTTATAATAGCCATCAGCAAGGTCTTCTTCCGCCTTGCCAAGGACAGTGGTTTCGTAATCATAGCCCACCTGATCATAAGCATAGCTTGTGCCTAAAGTGAAGTGTGGCGATGGTCGCCAGAGGAACATGCCGGAAACCATGAAGTTTTCGTTATCATTGCGCATATGATTGAAAGAGTTGCCGTTGTATAACCCGACTGCGTAAAAAAACTGCGAGTCGTTGATTTTTGCTCCATGGGCCCGGCCGTCCCATTGACCGTTGCTCGGTGACTCCAGGCTGATTCCAATTTCACGCCTTCGGGCGAGTTTATCGATCACAAGGGGACGTTCACATAGAGGAAGTTGCGGTCCGGACGTAGTATATGATGGTGAAAAACGCGACTTGAACTGCCCAACCATTACGTTAACAAAAGGATGCGCCTTATACACAAAATATGCGTCCTGGAGTTTTACGCCAATGTCGTTTCTTTCAAGTTTATAATCCGACGTTTCAGGATCTATCTTGTCTTCGTTTTGATCGCCGTCTGCACTGAACTGTACATGGTATTTCCACCGATCAGTCACGTCGCCATACCAGCGGAAACGAACACGACGTATAGAAAATCCATCGAATTCAGAGTCATCAAATGCCTTCTGATGAGTCACTTTATCTAGATTGCCATTTTCAATTGAAGTGTATCGTACCTGTACACGTCCCTTAAAATTGATACTCTTAGGTTTACGGGCGCTTTTAACAACAGCCTCTTTTTTAAGAGGAGGCGGCTTCCACTCTTCCTCGATTTCCTCTATCCGTCCCTCTTTTATCTTAACAATATCATCCTCAGTAATTATTCCTTTTTCAATAAGCACTTGAAGCAATTCCTCAGCCGTCAGTTGGGCAAAGCTGTTAACCGCACCACAGAACAAAAAAAACGCACACAAAACAACAACGCTGTACCATTTCTTCATGAACTATTTCTCCTCCCCCTGTTTCTAAACCCTAACCAAAAAAACGCTGCCTCAAAATCAACGCCACTTCCCTATAACGATCCCTTTTATTCAGTCTTTTGCCATAAAATATCTATGTAACTCACAAATACCACAGTTTAAGCATAGCCGGAACCGGAATCCTGTCCCTGAGATGCATGAGGTTCCTTGATCAATTTTATAGAGGACAGGCCCTGTTATCTATTTCTAATGAACGGGTGAGGCGAATTAATGTGAGAATTGGAAGTATCCGATAAAACCGGAACTCTTTTGTTTTTGAATTGCTCACATATTCTGCCGGGTAAAAGGAATAAATCATGATATTCACATATACCGGCATCACCCCTGGATGATGAGTGAAAAGAAGAAAGTATAAGTATACCAGGGAACAAAGACTCTAATATTTTTGGATCATTATTGAAAAACTTACAATCATTACACGTTATTGTCTTATTAGACTTCTTTTTTGATAACATAAACATATTTAATTAAGCCTCAAACAATATAGTAATTTAGTGTATCAAAGTATATAGTACTTTAAATCAAAGTCAATAATTAAGATTGTAAGCGTTCACAGGGCACCGCATCTGCTTTGTTGTCGGGCACTTGAAGTACAGGGAGTACGTCTGCGTATCCTCCGCCTAGCATCTGCAGCACTCTGTAAACGCTTACAGCTCGGTGGATCGCAGTAAAACGGGCGTTGTAACCCCGTGAACGGTTACCATATAAGATACAGGCAGCAAGCACCGAGTAGGCTGTTCGTCATACAATTACTGCCATTGGTCTGAAAATTCTTTCATCGAGCAACCATTTTTTTGCAACTTCTCAATAATTCAGGGTAAGAGGTCTTCCCTACATGTGGGTAATTTGGGCTTGTGTTTTATAGGCTTTTTTTGTTCTTTATCCGCACCTGCTCATAGATTGCCTCCATGGCCTCAATAAAAGAGTTGTCACCCTGCCAGAAGGGAGGATAGTTCCCCTGTTTTTTTATAAGCAAGGCAGGTACTCCTGGGCCTTTGGCACTCGGCGGTAATTCGGGAATGCTGCCGCCCTGCCAGAAATCCCTTAGCCCTACCTCCCCTTCCAGCGGCTGCCTGGATGGAGCTGGAAAACGGCTTGCAACCGGTTCAGGCTTTGCGTCCAGTCCTTCTTCCATCTCCGCGACCAGAGCCTTTCCAAGGGGTGTGGCGGCAAGTTCCTTCCTTAGTTTTTTTCTGGTAATGCCCCGGAGCTCAAAGAACAGAAAAGGGTCCTGGTCAAGGAGGCCCGCCACCTTGTAATATGTCCCTGCAACGTGCTTGCACGGATTGGCCCAGTCCGGACAACTGCACGCGGTCTTGAGATCGGCTGGTGAGGCAGGGAGGAGGGAAACCCCGGAATCCCTGAAGGCATCTTCGATATCATCAGGCATCTCGTTATCCCTTGACTCTCGTCTTTTTCTATAAATCGAGGCCAAGGTTTCTGCGTAAGTTACAGCGGAGATGATGATTGCGGTAGAGTCTTTCCACAAAGAGATCACATCGTTGGAGCCATTTTCTTTGAAATATTTTTTAAGAAAAGCGCTCGTGTCCAAATAAAGAATCATCGGCGATCCTCGATAACCATTTCTGACACCGGCTTGCCTGGCACATCAATAAGGATTGGGCACACCTTTGTCAATTTCGTCTGTTGGAAAAGCTATTAACCCCTCCATGACCAAGCGATGCAACTGTCGCCTCAATGAGATTTTTCGCGGATTTTCGCAGATAATGCGAGCAATGACTTTGAGGTATCATCCTTTTGATACCAGACAGTTAGGGCTCTCCAACCTTGAACCTTGAACCTTGAACCAATCACTTTAGGTAAAATGATGAAAGGGTATTAAGGGCGTTAGGGTTGCGGAGTGAAAAAATTGATTGACTCAATTAAGCTGATATGAAATGTAATATATTATTGAGTCAGTCCGGCATGTGGCAAGAACTTTATTGAATAAGTGCTCACCTTTGCTTGGAGAGGGCAGGGTGGCCCTGGAAGCCCGGTATTCAGCATTGACTACAATCTTCAATTGACATATACAAACAAAAGGGATGAATTTGGATTGCAATAAGGAACGGGAGAGAAATAAGTTGAACAAATTATTTATTGTACGTTCCTAAGTCGTTAAAATTAATCTTCCCTTGATGTCTCCGGATTATGCCAACAGCCAAAAGTTCCGCATAAAAGCTAATATATGAACATTGATGTCATTGTTTTATCGCTTGCCACACTGATCGGTCTTTACATGGCAGCCAACATCGGTGCCAATGACCTTGCCAACGCCATGGGAACCGCGGTCGGCTCCCGGGCGTTGACCCTGAAACAAGCGGTAATAATATCGATTATTGCCGATGTACTCGGTGCTTCACTTGCAGGCGGGTATGTAACCGGCACTATAAGCAAAGGAATTATTGACCCGATCTTCCTGATGGACGCACCCGACAAATTGATGATTGGGATGTTTGCCGCGCTCATCGCAGCCGGTCTCAGTGTGCATCTGGCTACATTCTTTGGTCTGCCTGTCTCCACCACCCATGCCATCGTAGGCGCTGTGGTCGGCTTTGGAATAATAAGTGTGGGCGCGGGTGCTATCAGTTGGGGCAAGATCACCGGTATTGCCATCAGTTGGGTCATTTCACCGGTTGCAGGGGCCCTGATTGCAGGGGGCATTTACTATTTTCTTGAAAAAAAGGTCATGGCTGCCGAGAATCCATACGAAGCAGCGGTTCACTATGCGCCGGCCTTAATCTTCTTGGTGGTGTTGGTGCTCATCCTTTCTTTTATATTTAAAGGCCTCAAGAACCTCCATCTAGAGTTCGGTTTTTTCTATACAGTGTTACTCACCATTCCTTGTGCGGCCATGGTGGCGCTGTTTGGCCGAAAGTGGATGCGCTGGCAGGTACATGCTAAATGTGAACTGGGACCCAATCCCCAAGGATTCTCTCCTGCCGAATGCTTTTTTGCTCAGCTTCAAATACTTACATCCTGTTACATTGCCTTTGCCCATGGAGCCAATGATGTGGCCAATGCCGTCGGCCCTCTTGCAGCCATCTTTTCCGTAATCAAAACCAAGTCTGTGGTCTTACAGGTGGAAGTACCGTTCTGGATGCTTTTGATAGGCGGCATCGCTGTGGGTGCCGGGTTTTATATATTTGGTACCCGCGTCCTTGAGACCATTGGTAAAAAAATTACAGAGATTACGCCGATCCGGGGATTTTGTGCCCAATTCGGAGCGGCTACTACCATCCTGATGTGCTCTCGCCTTGGTTTGCCGGTTTCAACCACCCACGTGCTGGTAGGATCAGTGGTGGGCGTGGGGCTCATGCGGGGCATAGGAGCGCTCGATCTGCGTATCCTCAAAAACATCGGCTTTTCATGGATCGTGACCCTACCTATTACGATGGTTCTGGCCATGCTTATATACAAGCTGCTCACCCTCTTTTTATTATGAATTTATTATTGTAAAATGGGTACATGGAGGAAGAATATTTTATGCGTCTATTAATCAGCTCGCTGTTTTTCAAATCTCCTTTTAAAGATCTGCAAAAACACGCCGACAAGATCAAAGAATGCACCCAACTTTTTAGGGAAGCCGCTGTTTGCCATATTGGTAAAGAATACGAACGGTTTGAAGTCTTGACAGATCAGGTGGCCCGCCTGGAAAGTCAGGCCGATGATATCAAGCGTAATATCCGCAACCATCTGCCCAGGGGCATCCTCATGCCTATGGATAAATTCGAGTTCTTTGAATACCTCAGGGAGCAGGACAAGGTTATGGACGAAGTGGAAGAGGCCCTGTTCTGGTTATCTTTTCGGCCCAAGGCCATTCCTGACGAGGTATCTGCTGATTTACTGGACCTGGTCGAAGCCGTTATACCGCCTATCGAAAAGCTGCCTGTCCTGGTAACCCTTGCCACAGAGTATTTCAAAAGCAAGTCTACAGAGCAAAGGACCAAGATGAAGAGCCTTGTAAGGGATATCCGCCAACATGAAAGAGAGGCCGATCATCTGGAGCGGGAGCTGAAATTTAAGATTTTCGATACCATCAAAGATGCCCTGACAGTGTATCACCTGGTCAGGCTTGTGGAACATATAGGCGCCATTGCCGATCATGCGCAGAATGCCTCGGACCGCATGCGGGCCATGATTGCTGAATAATATTGTTTGCTTCGCCTATATGATACCCCTTACTAAAAAAGGGCTACAAGCAAAAGCCTGTAACCCTCTGATTCTCCTGGTAGCGGGGCGTGGATTTGAACCACGGACCTTCGGGTTATGAGCACTAAGGACCTTATATACCAGCATTTACCCTACTATCCCGAAACTGCCTGATTTCACAGCATTCTCCAACTCCTCTTTTTTCTTGACTTACCTTAAAATACCTTGAAATGAGCAAGCGCATAAAAACCAGTTATCCAGGGGTTTTTTACCGGGAAGCCAGACGAATTGGTGGTAAGGGTACAGAGCGGGTTTATTACGCTGTGTTCAAAAAGAATGGCAAGGTCTGCGAGGAGAAAGCTGGACGTCAATATGCCGATGACTTGACCCCTGCCAGAGCTGCCGGATATAGGGCCGAAAGAATTGAAGGCAAGCGTTTGTCACGCAAGGAATTGAGGGAGGCTGAGGATGCCCAAAAACAGGCCGAGGCAGACCGGTGGACCTTTAACCGGCTATGGACCGAGTACAAGGCCGGGAAGCCCGAACTCAAAGGCATTGTCACTGATGAAAACCGGTTCCAAAACTACGTCAGACCCCTTTGGGGAGATAAGGAACCTCGATACTTACTCCCATTAGATATTGACCGGTTGAGGCTAAGCCTATTGAAGACTAAGGCCCCGGGAACTGTCAGGAACGTTCTGGAGCTTGTCAGGGGCGAACTATTCAAACTCAGATGGACCGATATAGACCTCGACCGCGGGTTTATTCATATTAGGGACCCCAAAGGCGGACCAGACCAGGTGATACCCTTGAATAAATCGGCAAGGGAGACCTTAGAGACTCACCCTAGAAGTGATAGCCCCTTTGTTTTCCCTGGTCGTGGGGGGCGACAACGAACGGATATTAAAAAGCAGGTGAATAAAATCAAAAAACGGGCAGGCATTCCAAGGAATTTTAGGGCTCTGCATGGCCTGCGTCATGTCTATGCCTCGATGCTGGCCTCTTCGGGTAAGGTGGATATGTATACCCTGCAGAAACTTCTTACCCATAAGAGCCCGCTGATAACTCAAAGATATGCCCACCTCAGAGATGAGACTCTCAAGAAGGCTTCGGATCTTGCTGGAAAATTAATCACTCAGGCAATGCATAAAGAAAACAAAGTTATCCCTTTAAGAAGAGGAGATAACTAGTGAGTGAACTTGTGCCGGTGGAAAGGATAGTCGGAAAAATTTACCTTATCCGAAAAATAAAGGTCATGCTTGACAGGGACCTGGCAGAACTTTACCGGGTTGAGACGAGGGCGTTAAAACAGGCAGTGAGAAGGAACATAAAACGGTTTCCACCTGATTTCATGTTTGAACTCAGTAGGGAAAAGTTCGCCAATTGGAGATCACAATTTGTGATGTCCAATGCTGACAAGATGGGTTTAAGGCGTCCTCCCATGGCATTCACTGAACAGGGAGTGGCCATGCTTTCAAGTGTTCTCAAAAACGACAGGGCTATATAGGTCAATATCCAAATCATGAGAGCCTTCACTCAACTGAGGCAAATGTTATCCACTCATGAAGAATTGAGAGAGAAGATTGAAGCCATGGAAAGAAAGTATGACCAACAATTCACGGTGTTATTCGACGCGATTAAACAGCTATTGGAGGTAGAAACAAAGCCCAAGAGGAAGATAGGATTTTGAACATCTTTCCGGGGATAGGGTAGCGCCCGAAAACCGTATCCGTAACGGCTTCCCCCTTATTTAGCTTGCGGGGCTATCTGGCGTCGGCCTTATATGACGTTTCTGTTCGTCAGCTCACAAATTTGCACTCCGGCTTCCTTCAGACCCCACCTCACGGTGACGCCCTTGCCTTCGGCTAGTACTTCATGCTACATGTTCATGCAGCACAGGAACACATACAGGGGACTTGAACCCCATAAGTTCACGCCCATGCCGGGCGTACACAATCAGCTCCAGTCCGACGCGCTATCGCGCGCTGCTGAGTTGAAGCGTTCGCCGGTGACAAATTAAAAGCATGGTAAAAACATGAAAATCTATTTAGACAATTGCTCTTCTAATCGGCCATTTGACGATCAGTCTTCTATGCGTATTAAACTTAAAACTGAAGCAAAATTATTTGTTCAAGAAAATATTTTGATTGGAAAACTGCAATTAATCTGGTCACATATTTTAGAATATGAGAATATGCAAAATCCGTTCGTCGAAAGAAGGAATGCGATAATAGAATGGAAAAAAATAGCAGCCGAGAAAATTGTGGGCACTAAAAATGTTGTGGCAAGAGCATCCGAATTTACACGACATGGCGTAAAATCTAAAGATGCACTTCATATTGCATGTGCTATTGAAGGAAAAGCGGAATATTTCCTGACAACAGATGATAAACTTTTAAAGAAATTGGCCAAAACCAAAGAACTTATTGTTATTAATCCTGTTAATTTTATTTCCATTTTGGAGAGTATATGATGATAACTGATACAGAGATTAAACAAAGAGGCATAAAAGCATTAATTGCCGATCTTGGTAATGTACAAGCAGAACGCTTCATCTCTCTAATAATCAGAGAACCTTTTGATTATACAAAGTGGCAAAGAGACCTTTGGCCAGACGAATCCGTTGAATCACTGAGCAAAAAAGCCATGGTAGCAATCGGCGAACAAGCCGCTTGAGAGTGAGAATAGAGGGGTCAGCCCTGAGTGACCCCTCTGTGCTCCATTCACGCACTTTTGCCGCCCCTTATGCGTAACGTTGGCAGATATACAAATCGGCCGTGATCTTCAAACAAGATTGATATATTTACCATAAACATGTACTGTATATCTGTACATAAATTTTGGAGGTAAATATGGCTATTCAAACAACATATACACATGCCAGGTCAAAGTTAGCTTCATTATTAGATGAGGTAACGAAAAATCGTGAAGTGGTAATCATCCAGCGGCGTGGAAGAGAAGACGTCGCTTTGATAACTGCCGATGAGTTGGCCGGCATATTGGAAACTGCACACTTGCTTAGATCACCCAATAATGCAAATCGGCTTTTTACCGCACTCGATAAAGTACGAAATACAGTAGGCGTTCCTCAAACAATTGATGAACTTCGTAACGAGGTTGGTTTTGAGTAAAAGGCCTAAGAAAAAGTCAAAACCCAGATTGAAGCGAGAGTCCGTGTTTCAATCTGAATTTAGAGAAGACTTAAAGTATTGGGTAGAAACCGACCGCAAGACAGCGCTTCGTATTTTTCAATTGATCGAGGCTATTATGCGAGAGCCATTTCAAGGTATCGGTAAACCTGAACCTCTAAAGTTTCTTGGTCCAGGCGTATGGTCACGTCGAATTACTCAGGAACACCGGTTGGTTTATGTCGTTGGGCATGAAAGAATCGATTTTGTTCAAGCTCGATATCATTACTGATCATCATATAAAATTGCCATCGGGATAGGAAGGAGCCTCACAGCTCCCCCCTCCCACACCACCCGGCATACGGATCGCGTACCAAGGCGGTTTGGCTGGTCAGGCAAGCAGCTCCGGGCATAGACCAGAGATATGCTTGTCGGGGCTTCAGACTTCAGTGACGCTATCGATGTTTCACCTACCGGTGCATTACATCCATAAGACACTCCTTCTTATAACCCACTACCATTTATCCCCACCATTCGGTGGGACCACCGTTCGGGCCTTCACCAGTGTGAGACCTCCCAACTTTTCTATTCGCCGGGCTCGTTTCCACCGGCTTAATATGCCCTCTGCTGACTTCCGCTACACGATTGACGCCCCTTACGGTTTGCTCACTCGGTGGTTCGGCTGCCGTCGTATCCTTCAATTTTGTGTTCCTCTCCTCACGAAGTTTGGCTCGCTGACGGTCAAAACACGATTTTCCACCAACGCCGGGGGTATTTGGTAAACCGGTTTTCCCTATTCCGGTAATTTCAACCAGCCGGTACATCGAGATGCAACGGACCTCCCGGGGTGAACACACGTCTTTCTATACGTGGGCGCCGAGTGTACGCCCCTGGCCCTTATAGATGGATAGAGGACTTCGTCCTGTGTTGCGGACTCGTCCCAGCCAGATTCGCCTAACTCGATTTCTGTACGTCGCCCCGTACATTTGCGTTACCTTTCCGTAGAAAAGCGGCCTCCTTCAGAATATCCGTTACCGGATATCCCTTGCCATAACGCTACACCCTTCGCCTCCATCAGGCTGGGTCTGGGACTTGCTCATTATAGCCCAAACTTGCTATAATGACCTCACCCCTAAGAACGTGTGCCGTGCCCGGCACACAACAAACAAATCCAGCGGACGCGGAATAAGCGCGGCGGTTTTTTAGCAATGGTAGTTGTCCGCGCCGCTGATTTAGGTCGTTCAAGAAAGAGGAAGATGAGAAAAATCACGTGAAAGGACATCGCCTCGGCGCGGTCTGCTTGTGTGTGGGATCTTGGCAACCAGGTGCTGTACGAGCTTAAGGGTTATATCACTATAAAAAGAGAGGTTGCATTATGTTCAAACTCACTGATTATATTTCCAAAGCGGAGCTGGAAACATTCTGCCGGAGAAATCATATAACCAAAACGTCTCTTTTCGGTTCCGCTCTGCGTGATGAATTAAAGCCGGGCAGTGATATTGACCTTCTTGTGGAGTTTGACAAAGACCATATGCCGTATTTGCTGGACCTTGCCGGAATGGAAATCGAGCTGGCGGAGATGTTCGGCAGAAAAGTCGACCTGCGCACACCTGCTGAACTCAGCCGGTATTTCAGAGATGATGTCCTGGAAAAAGCAAGGATGGAATATGCAATCTAATGTATGTTTCGCGCAGTTAGATTATAACCACCTTAATTGACTTGTTTTTTTCCTTTTCCAGCACATTATCTTTAAATAGGAAGGAAAAAGCAAGAAGGAGGTTCTAACATGCGCGAGAATCCC
>Ga0307990_1000182_pt1 | contig 60452 bp, 47 predicted proteins | sample EllFjometagen129_FD_203168 | JGI IMG/M metagenome (GOLD analysis project Ga0307990, IMG submission 203168) | Marine microbial communities from Ellis Fjord, Antarctic Ocean - #129 | ecosystem: Environmental > Aquatic > Marine > Unclassified | place: Southern Ocean | collected 2014-10-08
ACTTCCAACATCTAACTTCCAACATCTAACTTCCAACATCTAACTTCCAACATCTAACTTCCAACATCTAACTTCCAACATCTAACTTCCAACATCTAATTTCCAACATCTAACTTCCAACATCTAACTTCCAACATCTAACTTCCAACATCTAACTTCCAACATCTAATTTCCAACATCTAACTTCCAACATCTAACTTCCAACATCTAACTTCCAACATCTAACTTCCAACATCTAACTTCCAACATCTAATTTCCAACATCAAACATCTAATCTCTAATAAAAAAAGTACTACTACGGACTTAGTGGAAAGTAAAATATTAGCCATGAGTAATAAAATAGATTTCTCAGTCCCCGAAGTGTCGGGGCAGGCTGCAAGCTCCTTCGAAATGACGGTACATTGGCTGGTTTGTTGGGGTGAAAGAAAGCGGGCGCTTTGCGCCCGCTTTCTTTCACCCCATTCACAGCCCGGGGCTTTGTCATTTCGACTGAAAAAACGTAGCGAAGCAAGTTTTGTAAGGAGAAATCTTTTCAAACCGCTAACTGACGGTGAGACCCGCTTCGCAGCGAGACGGGATTCTGTTTACGGTAATAGCTGTTATTAACAGCCACAAAAATGGTAGTAGAACCATAAAAAAAACAACTCCCCGCTATTAAAACCTACCGTGAGTAAACAAATAATTAACTTTGCATAAGCTAAACAAGAAAAACACAAATCCATGAGAACAATAAAAGTTTCGGTAAATTCAGATACTGATGCGCAGATGTTAATCAATATACTTAATTCGATGAAAATGGAATTACGCATTGAATCAGATGTTAAACCAATAAAAAACGACAAGCAATACCATAAACTGGAAACCCTTTTAAAAGAGCAGGCATCTTCAGATTTGTTCAAAAACATTACTGATCCTGTGCAATGGCAAAAAGAGATGAGATAAGAAAAACAAATAGGATAAAATTGCCGGATGCGATAATTTATGCTACGGCCTTGGTGAATAATCTAACATTGATCACCAGAAATACATCGGATTTCCCACCTTTTAAAGATTCAATTTTGATACTTGATCCTTTCGATACGAATCTCTAACATCTAACTTCCAACATCTAACTTCCAACATCTAACTTCCAACATCTAACTTCCAACATCTAATTTCAAACATCTAACTTCCAACATCTAACTTCCAACATCTAACTTCCAACATCTAACTTCCAACATCTAACTTCCAACATCTAACTTCCAACATCTAACTTCCAACATCTAACTTCCAACATCTAACTTCCAACATCTAATTTCCAACATCTAACTTCCAACATCTAATTTCCAACATCTAACTTCCAACATCTAACTTCCAACATCTAACTTCCAACATCTAACTTCCAACATCTAATTTCCAACATCTAATTTCCAACATCTAACATCTAATCTCTAATAAAAAAGGTACTACTACGGACTTAGTGGAAAGTAAAATATTAGCCATGAGTAATAAAATAGATTTCTCAGTCCCCGAAGTGTCGGGGCAGGCTGCAAGCTCCTTCGAAATGACGGTACATTGGCTGGTTTGTTGGGGTGAAAGAAAGCGGGCGCTTTGCGCCCGCTTTCTTTCACCCCATTCACAGCCCGGGGCTTTGTCATTTCGACTGAAAAAACGTAGCGAAGCAAGTTTTGTAAGGAGAAATCTTTTCAAACCGCTAACTGACGGTGAGACCCGCTTCGCAGCGAGACGGGATTCTGTTTACGGTAATAGCTGTTATTAACAGCCACAAAAATGGTAGTAGAACCATAAAAAAAACAACTCCCCGCTATTAAAACCTACCGTGAGTAAACAAATAATTAACTTTGCATAAGCTAAACAAGAAAAACACAAATCCATGAGAACAATAAAAGTTTCGGTAAATTCAGATACTGATGCGCAGATGTTAATCAATATACTTAATTCGATGAAAATGGAATTACGCATTGAATCAGATGTTAAACCAATAAAAAACGACAAGCAATACCATAAACTGGAAACCCTTTTAAAAGAGCAGGCATCTTCAGATTTGTTCAAAAACATTAATGATCCTGTGCAATGGCAAAAAGAGATGAGATAAGAAAAACAAATAGGATAAAATTGCCGGATGCGATAATTTATTCTACGGCCTTGGTGAATAATCTAACATTGATCACCAGAAATACATCGGATTTCCCACCTTTTAAAGATTAAATTTTGATACTTGATCCTTTCGATACGAATCTCTAACATCTAACTTCTATTATCTAATCTCTATCCTCCAACATCTAAATTCTAACATCCAACATCTACAAAAAAACAACTCCCCGCTATTAAACGGGGAGCAGGCAAGTAGTTAAGGTTAGTAAATTTATTTAAGTTAAACATACGTTAACCCTGCATAAACGAAAAGTACTCTTCATTATTTTAAAAAATGATTCTTCTCTCATTTTTGCGGAAACAAATCATAACTAGATTAAGAAATAGATTTCTCCCTTCGGTACTAATGACAAATATTTATAAGAAGCCGGAATACACATTGCCGGGCAGACCTCTCAGTCGCAAGCTCCTTCGAGGAGACAGGGCTTTGGTGGGTTTATTGTGGTGGATGAAAGTGGGCGCGAAGCGCCCACTTTCATCCACCACATTTACCGCCCGGGGCTTTGTCATTTCGATGCCGCACCTGCGGCAGGAGAAATCTATTTTATAATATTACTAAACCTTGAGACTCCTTTTTCAGAGGCCTGGAACTCGCAAGTGCAAGTCATTAGCCTGTTTGGTTAAAACATTAACTGAAAATATTTTAAAAACGTCAAATATCATCCCATCATGGAAATAAAAATTAGAAAAGGAATAAATTCGGATGCTGAAATCATTGCTGAATTTCAAATGCTGATGGCCAGAGAAACCGAAGACATAGCCCTCAATCGGGCAACAGTAAACAAAGGGGTGAAAGCTATTTTTGAAAAACCCGGGCTGGGACAGTATTTTGTAGCAGAGATGGATGGGAAAATTGTTGCCAGCCTAATGACAACTTTTGAGTGGAGCGACTGGCGAAATTCCACAGTTTGGTGGCTGCAATCAGTGTATGTACTTCCGGCGTATCGGCAAAAGGGAGTTTTCAGAAAAATGTACACACACATAAAAGAACAGGTATTATCCCTCGATGAAGTTTCAGGAATCAGGCTTTACATGGTTCATACTAACAATCGGGCAGCAAAGGTTTACGAAAATGTGGGAATGGATGGTAAAAGATACCGTTTGTTTGAATGGATGAAGGGTTATTAATTACTTCGGGACTAATACGAATTTAATGGAAAGGCTATATTGAGTCCTCAGTCCCGATAGCTATCGGGAGTCTTCAGTGATCAATCTTTTAGTCGGACTGCCTACTGTGGCCTGTCAACTGTGGACTTTTGATCAATAAAAATAACTTAAGAAATAAAGTTCCTTTAAAAAGGTATTGGTACGATTACTTCAGGTTTTCCCAATACCAATTAATGGCTTGTTCCAATCCTGCCCGGATGTTGTATTTCGGGTCGTAGCCCAAAAGTCGTTTTGCTTTATCAATGGAGGCCAGTGAGTGAAGGATATCCCCTACCCTTTTTTCGCCCTTAACAGCCTTAACTTTTGTAATCGCCGGATCAAACTTACTGAGGTTTTCTTTTAACGCGTCTATCAGGTCGTTTACGGTGGTTGCTTCCCCAAAAGCCACGTTATAGACAGTATTCACTGCTTCGGGACTCTGTGTAGTAGCAGCAAGTTCATTGGCCATGATCACATTTTCGATGTAGGTAAAATCACGCGATTGTTCCCCATCTCCAAAAATATAGGGCGACTCATGGTTGATTAGCAGTTTGATAAATTTTGGAATTGCCGCTGCATAAGCGCCATTGGGATCCTGACGGCGGCCAAATACATTAAAATATCTCAAACCGATGGTTTCGATCCCATAAAGGTTCGAAAATATTTCAGCATACAACTCATTTACATATTTAGTAATTGCGTAGGGTGATAAAGGCTTTCCAATTGTCTCTTCAACTTTGGGTAACGCGGCATGATCGCCGTAAGTAGAAGAACTGGCTGCATAGATAAACCTTTTGATTCCGGCCTCCCTGACGGCCTGAAGCATATTTACAAAGCCACCAATATTCACATCATTGGTAGTTACGGGATCCTTTATCGAGCGGGGAACCGAACCCAGAGCAGCCTGATGCATCACAAGCTCAACATCCTTTACTGCCCCACGGCAAGTTTTCAAATCACGAATATCTCCTTCGATGAGTTTGAAGTTTGGATTTTTAAGGTAGGGTTCAATATTTTCTTTTTTACCTGTAGCGAAATTGTCGAGACAAACAATTTGGTTATTCTGAGTAAGAAACCGCTCGATAAGGTTGGAGCCTATAAATCCAGCACCGCCGGTAATCAATACTTTTCTATTGGTGAGTTTCATTGAATTCAATTATTTTAAACTTCCGATGGGCAAAAGTCGGGAATATTTCCGAATTATGCGGTTCGCAATATCGAAATTATCGCAACAATTTCAAATAAACGTAGAATCTTGTAGAATTCTTGGTTTTGGAGAATTGAATTACCCCGAACTTCATTCCGGGGTTTAAAAAGGGTTACCTTCTCTTCCGGGCTTTTGCCGAAGGCTCGCCTCGCGAAGCGGGCATTCCTTTGGAGATCCCTAATTATAAAACAGCGACGAAAGTTATGGGGCTCTCCTTAGGAATGCCTTCGGCAAAAGCCCGGAGAGTTCTTTTTTTTCTTGACCACAGGCTAAAGCCTGTGGTAAGTCAAACTAAAGCCTGTGGTAAGTCAAACTAAAGCCTGTGGTAAGTCAAACTAAATTACCTCGGGTTTTAGGCTCTTAGAAAACAACTAATGCTAACAATTTAACGCTATTTTGTTGGTCTTTTGTTTTCCGCGAAGTGCCCGCCTTGCCAGCCTTGCCGCAGCTTCTGCGAAACGGGTCGCGAGGCAGGGCTTTAATTTTCAAATTAACGTAGAATCTTCTCATCCTAAATCATACAATATTTTTCAAATCCGGTTGAATTGATTTTTTAATGAATTTTGCAGAATAAAAAACCTTGCATCTTTAAGGGATTAATTACAACTATGGAATAAAAATCCAAATTAAAATGTCTAAAATCTCAATATTGCTAAACCACGTTGAGATTTTCTTGTTATGCTACTAAAGAAAAATTTTTTTTATGAAAATTAAATTAGGAATTATTGTTTTATTCTCAATAATGCTGTCGGGAGTTTTTGCACAGAGACCCGGCGGTAGAAGGCCGGACATGGCCAATATGCCTGCCAATGGAATCATTTCGGGTACCATTCAGGAATATGGAACAAAAAAACCAATGGGCTATGCCAATGTGGTTCTTTTTAGTACGAGGGATTCATCCATTGTTTCGGGAAGTGTTACAGCAATGGATGGTTCATTTAAACTCGAAAAAGTTCCGATGGGCCGACATTACCTGGTGGCCAATTTTATTGGATTTAAAAAAGATTATATAAACGACATCAAAATCACACCCAAAAGTATGTTTGTGGATATGGGTGTTATAGAACTTCACCCGGCAAGCGAAAATTTGGAAGCAGTAGAAATTACGGCACAAAAAGAACACATCGAATACCAGATAGATAAAAAGGTGGTGAACGTGAGCCAGGATATTATGGCACAAGGCGGAACAGCTGTTACCGCGCTTGAAAACACACCCTCAGTGCAGGTGGATATTGATGGAAATGTGAGTTTGAGAGGCAGCTCTTCTTTTACAGTCCTGGTTGATGGCAGGCCAAGCATTTTGCAAGGCTCGGATGCGCTGCAACAGATACCTGCAAGCAATATCGAAACCATCGAAATTATTACTAACCCCTCGGCAAAGTACGATCCCGATGGTGTGGCCGGCATTATAAATATTGTTTTAAAAGAGAAAATAGAAAAGGGCTTCAGTGGGGTTGCCAATGCCTCCATTGCCACTAATGAGTCCTACCGCTTTGACTTCCTGCTTAATTACAAGTATAAAAAGTTTAATTTATTTGCAGGAGCCGATTACAACGATGGTAACCGGAAGGGTGAGAGAATTTCGAAAAATGAAACCTACTCCAACGATACTACATTTTATAGAAACACCACCGGTGATCGTGGCCGGGGAAGAGTTGGCTATGGTGTGAGGGCTGGTTTTGATTACTATTTGTCCGATAAAACTACCATAGGCGTTCAGGGTCGGATAGGATATTCCGAATTCAATGGCGGGGGCACATCTAATCTTCATAATTATACCTTTCCGGAAACCACCAATGCATATTCATCCAATATCTCAACAATGAAACGCGGTGGCGATTATTACAATACCAGCCTCAACTTTCAGCATAAGTTTGACGACCTTGGACATCAAATCGAGGGATTGATTTATTATGGAAGTGACAAAGATGATGATATAGATGAACAGAAGGAGTTTGAAACAGACGCTGACTGGAACATCATTGATGCTGAGCCATATCTTATCCTAACAACAGAGGCATCTTCAGAGAAAGATTTTCGTGCAAAACTCGACTATACCAAACCCATTGGGGAAGAAGGAAAGTTTGAGGCAGGATTTCAAACCAGAATCGAAGATGAAATTGAAGATTACATATTTAATGACTGGAGCTATGAAACTGGTGGTTGGGTTGAAAACACGCTTTATTCAAATACTTCAGATTTTAAACGGGATATTTATTCTGTGTATGGCATATATTCAAACACATGGAACTCATTTGGATACCAAGTTGGTGTTCGGGGAGAATACACCTATCGTGAGATAAAAAACTTAAAAGCTGAAGAACCTTCAGTTATCGATCGCTGGGATTATTTCCCTACCATTCATCTATCAAAATCATTTGAGAATAAAGATCAAATGCTTGCCAGCTATACCAGGCGTATCCACAGGCCACGCGGATGGTTTCTCGATCCCTTCTTAAATTACATCGACCAATACAATTACCGCCAGGGGAATCCTTCGCTGGAACCCGAATATACTGATTCTTACGAGCTCGGTTACCAAAAGAGAATCTGGGAATCGATGATCTCATTAGAGGGGTATTATCGTGTTACAAAAAACAAAATTACGCGTATCCGTACATTACAAGAAGACAATACCTTTTTGCATACTTTCGAAAACCTGAATAACGATTACTCACTTGGCGCCGAGCTAATGATAAACACTGACCCTGCGCCCTGGCTAAACCTTTCACTGTCGGGAAACCTGTACCAGTACCGGCTCGAAGGTTCGATAGCAGAACAAGATGTGGACACCGAAAGTTTGAACTGGAACGGACGTATTAATGCCGTTGCCAAGCTTCCAAAAAATTTCAGGTTGCAAATAAACGGCATGTATAAAGGCCCAACAATAAGAGCCCAGGGTGAAATGGAAGGCTTTTTTATGACCAATGCAGCATTAAAGAAAGATTTTTTTGACAGGCACCTCACGGTTACAGCGTCAATCCGCGATATCTTCAGCACTGGCAAGCATGAGTTTATATCATCCGGAACAGGGTTTTACAGCTACGATTATTTCGACCGCGAAGCACCAATTGTTAGTTTAAGCCTTAGCTGGATGATAAATAACTACAAAAAGAAGATGGATCAAAATGGGGAAAATGGTGAAGCTGGCCAGGATATGGATATGGAATTTTAGTAAGGTTTCCCGCAGATTTCGCTGATTAGCGCAGATTTTATCTGCGCTAATCAGCGAAATCTGCGGGAAGTTTTTTGTTTAGATTATTGAATTGAGCCGACTTTAGGGACGGACAATTAATAAAAAACAAAAACTCCAATAGTACTGCACTATCGGAGTTTTTTTTATGAAAAATCCTCCAGAAAAAAAGTTCTATGGTGGTGGACTCGACTAAACAAAAAAAGATACTCGAACAAACAAATTTCTTTCCGAACACCAAAAAAAATCTCAAAGTCAGCATATCAATTATTTAATAGTCTTGTAGGCATTCCATAGTACAGGAAGATGTAACAATTACAGCAAAATGACATTTTCAATTATTTGGGCAACCAATTAATTACTTTACAATCCAACCATTTCTAACTATAATTCATTTTTAGTTCCCAAAATTAACTTAATGCTAATTTTTATCGACAATAAATTGGTTAACCAATTTAAAATTGAAATAAATTACCCAAATGCATTTTTTGTATAAACTTAATTTTGAGTATGTTAGAGAATCCCGCAAATTTTTATATTAAATAAATGTTAAATTTTTCTTGCTATTTCAATTTCATGTATTACTTTTGGTCAACCAATTCACCAATTAACCAATATTATTTATTGATTATGGCAAATACAGTTTTAGATAATTTTGAACAAATAGTTTACGCGAAACCCGCGGATATCATCATAAATCAAATCAAGAATCTTATTAGTTCAGGCCAGCTCAAGCCGGGTGAAAAACTTCCTCCCGAACGCAAGCTTTCCGAAAGGCTATCGGTAAGCAGATCGGCAGTTCGCGATGCCATAAAGAAACTGGAATTTTATGGCATATTGAAAACCCACCCACAAAGCGGAACTGTGGTTGCAGGTATTGGCATCACAGCATTGCAGGGTTTACTTACCGACATTTTGAGTATTGATGGAAGAGATTTTAAATCACTCGTCGAAACACGCATTATCCTTGAAGTTAACTCAGCGCGTTTTGCAGCAGAAAGAAGAACAGATGGGGACATTCATAAAATACAACAAGCCCTTGATCTGTATCGCGAGCAACAGCAACTTGGCAAATCAACTATTGAAGAGGATTTAAGGTTTCATTTGGAAATAGCCAACGCATCAAAAAATTCAGTGTTGAAATCGATGATGATGGTGATTACCCCCGATATTATTTCCAATTTTATTAAATATGATGTATGTGGTGATGATGTAAAAGCCGCACGTTTTAATGAGCATCAATTGCTTTTGGATCACATTAGAAATAAAAACCCGGAAAAGGCTGTCGTGGCCATGGAAAACCACCTGAAAGACATTAAAGCTTTTAGCATATCCAAAGAAATTCAGAATATCTAACCTTTCAATAAATTGATAACAAAAACTTACAACATGCTACACAATACAAGTTAATAAAAAAAAGGATTAGCCATCAGATGACTAATCCTATGCCCTTCATGGCTTTTCCGGGGCATAAAATCTTGACGAATACAAACTTAGGAAAGCTTTGTTCGCATACCGATAAAGGTAAAGGACTGTTTAAGTACGCCTTACAAATAGGCGCATCATTTAAAAACATTTATAAAAATTAATTAAAAACAAAGAGGTTATGAGTAAACTTTTACTTCAATCAAAGGCAATATTGTTTTGCTGCTTGTTTGGGTTAGCTATGTTATTAGTGGTGAGCAATTCAACCTTTGCTCAAACTAATCAAAATGACAGCCGCACAATCAACGGAACTGTAATTGACCAAACCGGAGAAACCATCCCCGGTGTAAATATTATTATCAAAGGAACTGTAACAGGCACCGTTACTGATATTGATGGCAAATATGAAATCATTGCATCAACAGGTGATATTTTATCCTTTTCCTTTGTAGGCTTTGAGATGCAGGAAATCACTGTAGCCGATCAATAGAAAATCAATGTCACACTCCAATCGAACTCACTACAATTGGATGAATTTGTAGTTGTGGGTTATGGTGTACAGAAAAAATCACACATTACCGGTTCGGTTGCAAAAGTAAAAAACGTGAAATTAGACCAGGAACCAGTTTCTCGTATTGATGAGGCACTTGTTGGTAAAATGGCTGGTGTAAATATTACGAATGCCAATGGCGCAGTAGGCCAGGCACCGACTATTCGTATTCGTGGTAATTCAAGTGTTACTACCGCATCCGACCCACTTATTGTGGTGGACGGAGTTCCGGTTAGTTCTGATTTCTTAACTACCATTGATATGAATGATGTTGAATCGTTTGAAGTACTGAAAGATGCAGCATCAGCTGCTATTTATGGTTCACGTGCTGCAGCCGGCGTTATTATGATTACCACCAAGCAAGGTAAGGCTGGTAAAACAAAATTCTCATTTAATGCCTATAGTGGGATTAAATCAGCGGTTTCAACCGAATCACCTGTACCAACAGTATCAGAATGGGCATCTTGGGTTCGACAGCAAAATGGTGGCCCAACAAGTGAAGTAACCAGAATTGAGGCGATAGGTACTGAGCAAAACTGGGCTGAAACTATGTTCGATGGAGGTAATATTCAGAGCTACAATTTAAGGGCAAGTGGAGGCAATGATAAGATAAACTTTATGGCATCTGGTGGTTATATGAAAGACGAAGGTGTTTTATTAACCGATGATTTTGAAAAATATAACCTGCGTTTAAATCTAAATGCTAAAGTTAATGATGTAGTTAGTGTTGGCTTTAGTGCTGCACCAAGTTATTCAAATACTCGTCGTTTCCCCATTGGAGTACACGATGCTATTCGTCAGTCACCATGGTTGCCAATCTATCATGATGCACATACGCTTCAATATGTTGTTAACCCTGACTTTGACCCAAGTGTTGGTGATTATGCAATGGAGCGCCATTTCACTACTACCGATTCCGAAGATCCTAATTATTATTTTCCCACAACTTCAAATGCTAATGCTTACGCGAAAGTAGTTGAGCGTAACTATCAGGATCGTCTTTTTAACTTATTGACCAGTGGATATTTAAAATTAAACCTTATGGAAGGTTTAGAATTTAAATCGTCAATTGCAGTTGAATACCAACACCTAAACACCGAGGACTGGGACGGCGTTTTAGCAGACAGGCGTGGTGCGTCAAGAGCTGGATCAAGTTTAGCAACTCGAAGTAGGACACACTGGGTTAATGAAAACTATTTCACCTATAACAAAACAATTGCTAAGCACGATGTAAACTTAGTTGCAGGTTTCTCAGCTGAGAAAACAAACGTTTTTTCATCAAATCTGGATGGATCAGGATATTCTTTTGATTATATTAGGCTCTTAAAAAGTCACTAATGCTAACATGTTAACGATATTTTTTTGTCATCTAATTGATCGAATTACACGAATTGTACCTGCCAAAGGCAGGTAATAATTTGATTAATTAGTGTAATTCGATGATAACTTTTTTCTTTGATTTATAGATGGGTGTTGCCTGTTTTGTCTGGAGGGTGACTCCCGCGAAGCGGCTTTAATTTTCAAATTAATGTAGAACCTTAAATGCTGCCACTGAAGTTTCCAGCTATGGATCCACGAAATACGAATCATCATTAGCTTCAGTATTTGCCAGGGTAAATTATGTGTATAATAACAAGTATCTTTTCATGGCAAGTATCCGTCGCGATGGAAGTTCAAGCTTTGGTGAGGACACAAAATGGGGCTTATTCCCTGCAGTATCTGTAGGTTGGCGTGTTAGCCAGGAAGATTTCCTTATAGACAATTCTGTTATCTCCGACTTGAAGGTTCGTGCCAGCTTTGGTCAGAATGGTAAAAATGCAGCCGGTGCTTATGATCACCTGGGGTTAGTTTCACCTACCTCGGCAATAATCGCGGGGCAATCAACAACAGGATTTTATCCTTCACAAGGAGCAAACCCTTTGTTAGCATGGCAAAAATCAACCGAAATAAACTTTGGGTTTGATTTAGGCCTCTATAAAGACAGGATCTTTGCATCATTTGAGGTTTATAGTAAGCAATCCGAAGATTTATTACTCAATATGCCTACATCAATCATAACTGGTTATGAATCAGCAATTATGAATATTGGTCAAGTTGATAATAAAGGTTTTGAAATAGAATTAAGTTCTTTCAATGTTGTTACTGATAACTTTTCATGGAAATCAAGTGCAACTTTCACTAAAAACAAAACCACGCTTGTTGATTTTGGTGGTGCTGATAGTACTATTTCTACTGTTGAAAGTAAAAGACCATTTGAATTTATGGCCATTGAAGGTGAAAATATTGTAAATTACTGGGGATATGAAATGGAAAAAGACATCGATCCTCAATACCTTAATAATCCTTACTATCCTATAGGTGGTGTTGCTCAGGATGCTTACATTGTTGACCAGAATGGTGATGGTGTAATTGATGATAGAGATAAAAAAGTTTTAGGCAGTCCAGATCCTGATTTTGTATGGAGTTTGACCAATAGTTTCACTTATAAAAACTTCGATTTATCATTTACTTTCCAGGGATCGCACGGTGCCGAGGTTGTAAATATGGATCGTCAGTATCTTGAAAATCTATTTTCAAGCAATATGGATTATAATTCCTCCTTCACTGATGCTGATATGGTTGAGCAAAAAATATTTACGGATTATCTGGTACAGGATGCTTCATACATTGCATTACGTACATTCAACTTAGGTTATACACTTCCTGGATCTTTTGCAAGCAAATTTGGTTTGGAAAATACACGTATCTACATTGCCGCAAATAACATGTTCTACTGGTGGTCTGACGAATATACCAGCTATAATCCTGAAGGTAATTTTGTAAATGATGATATGACTCCTCTTACCGTGGGCTACCAAAAAGGTTCAGCACCATTGGCTAAGACGTTTATTGTTGGTTTAAGTCTTAATTTTTAATTAAAAACATTTAGGAAATATGAAATTAAAATATATAATAATTACAGTTTTAGGCCTGGCGATGTTTACAGGCTGTCAAGACTTTCTTGATGTTCAACCCATATCCGAAATTGGAGAAGGTGATTTTTATACCAATGCCAAAGAGGTTGAAACTGCTATGATTGGTGTTTACGATGCACTACAGGAAGTTCCCAAGCGTGAATTTACTTTAACTGAAATGCGTTCAGACAATGCAAAAACACGTTTAAGTGAAGGTGACTGGGGTGATTGTGAAATTCTGAATATTGGTTCAACCAATAGTATGGTTTTAGCATACTGGAACGCCAATTATATAACTATTTATCGTGCTAATACAGTATTAAATAATCTTGATGTTGTTAGCGATAATGATCTTAGATCACAATTTGAAGGGGAAGCTAAATTTATTCGTGCAATGTGCCATTATAACCTGGTGCGCCTATACAAAAATATCCCTTATGTAGATCGCACTATTTATCCTAACGAAGCTTCTACAATAGAGCAGACTCCAGAGGCAACTGTTTATGAAAATATTGTAGCCGACTTAAATGAAGCCATTTCTTTACTTCCAGGTAAATCTGGTATTGCCAACGGAAGAGCTACATCAGGTGCAGCACAGGCATTGCTCGGTAAAGTTTACTTAGCTACAGGTGATTATAGTTCAGCACAAGCGGCTTTTTCTAAAGTAATTGGCACTGACTATGCGCTTGAAGAAAGTTTTAATGATGTATTTTATACAGAACAAAATGATGAAATTATTTTTGCTGTTCAGTATATTAATGATGATGCCGACAACAGTGAGGATTTCTCAATGGAATTTACATGGGCTGGTGTAGCCAGTGGTGTAAATACCCCAACTGATGATATCATTGCTGATTTTGATGTTGCTGACTCCATTCGTTTTGCAACAAGCTTCCTTGCAGACTCAAGTGAGGTTGGTAAATTTGTTTCAAGCTCAAGCGACCCTGAATATGGTGGAAACGACTGGATCGTAATACGTTATGCTGATGTTCTTTTAATGTACGTTGAAGCTGTTGCAGCCGGAGGTACAACAACCGATGGAACTGCTGTTGGATATTTTAACGAAGTACGTTCAAGAGCAGGTATGCCTGCTGTTGATGCTATTACACAAGAAGATCTTCTTCGTGAAAGAAGACTTGAATTAGCCTTTGAAAATTCCAGATGGTTCGACCTTGAAAGATTTGGTGTTGCTGCTGAAGTACTTACTGCATTTGGTAATGGTGAAGGGGGATTTTCTTTTCAAAGTACTGACCTGAATTTGCCTATTCCACAGCGTGAAATGGCAGCCAGCGATGTATTCGTTCAGAACGATTATTAATATTATTTCAGAACAAAGACTGCTTTGGCAGCTTTGTCCTACTCATACTTGTTAGCAGATATTTTCTCAAACAAGTTGAGTAACGCCATTATTTTACTGCACGGTTTTATAATGGATGATTCTTGATTAAAAGGGGATGTGGCTAATGTCCCGTCCCCTTTTTAATTTTCCATACGTAGTCATTTAATCAATAAAAATGAAACAGAATACAATAATTTATATGGTAATAGTGCTGGTTACACTGGCTTTCCAAAGTTGTAATCAATCAGGAGGGGAAACCGTAAAAACAATAGAAGAATTTAACACCGCTATGCAGACTGCTACTCCCGGCGATAAAATTGTTTTGGCCAATGGTGTTTGGGAAAATACGGAATTACTTATTGATGCAAATGGAACCGCGGAGAACCCAATTGTCGTTACCGCAGAAGAAAAAGGGAAAGTTATTCTTACCGGATTATCAAACCTTAGGATTTCTGGTGAATACATTGAAGTTTCAGGATTGGTCTTCAAAGATGGCTACACGCCAACCAGTGAAGTTATTACATTCCGTGAGAAAAAGGGAGTGTATGCCCACCACTGTCGTTTAACAGAATGTGTTATTGATAACTTCAACAATCCCGAGCGTTCGGTGTCAGAAACCTGGATAGCCATATATGGAAAAAACAACCGTGTTGACCATTGTTATTTAACTGACAAACGTTGTCGTGGCGTTACCATGACCGTTCGTATGGTTGACGAAGCTTGCCGGGAGAACAATCACCGCATCGACCATAATTATTTTGGTTACCGCCAGAACTACGGTTCAAACGGAGGTGAAACTTTACGCCTTGGAACCAGCCATTATTCACTGTCAACATGTGGAACAACCGTTGAAGCCAATTATTTCGACCGCTGCGATGGTGAACACGAAATTATTTCGAATAAAAGCTGTGGTAACACTTTTAAAAACAATACTTTTTATGAATGCCGTGGTACCCTAACCTATCGTCATGGTCATGATAATACTTCGGAAGGCAATTTCTTTTTTGGTAATGGTAAGGACCATACAGGTGGTATTCGCATTATTAATGAAAGAAACGATAAAGGTTTATTATTTCCCGTTTCGCCCGATGTAAAAAATGCCGGGTGTACCTTAGATGCCCCGCATGCAACTAAAGAAAATACAGGTGTTGATTGGTATGAACTTAAAGAGGAAGAACTAAGCTTCGATAATGGAAATGAAATTCTAGTTGAACCCGGTTTAAATACCTTATTCGATGCCTTGGCAACATCAAAATCAGGAGATATCCTTTTACTTAACGATGGTGAATTCGTAAACAACAAGGATTTGTTTATCAAACATCCGGTAACCATAAAAGCAGGCCATGCCAGAAAAGCAACTTTGTACTCTGAAAAGAACGACATGTTTACCATCCTTAACGAAGGAGCATTAAAACTTCTGGGATTAAAAATTAGTGGTGCAATGTCGCCGGATATGGCCGGAAACACGATAGTTAGCACCAGCAAATATTCAATGAACCGCAACTATAAACTAATCGTAGAAGACTGCGACATTGAAAATCTTTTGGTCAACCATTCTTTTGACTTCCTGCGTGTTTTCAAAAGTACCTTTGCCGATTCTGTGGTTTTCCGCAATTGCTCGTTCAAGGATATTTCGGGAAGTATTGCCGAACTTAATAAAGAAACTGATGACATTGGCGTTTACAATGCCGAATACGTTATATACGAAAACAGCACTTTCAAGAACGTAGGCAAAGAAGTGCTCAACCTCTACCGTGGCGGAACCGATGAAAGTACCTTTGGTCCAAGCTTAACTTTCAAAAACTGCCAGGTTAATAATTCCGGTTACGATAAGCGTAATAAGATTAAAGGAAGTATTTATCTGCATGGCGTTCAGGTGGCCAACATTTCGGAATCGGGTTTTAACGAAAGCGCACCTTTTATGCTTCACCTTACCAATGGGGAACCGGTAACCAATATCATAGATTTAAACATCTATCCAAAAGCACAGATTCAAGCCAACTCAAACGAATTTAAGTTAAAAAACCTGACTCATAATAAATTATAGTGAATAGGATACAAAAATATTAACAGACTAAAAAATAAGAAATTATGGCAAGCAAAAAATTTATTAAAAACAGCGAGAATTGGGAAGATCTTGGTGGTGGTGTATCACGTCAGTTTCAAGGTTGGGATAACCAAATTATGATGGTGAAAGTAAAGTTTGAAAAGGGAGCTGAAGGTGCTCCGCATCAACATTTTCACACACAGGCCACCTTTTGTGCTGCCGGTAAATTCGAGTTTACCATAGGCGATGAAAAAAGCCTGATTGAGGCTGGCGAAGGTGTTTATTTCGAGCCCAACATCCTGCATAGTGCAGTGTGCCTGGAGGCGGGAATTTTAATTGATGTGTTCAGCCCTGTCCGCGAAGATTTTTTGGATGGTACGGGTGTATCGTATTTTGGAGATAAGGATTAATACCCCATTCCCGACCTCCCGAAATTCGGGACAGGCATTTCCCTCAATGGGAAGGGTGAACCAGCCGCACTAGTGTTTGATGGCTTGTGTGGTGGAATCCTCCCCCTACAGGGGGAGTTAGAGGGGGTCAAATAATAGGTGAGTAAATCCAAAACTAAGAATTAAGATACAAAAAATAAATATACAACTATGAAGGTAAAAGGATTACGTTGGGCAATTATTGGATTAATATTCCTGGCAACAGTAATAAATTATATCGACAGAAGTGCCCTATCTATTATGTGGGGTAATGAAAATGTGGAAGGTTCCATTGCACAATCGTTAGATTTAACTAAAGATGACTATGGAAATATATTAAATATTTTTATGGTATTTTATGCTTTAGGGCAATTATTTACCGGTAAAATATTTGATAAAGTAGGTACCCGAATCGGATATGTATTATCCATCGGAATATGGGGGCTTTCTTCTTTCTTACATTCTACCGTACGCGGATTTTTATCCATTAGTATATTCCGTAGTTTACTGGGGTTTTCGGAAGCAGGTAACTGGCCGGGGGCCGTTAAAAGCAACGCTGAGTGGTTCCCGATTAAAGAGCGTGCTATCGCGCAGGGCTTATTTAATGCAGGTGCTTCTATCGGCTCTGTAATCGCTCCATTATTTATTGCAACTTTGTTTGTTGCTTATGGCTGGAGGGTAACTTTTATGGTTGTTGGTTCTTTTGGTATTCTGTGGATCATACCTTGGTTAATAGTAAATAAAGCAGGCCCAAAAAAGCACCCCTGGATGACAGACGAAGAACGCGAATATATTTTAAAAGGTCAAAGTAAGGCTGATCAAAAAGATACTGCCGAATCAAAAGGAAAAAGTTTAAAGGAAATCCTTAGCTTCCGCGAATCGTGGGCAATTGTTGCGGGACGTTTCTTTTTAGAGCCAATTTGGTGGCTATTTGTTGGTTGGATGCCTATTTATTTATTTGATGTTTACGGGTTTGATGTTAAGCAAGTAGGTATGTTTGCCTGGGTTCCTTACGTAGGTGCTGCTTTAGGTAGTATTGCCGGAGGATGGGTTTCGGGCCGAATAATTTCAAAATCAAATTCTATCAACAAAGGACGTAAAACTACAATTTTGATTGGAGGGGTTATTATGTTCCTCGGCCTTGTTGCAACAGTATTATTTGGCGATACTGCCCTTAAATTTGTATTAATTGTTTGTATGGTATTATTTGGTTTCCAGTTTGCAATTGGAAATGTACAAACCCTTCCGAGTGATTTCTTTAGCGGAAAATCTGTAGGTTCATTAGCCGGATTAGGTGGTATGGTTGGTGTATTCTCGGTAATTGTAATGAACTTTTTAGTTCCGAAAATTGCTGAAATCTCATATACTCCAATTTTTATTGCCATAGCAGTTTTTGTTCCACTTGGTATAGGGGCTATTTACTTTTTTGCACGCGATATAAAACCAGTAGAAGATGAGTAGAAAATGTTGGAAGTCATTAGTACCTTATTTCTAATATTCTGCCAAAAAATGGCAGAATATTAGAAATAAGGTACTCAAGCAAAATTTAAAATGCATTGTCGTTAATATGAAAGGAATATGAATAATAAAGCTCTTAATTGTAAAATATGCATTTATAAATTTTGCCGACTAACTTGGACAAACCAAAACAGGAATACACCACGTGTTTTACATGATCACCTTGTTTGGTTTTGGCTTGTCCAAGTTAGGTTCTCTGGCCGGACTGGGTGGCATGATAAGTTTAGACTAATTAATTAAATGTTTCATTATAAAATTTTAAAATTATGAATTTAGAAAAAAAAGTAGCAATCGTTACAGGTGCAACCGGAGGAATTGGTTTCGAAGTTGCAAAAAGATTAGGTAAAGATGGTTATACCGTTGTATTAAATGGTATAGAAGATGAAGCAGGTGCTAAAAAAGTAGAAGAGCTTGTTGCAGAAGGAATTACCGCGGAGTACTACGGTTTTGATGTTACCAACGAAGAAGAAGTAACTTCAAATATCACTGCAATTGGTGAGAAGTATGGTAAAATTGATGTGCTTGTAAACAACGCAGGTGGCTTAGGTGGAAGATCCAGGTTTGAAGAAATGACAACTAAATTTTACAGGTTTGTTATGGCGTTAAACCTTGATTCGGTATTCTTTACTTCCAGGGCGGCTATTCCTTTCCTTAAAAAAGGGGAAAATGCTTCAATCATAAACTATACTTCAAATGCAGCATGGAATGCAGGTGGCCCCGGAGCTGGTGTTTATGGAACATCTAAAGCCGGAGTTCATGCAATAACAAGGGCATTGGCAAAGGATTTGGCAGAATATGGAATCAGGGTAAACGCAGTATCTCCCGGTACCATCGACACACCATTCCATGCCCAAATTAAAGCAACCAAGCCCGAGGTATTTGCTTCATGGGCAAACAGCATTTTGTTAGGACGTATTGGTAAACCAGAAGAAGTAGCTTCGGTTGTATCGTTCTTAGCAAGTGATGATGCATCCTTTATGACAGCTGAAACTATCCAGGTTGGTGGTGGACAGGCTTTAGGAATATAATACTGCGTTGATAATTTGGTAGCATATCTTGCTTCCGATGAATCATCATTTATCACAGGTATCATTTTTACATAAATAGCGACTTATAGTTCTCATAAGTACATACATGTTAGTTTTATTGAAGTTTTGATGTTAGCCCTGCAATGTAACTGTTGCAGGGCTTTTTCATTTCTTGAAGTGTATGATTATACCCACCTACTAAGATATTGCTTAGATGGTATCGCATTTTGCGATACCATGATTTGGATAAGGAATTTTAGTAAGACTTCCCGCAGACCTGCATAGTCGACCCGCTTTGCCAGAGCTACAGCGAGGCGAGCAAGGCTGGTTTCTCTGACCTGCCCAACTGGCAAGGCTACTAATGACAAGTATTTGTATGAAGATGGAGCACACATGACAGACCTCTCAGTCGCAAGCTCCTTCGAGGTGACAGGGTTTTGGTGGGTTTTTGGGGTGGATGAAAGTGGGCGCTTTGCGCCCACTTTCATCCACCCCATGCAAAGCCTTAGCCTTGTCATTTCGATGCCGCATTTGCGGCAGAGAAATCTATTCCTTTGTCATTAGTAACGAAACAAAGTGTGGTGAGTAATCCGTTTCCACTTTCTATTATTTTGTTGCATAATAAAAATAAGTTTTAAAGACAACTTTATCCAAAAAGTTCCAAATTTATTTTGACGACTTCAAAATAAACTTGTCGTATAAAAACAAAAGTATAACCGTACCCAATCCTATACCGGCAAATACCATCCAGATGTTGCCGGGATGATAGGTATTCCACAAATAGTTTGTTAATTCTTTCTGGGTCATATCAAGCAATTCGCCTGCCCTGGCAAAATAATCGTTTTGTGTAAAGATATCAGATATTGCCGGAATTTCCAATCCTTTGGCTTCAACTTCCTTTTGAAGGAGGTAGGTTTTATCCGACATTTTTCCATAAACATCCCCCGATAGGATTCCGGCGAAAAAATTACCGCCGGCCATGGGTAAAAATGAGGCCCCCATGTACAATGCAACTTTTTCTTTCGGAGCAATTTTACCGATATACTCCGTAATTTTGGGTGAGCTGGCCATTTCGCCCAAGCCAAATATAAGAACGGATAAGAACAGGAAAAACGGATTGTTTGTATAAAAAGTGAGCGACAGGCCAATGGCATTTACCAGAATCCCCGACATCATCGCATTGAGTGGTTTGTACTTCATTACAAAAGCCGAAACCAAAATCTGGAAAATGATGATGTACATTGCATCAATATTTGTAAGCATTTCAGGTGCAATGGTTCCTTCATCAGTTCCGATGGCAGCAGCCACACCGGGAGAAATACTATGCAAAGCATCATAAAGTAATGAGGTATCCATCCATTGATCGATAAAAACCGGAAGGGTGTAAAACAACTGGTTATACATGGCCCAAAACCCAACGATAATCAAAAGAAACAGCAATAATTTTAAATCGCTAACAGCAATCCAAACATTGTGAAGGATTTTAAGAATTGATTTCCCTAAAGGATCTTTCGAAACTTGCCGATCAGGTTCTTTAAAAAAGAATAGCACGATAATCAGGTTCACCAAAATTACAATACTTGAAGTGGTAAAAACCATCTGCCAATCGTCAGCCCTGAGTTTTGAAGCGATGATTGGCCCGATAAACGCCCCGATATTCACCATCATATAAAAAATACCAAAACCTATCGAAGAAGTCTCATCATCGGTAGTTTTGGCAACGGTTGCAGAAATAATGGGTTTAAAAAGTGCAGCTCCCACGGCAACAAACATAAAAACCACGTACATCGACACATAAGTTTTAAAAATTCCCATGAGGAAATAGCCCGACGAAAGCATGAGGTAAGCAACAATGAGTACCTTTTTATAGCCAAACCTGTCGGCAATGGCTCCTGTGATGAGGGGTAAAAAATAAAGTATGGCCACTACCGGTCCCATCAAATATCCCTTTTGAGCCTGCGTAAACCCAAGCGCACCGGTATCGCGCGAGCCGGTAAGATATAGTGCGAACAACATAAACATTCCGTACCATGCCCATCGTTCGAAAAGCTCCATGGTGTTGGCTACCCAAAATGCACGGGGATATTTTTCAAAAATATTTTTGATCTTACTCATAGCATAAAACAAATGTTGATTTTGCAAAGAAAAGGAGAATTCTACTTTACGCACTTTATCGATGGGTCATTTTTCAATCCTACGCCGGCAAATAAATAATGCAAACAGGGTAAAAATAAAAACAACAAGCCCCATAATAATTACAATGGCAACAAACCAATTTAAAGTAAAAACCTGTTCCATCATTGAGCCTGTCCCATTCAAATTCTCAAGAGGAGAATAGCTTGTTAATACCGGGCTTTCACTCATATTTGCTTTAGCATTTTCATCTTCAATATCAATTATCAATTTATGTTTTTCATCGGCATACAGATCAAGATATTTCGATATACTATCTTCGAGGCCTAAAGTTGCATAGTTAAATAATAAAAACTTGTAATTTTCGGAAATTTCAAGGGTTAAGCCCGATTCCAGGGCAACTTGTAAACTGGTGTTGTAATAATCGATGGCCTTAAAATATTCGCCTTGTTTATGCAAATTAGCCCCGATAAATGTGAGCGCCGTTGCCACGCTTTTCATATCTCCATACTCGTGAAATATTTTGAGGCTTTGGATATACAGTTCGTTAGCACGTTGATAGTTACTTTCGATTTCATAAGCTTTGCCAAGCAATAAAATTGAATTGGCTTTTGCCCATTGAAAGCCCAGCGAATCTTTGATTGCAATCGACTCAAAAAGCACATCAATTGCCTTCATATTATTGCCTAATTGAATATAAACCAAGCCCATATTATTTAATATGGTTGCTTTAAATTTCATGTGACCAAGGCTGTCGGCGAGTTTAAAGGCGGCATTGTAACGGTTTAGTGCCTCATGGTATTTATCCTGGGTTTCAAACAAGGCTCCCATATTTATCAGTACGCTTAATGCAGTTCGCTTATCACCAAATACCTCGTTTATCGCCAAAATTTTAGAATAACTTGCAAAGGCATTATCATATTCGCCCAAAGAATAATAGATATTTGCCAGGTTGGTATAGCACTTTACCAACATTATGGTATCGCCTGCACGCATCAAAACAGGGATTGCTTTTTGAATCACATCAAAGGCTTTATCATATTCGGAAGCCCGCATATAAATATCCGACTGGTAATTGTAAACCGTTGCCCAACCCACACTATCGTTTATTTCCCGGTAAATTGCAAAGGATATTCGGTACAGTGAATCTGCTATTACGAGTTCCTCGGCAAGGTGGTAAACCACTCCTAAACTGCGGTTTGCCCTGGCAAGGTATTTTTTATTTTTAGTTTTTTTAGCAATGATTAATGCAGTATCACAGATTTCGTAGGCATAGCTTAAATTCGAATACCTCCATTGTAGATTTTCATCGTCCAATATCTTTAGTTGCTCTTCGGGAGACTTTCCTGATATTAGCGAATCTATCTCTTGCCTGTATTCCTGCGCAGGCAAATCAAATACCGGGAAAAGTAATCCAGACATGGATAACAAAAAGCCAATCAAACAATATGTAAGCAAGTTCTTCTTCATTTCATCATTTTGAGCTAACAAATAAATATGGCCTGATTTTTTCGAAAAGCTGATCATAAACCATATTAACCTGCCGGAGCTCTTCTACCGATTTGAATTCCCTTATTGCTTCTTTGTAATTAAAGATAGATTTCACAAGATAATATTCGAAATAAGGATGATTCAACAAGTCGTTAAAGGTAGCAGTATTTAAATCAATTTTGGCCACTTTTACTGTATCAACAAGCACTTGGTTTGCAAATTTAAAATAGCGGTTGGTGTCGAGCCCATATACTTCGAGTAATTGCGATTTATCATAAAAGCCCCCAAGTTGTTTACGGTACAAAATAATTCTACTCGCAAAAACCGGCCCAATGCCTTTTAGTTTGGTTAAGGCAATGGAATCGGCTGTATTAATTTCTATTTCAAAATCAGTGAAATTATTTTCAGACAAAGGGGCATCAGCTTTTGGTGCAATTTCAGAAGGCAAAAGAATATAATTTTCAAGAATTTTAAAATCTTTATCCGAAACACTGTAAATTTTCCTGAAATCATTTTTTACCTCAAATTTACCACCGGCAGTTCTGTAATTTACAATTTGACCAATTTGTTTCCGGCTGAATCCAATTTTATTCAACAAATTACTGTCGGCAGTATTGGGATCGAAAGGTAATGGAGTGAGTAATTTTTTTGTTTGGATAAACGTGGATTTAGATTCAGATCGGGCAATGATGATAAATGGTTTAAGCTGCTCATACTCATTTTCGCTTATTGAATAGATTTTTGAGAAATCTTCCTTTGAATGAAACTCCCCACCTGCATCGCGATATTTCAAAATCATTTTTACCTGGTAATCCGACAAACCTAATTGCGCTAGTTTTTCAGATGTAATGGTATTTGGGTCGAAAGGAAAAGTATTCAATGTTTTTTCGGATGAAGCCTCCACCCTGCTAGCCTGAAAAGATTCAACATCCACCTTAAAAGCCGGATCCACTTCAACAGTTTGCACCTTGATGATCTGTGGAAGAAGGAAAAGCACAACGATCAGGGACAACAATAGCACCATAAGTACGATCAGACCTATACGTTGGGATTTAGTAAAATAAAAATAATCTTTAAACATTTTTATTAGCTTAGGCAATTCAATTACATTTTAGCGCAAATATAAAAACTATATCTCAATCAAACCAATTCCTTTTAGAAAAACAACTGCAATAGCAAGTGGTGCCAGTATCTTGACCAAAAACATGAAAACACTCAGGAAGAAATCAGAGATGGATCCACCCTGTTGAATTTCATCTTTAACACGCTTTCTGCCCAAATACCATCCCGTGAACAAGGCAATAAATAATCCCCCCAGGGGTAAAAGCATATTGGCAGAAATCCAGTCGAGAAGGTCGAAGAAGTTTAAACCAAATAAAGTGTAATCTTTAAAAATACCCATCGACAGGGAGCACAACACGCCCAAAAAACTAATGAGTACGGTGGCCAGGATGGTAGCATTCCTACGTTTTATTTTCAATTCCTCGCTGAAGTATGCCACAGCAACTTCCAAAATGGAAATGGAGGAAGTAAGTGCAGCAATGGTTAGCAGGACAAAAAAGAGGATGGAGAAAAAATATCCTCCAGGCATCAATTCAAACACATTGGGCAAGGTAATAAATACTAGACCCGGGCCACTGGCTTCTTCAATTCCAAAGGCAAAAACCGCCGGAAAAATTGAAATTCCGGCAAGCAAAGCTATAACTGTATCGGCCACAGTAACCTGGATGGCAGTATGTATCAGGTTATTTTTTTTGTTAATGTAGGATCCGTATGTGATGATGGTTCCCATGCCAAGGCTTAAGGTAAAAAACGCGTGACCCAGAGCACTCAACACACCTTCAGCCGTTAGTTTTGAAAAATCAGGATAAAACAGAAAGCGCAAACCCTCCTCTGCTCCTGGCAGGCTAAGCGCCTTAATATCCAGAACTATGATAATAAGAATCAGCACAGGCATCAAAATCTTTGCAAATTTCTCAATTCCTTTTTTCACGCCCACAATCACAATGGCTGCTGTTGCCATCATAAATATAAGTTGAAAAATCACCGGCATCACCGTTGACTCTTGAAATGTGGCAAAAAGGCTGGTAAGTTCCTCAGGTGTTTTTCCATGAAACTCATCTATCAATGACTTGAAAACATACTCGATGCTCCAGCCTGCAATAACTCCATAAAAAGCAAGAATCATAAAAGCAGCAGCAACTCCCATCAAGCCCACATATTTCCAGGGGGTGCCAGGAGCCAGTGACTTAAAAGCGCCAAAGGGATTTCGTCCTGATTTACGACCAATAACAAATTCGGATAGCATAATAGGTAATCCGATGGCCAGAATAAAGCCAAGATACACAAACAAAAATGCGCCCCCACCGTAAACTCCGGTGATATATGGGAATTTCCAAATATTGCCCAAGCCAATGGCCGATCCTGCGGCGGCGGCAATTACACCTAATTTTGAACCAAAATTATCACGTTGCAAAGGGTCTGATTTCCCCATAATTTTTGTTAAAGTTAACTTGAACGATTATTTCGAAATGCAATGATACGATTTTTTGGATTTTTTGGGAAAAGAGACTTGGGCGGATGAATTTTAAAATTGAAATATTGCTATAATCCGGTCACCCCTTCGGGGTTTATGTTATTCTTTCTATCACTACTTTTTCTATAATCCTTTCACCCCTATCTTTGGGGTTTTGCGGTAAGAAAAAAAACTCACATTCTCTTTTGCTGACAAGGCAAGGGCGACTTAGTGAGTTCTGCTGTGCAAAGTTGCGATAGAAGAACGCCCTGCGTCAATTACGGCTTTATGCAGACTTAAGCTTTCAGGAAAATCTTCGCCATAAGTTTTATCTCCGGTTCTGCCATCATAACTAAAAATGAATGGGATATTCCTTTTATTAAGCCGGTCATTTCTTTTGGAAGAAACGCATGATTTCTTCTGCAATAATTCTTTTGCTTCCCTGGTAAGGTATCGGATGCGGTATTTTCATTCAATAAGCATTTCTGCAAATCTAATTATTTTATCTCGAAATTATAGTGCAATTATTAACTAATCCTATAATTTTTCGCTAGAAAAAATTTTCGCGCCCTTTGCTACCTCAGCGGTTTTTATACTTATTTACGAAGTAAATTTGTTATGAAAGGAAATATTTATATTTTCTCTTTCTGCGCCCTCTGCTTGTTTGCGGTTAGCAAACCCGCAGCAAGTCTTTGTTGATACAATGTAATCTTCAATATCTTTTTGTATAACTTGTGGCATCCAAATATGTGTTACACCAAACTATTTAGAAAGACTATAAATTAGCCCCCCCCCCCCCAACAATTTTTAGTGAGAAAAACAAATTATTTATCTATTTTTGGTCTTTCAATCATTAACACTAAACATGAAATGATAAACAACATTCTATACAATTTCCACTTAGCAGGCATCAATCATTTAGCTTTGGGCAAAAAAAAGTACCCCAAAGCTGAAAACTAAATAGACACACTACTGACATATTTATTAATCAAACCAAGGAGGTACTGGCAGCAAAAGTAAACAAAAAATGAAAGGGCTGGCATTTGAAGATACAACAAAACTATCACAATACGGTGAGGCATGTTGACACAAATCCTATCAGGTTTTGCATAATTAGATGCGGATTTGATGGAACATGCAGGTAGAATATCTTTTTGAAAAGATGCAGAAAACGAAGTGAAGAATTGTTGAGTAGGATGCCGGCCCGGGGAGTGGTTTATCCAAAACCCTACTTCCAAAACAAAGCAGGTAGCAGGCAAAGTGCCTGTTGCCTGCACCTTAACCAAATCTGGATAAGGAAAGGTTGTGGGGCGGAAGCAGAAAAGCCTTACGAGTAGGTAAACTCTAATATTGCAATATTATGAAAAGAATAATATGTATTACTCTATTATCTTTATTATTGATTATGCAAACATCATTTGCACAAACACCAAGCTTTGATAGTACAATCAACATCAATCAAAGCTATACAAGCCATACCGAAATATTTCCATTTGACGGGATTCAAATGTATGGAGCAGGTATCAATGGAACCATTACGCTAAACAGTGACACTTCAATTGTTAAAATAATATTACGGGACTCTTTAAGCATGGATTACCTGATATTTGAAACAAACAGTTATTTTAATTCTGCCACAAGCTTTTCATTTTCTGAAGAATGTGAAGAAACCTGCTTCATGAATGGGTTTGTTCCCACCTCAATAGAATTACAAATTGTTGGTTCTACTGTGTTGCTCAACAATTTTAAGTATTGCTCAACAAGTGTTACTGATGCTACCACACTGCAACATCAAGCCAGAACGGCGAAGATTAATGACAAAATAGATTTGATGAACGATTTCATCCAAGCTGAGGGTTTAATCTGGGTTGCCGGGGAAACAAGCTATTTGAACATGTACTACAACCAAAAAAAGGAGTTATATAAAAGTACAATTTGGACTCCGGCGATCGAATATTATGTTTCAGGATTTTTTGGTTTAAAATCGCCATCAAATGGTGCCAATATCACGGTAAATTATGATTATGTTGATAATTTTGAGTGGCGCAACAGGCATGGTGCAAACGACACAACATCCAATTATTTCGATGGAAATAATGATGGGAGCGGATGGGTTACAAAAGCTGCATGCCAGAATGGTTGTTGGACGAATGACATTCTTGACTGCTCAGTACATGAATGGCAATGCACCGGTACAAATAGTGAATGGAGGTCAGTAGGAACATGTTGGGCATTTGGACCAGCTTCACACGTTGAGGCATTGGTAAATCTATATTTAAACCAACATTTTGATGTTGATTTGTCCGAACAAAATATAGTGTCTTGTTGTTCTAATATTCCCAGACCAGTGCCTTGGTTTGCTTCATGCGCGTATAACTATTTTGAAAGTACAGGAGTTGTTGATGAGGATTGCTTTCCATACACTGCGCAGGGCACACCCTGTAATGAAATATGTACTAACCCTGATGAAAAAATTAAAATCAACAATTACAATCGTACTAATAATCCTACACAACAGGAACTTAGGGAAGCAGTAATGCAAGATGGCTCCATATCGGCGCAATTCATGAATTGCATGTGGGGGACCTGGTCACACACGATGCTATTGGTTGGCTGGGATGTAATTGAATGGGGTGACGAGAATATACTTGGAATACCACCTGATCCTGTTGTTTTTGCTGACTATGTTGGATGTACTTATTGGATTTACAAACAAAACTATGGTAACCGTGATGACATGCATGGTTATCAGTACCTCTTGCACGAAAATGATGATACCCCAGAACTTTTTATTGTTCCAACAAACACTCAAAATTTTGTTTCAAGTGTTGTTGGCACATTTGATGAATCAGACATTGCCTGCCTCGATAACGATGGCGATGGATATTACAACTGGGGTATTGGCCAAAAACCCCCTCATTGCCCACCTTGCCCTGATGAACCAGATGGTGATGATAACAATTCGGGTTTAGGTCCTTTGGATGATCATGGTTTTTGTACGATCATCAACACCTATAATTCAGATTTTGAAAACACAATGAATTATTGGAAACAATCTGATGATGATGATTGCGATTGGATTAAATATTCAGATACCACTGCCAATTATCCAATTTCTGGCCCCGCAGGTACACCCGATGGAAGTACACATTACATATACATGAATGCATCTATTTGTTACCTAAGGGCAGGGGCTATTATTGAAAGCCCACCAATCGCGTTATCCGATGCATGTGCAGTTGAAGTAACATTTGCTTATCACAAGAATAACTATACATGGGGAAATGATGACACCGATAATAGTAAACTGGCTATTGACATAAGCTATGACGGTGGGCAGAATTGGATAAATGATTATTGGTATGTAATTGGCGACCAGGAAGATTTATGGCACTATCAAACTGTTACCCTGCCCTCAGATGTTAGCAAAATAAGATTTAATACCTATACCGGCATTCATTCATTTTACAACGACATAGCCTTGGATGATATCACGATTGGGCCGGCATCTGGTAACAACATTATTATTTCGGCTGACACAGAATGGAGTAACCAAAATTATGTAATATGTGGTGATATTATCATTGAACCAAACGCAACATTAACTATTGGTAATGGTGCGAGTGTTTTTATGCAAGAGGATAGTAAAATTATTGTAAAGCGTGTAGGACACCTGATTGTTGATGATGCTACAATTACTGCGCAAGGAAATGTACAATGGCATGGCATCCAGGTGTGGGGCAACTCTTTGGCTTTTAATATCCCGATTTACCAGGGGTGGGTGCAAACTAAAAACGGATGTAAAATCATGAATTCGACCTATGGCATCTATACCAATCGACCAATTCCTGATGCTGATGGTTGGATGCAAAACTATACCGGTGGCATCGTGCAGATTTCCGAAACCGAATTTAAAAATAACAAAGTAAGTATCCGATTTTACCCATATAATTATTCGAGCTTAAGCTATCTTTCAAAATCTTCATTTATTGTTGATGATGATTATTTTAGTACAATTGAGCCTACTAATTATGTTGATATCAGCGGAATGAGAGGTGTTGATATAATAAACTGTGATTTTAAAAATGAAACTGGCACAGATTATCAATACCGAGGGGTAACGAGTATTAACTCAACAATTTTCCTTAAGGGTTCCTGCACCAGCGGGACAACGCCCTGCTCATCCTGGGACAACGGATTGTTCGAAAACCTGGAATACGGAGTATATGCAACAGCCAGTACAAGTACACCTTATGCAGACATCAGTCACACTGAGTTTGTAAATAACAGACGGGGTGTTTACCTCGGTGGTATAACAAACCCCAGGGTTATATCTAACGAGTTTTCGCTAAACCTGCCCTATGACAGTTTAGGTTATGGCCTTTACCTTGACGAATCAACCGATTACTGGGTTGAAGACAATGTGTTTGAACATCCCACTACTACCGGACGAATGGGAACAGGTATTATTGTAAATCAATCAGGCGAAGACCCCAACGAGATTTACCTGAATGTGTTTAATAATTTGGAATATGCCATTAATGTTCAGGGCGAAAACCGTAGTGGGACTAATCCGGATCAGGGACTTGTAATTAAATGCAACCAGTACAACAATACCGGTTTCGATGAAACCATAATTTGGGAAGGCCCATGGATTACCAAAAAGGCCGGTATTGCAGGGGAACAGGGTTTTAACTCTTCCAATATCGAAGATATGGCCGGTAATATTTTTCATTATGAAACCAGTGCTCCTGATTTTGACGACCTGCACAACCAAGCCAACCACTTTGATTATTATTTCTCCTTAAATGCAGGTTTTTATGATGTAGAACCCATGGATGCCACATGGAATACCGTGGATAAGTGGGAGCAAAACACAGGAGTATGGACTCATGAAACCGGCTGCGAACCCGGCATCAACACCGGGGGTAGTCCTATTGAAGACGAGCGTAGTGCAATGAACAGCGCACAAACCGCCATAGAAACCACCGAAAGCCTATTGGCCGCGTTGGTTGACGGCGGCGATACCGAAGCCCTGAACGCCGAAGTAGAAACCAGCTCGCCTCCCGGAGCAGTAGATTTGTATAACGAGCTGATGGGCAAATCGCCCAGCCTCTCCGAAACAGTGGTTGAAAGCAGCATCGAAAAAGAAAATGTGCTGCCCAATGCCATGTTGCGTGATGTAATGGTGGCCAATCCGCACACGGCAAAATCGGAAGTTTTGCTTACCAAGCTTGATGAGCGCTTCGACCCCCTGCCTGATTATATGAAAGCCCAGATTATAGCTGGACGCAGCATCCAAAACCTGAAACAGGAACTGGAATCGCAATTGGCATATTATGAGCTAAACAAGGCAAAAGCAACCAATACTCTTATCCGGTATTACACCGAGAAAATAGAAGATCCCCAGGCAGCATCCGACAGCTTGCTTGCCCTTTTCCAGGCCAACAATACTATAAAAAATAGTTACCGCCTGGCATGGCTATATTTTAGCAGGGGCGAATACCAATCGGGTGAAAATGTACTGAACAACATACCAGGCCAGTATAGCCTCGATGATGACGGGCAGCAAAGGCATACTAACATGGTAAATATTTACACCATGCTGGCAGCTTTGTATGAAAATGGCAACACTAACGATTCCTTAAATGCAGGCCAGCTAACAGAATTGCAAACCCTGGCCACTGATGGGACAATACCCGCCAGGGCCTATGCCAGGAACATACTGCTTGCAATTGGTGAAATGGAATATGACGAGCCAGTACTATTCCCCAACCCTTTCAAGTCATCTATAGCCATCGATGATTACAACGAGTTGCTAAAGGCCGAAGCGCCGCAACAACTAAGTGTGTACCCTAACCCTTCAAGGGGATATGTTATCCTGGAATATAAGATTGAACCCGAAACCCAGGGTACCATCCGGATAAAAGATATGGCAGGAAATTCGCTTGATGAGTTTGCAACCACCAATACACACAACCAGGTAACCCTGGTATGCAAAGGCTGGAAGCCGGGTGTATATATTGCAAGTTTAAACATTGATGGAAAAACCATTGAAAGTATTAAATTTACATTGCTTAAATAGTAAATATTAGCCCCTTGGCCCAAAGAGCCGGGGGGCTTACTTAAATATTCCAATCATGAAACAATTCATTTTTATTTGCATATTATCACTAACTGTGTTAGCTGCTTTTGCACAAAAGTGGGAACATACTTTTGGAGATCCCTATGTAGAAGAAACGAGCAATAGGGTTATTGAACACTATGATAATGGATATATAATTACCGCGCACTTATCAGCTGGGGTTAATGATCATCATAGTTGGATAATCAAAATAGATATCAACGGAAATATGTTGTGGGATAGAGTTATAGGGGTTTCCCCTGACCAAATGATTTTCACTAAAACAGTAGTTGACAATCAGGGCAATCTGTATATTTTCGGTTCATTGCGGGGGAATTTGATCCAAGACTATCCCGTAGTGGTAAAACTAAATGCCTGTGGCGAAAAACAGTGGTGCAAATTGTTTGAGTTTACGGAATATGAATATGGTTTTTTTACAGATGGGATAATACTGGAAAATGGTAACTTATTGGGAGTGGCCTATTTACCTGATGAAGAGCAGCACGAAATAATATACCTGTTTTGTATATCGCCCGATGGAGATTACCTGTGGAAGAAATCATACGCCTCCTGCGATAATTACCCGTTTTTCGAGGGGCGCATCGGCAGCCGCATACAGTTTTTCGATGATATTTATATTATCAGTGGGCATGTGTATTCACCACACCCCAATTTCCCTACCATTAGTTCGCTCAGGCCAATGTTTATTGGTATCGACACCTTGTTTAACGAACAATGGGTACTTGAGTTTGGCCTGGAAGACAATATGAAAGGAAAAGCGCTAACTTCGATTCCCATAAATGACTCGCTGTTTATGGGGGTTGGCCGCTACCGGTATTACGACAGTACCGGGATGACGAAGGATGCCTGGGCCATGTATTACAATGATAAAGGAGAGCAAACGGGCTACCAGAGAATAACGAGGGATAAGCTTGGGCCGGAGGTAAGAGAGTCCACATTTTTTGAAATTGAACGTGTAAACGACAGTTTGTTTCTCGCTACTACAGGATTTATTTTTTGGGATGGTATAAGCGGAAATTTGGGGGAAATAGTATTTGATACTGCCGGAAAGGTGCATAACTATGCTATCCGTGAAAATATGCTCGGGACCAATTATATTACTAAAACCTTTGATAATAAATATGTAATAGCTTGCTCATCCAGGTTTGCATCGGGAGAGTGGGATGTGTGTTTATACAAAATCAATCAAGATCTGGAATATGACACCCTGTACCCAGGCAACTACACCTACGACAGCCTGTGCAGGAATGTACCCATACAATCAGGAGTAATCGACCTGGTAGATTGTGATATCGTTACCAGCCTAAAAGAAATACCCAACTTAGAGGCCTATACCAAGCAGAAGAATTCCATACAAGTAATGGCGCATCCTAATCCGGTTATGGATGGTGAAGTTAGGCTTGAATTTCAAAACACAGGCTTACACCACAACATGAAATTAGAATGTTTTGATGTGTTTGGCACAAAGGTACACCAGGAAAAGGTTTATCCCTACCAGGGCGAAACTAAAATAAATACCCTGCACTGGCAACATGGAGTGTTTGTTGCCATCATATATTCAAATGGCACAATTGCCGGAAAAACAAAATTCATTGTTGAGTAAAAAATTCATTTATGTTTAACTATAAAAAGTAATAAAATTATGAAAAAAGTAATTATTTTAAGCGTATGTTCAATTTGGGCTGTATTAGTTTACAGCCAGGATTATTTTCCGATTATTGAAGAAGGAAAAACATGGAATGTGCTTGCCGTGGCTGCAAGCTATCCTTATCCGTGGGATACAACCTGCTCAACCATAAGTTATCAACTGTCGGGCGATACAATAATTGATGCCGTGACTTACAAAAAAATGTATTCATCCTATGAAGAAATTCCGGCAAATTGGAATTTGTACAGCTTTATTAGAGAAGATGCAAACAAAAAAGTGTGGCTGAAAGATACTATGGCTGAAGACGAATACCTGCTATACGATTTTTCAATTAACGAGGGAGATAGCCTCCTGGTTGGGAATTATGAACCAGTATATTTATTTGTCGATTCAGTTACATCGATAATGGTTAATGAAACCTTGCGGCAAAAATACTGGATGTCGTGTAAAGCACAACCTGATTATCGGGAAACATGGATTGAAGGTATTGGGAGCAACAAGGGAATTGTTTGGAGCGGTTCAGCCTTTATAACTGGTGGATGGTACTGGCTCTTATGCACTACAGAAAATGGAGGGTCAACCTACATGAACCCCAATTTCAACACATGTTATTTTCTGAGCACTTCAATAGCAGAACGAGAAAGCCTAAAATTTAATATCTATCCAAACCCGGCCAATACCTGGGTAGCCTTTGACTATACGCTACCATTACATGAAACCCAGGGCACCATCGAAATTACCGATAACCTCGGAAGAACAATCCATACTATTGATATCACCCAGCAACAGGGTCAATATGTTTTGGATACCCGCAACTACAAAGCAGGGGTTTATTATTACACCCTTAAATGCGGCACCTTGCAGCAAAGCGGTAAACTTATAGTAAATTAACAATTGTATCAACAGGTGAGCGGCCCCGGCCGCCACCTGTTTTTTTCTTAACAAAAATACCCACATACCATGAAGTCATTATATTTCAAGTATCTTATACTACTTTTCCCTTTTACCTTTCTTGCTTTTACCTATTCCTTTTCTCAAAGCAATATGCCCATACAGTGGCAGGGCTGTTATGGTGGTACAGATTATGATCATGCAACGGATATGGTAGAACACGAAAACGGTTACCTGGTAATCGGAGAGGTAAGATCAACTGATGGTGATATTACCAATAATCATGGTGGCAGGGATATTTGGTTAATAAATATTGACAGTATTGGCAATATAGTTTGGGAAAGGTGTTATGGTGGGAGTGATACTGATTATATGGGACGTATTATCACAGACAATATCGGGAATTATTATTTCTGTGGTGCAGTATATTCTAATGATGGTGATGTGCAATCGGGCAACCATGGTGGCTACGATGCCTGGGTGGTAAAAATTGACGGAGCCGGCCAGATCATCTGGGAAAAATGCTACGGTGGTAGCGGCGGCGAGCAGGCTCCAAACATAAAACTGCAAAGCGATGGCAACTTACTGATCTCCTGCAAAACTACCTCTTCCGATGGCGATGTACCGGCACATTACGGGGCTTATGATTCATGGATTTTTGTGATTACTCCCGAAGGGGAAATCATAAAAAGTGCCGTATTTGGCAACGACTTGCACAACAGTGTTATCGATGCCATCCAAACCAGTGATGGCGGCTATTTCTTTACATGCTCCACGTGTTCAACCCAGGGTATGGTTGAAGGTACCTATCATGGCGGCCAGACAGATGTTTGGGCCCTAAAGTTAGACAGTGCCTTGAATATTCAGTGGCAAAAGCTTTATGGTGGTAGCGAGACTGATTTCGGGCATTTAGGGCTTTTAGAACTTGGTGATGGTTACATTTTTTTAGCTCAAACCAATTCGAACGATGGGGATGTATCGGGCTGCCACCCTCCTATTGGACAAAATACAGATATTTGGGCGGTAAAAATCGATTTCGAGGGCAATATCATCTGGCAAAGATGCCTCGGCGGAGAAGGCTGGGATTTTGCAGGAAGCCTGCACCAAACAGATGATGGCGGGTTTATGATTTTTGCAGAGACTACTTCGTACGGTGGGGATGTATCGGGCAACAATTCATGGAGCCTAAATAACGATATCTGGATGGTTAAACTCAGCGCTGAAGGTGAACTGCTGTGGCAGGAGTGTTTTGGGGGACATGGCAACGAAAGGGTACGTAGTGGATCCATCAAAAAAAGCGACCACAACTGGATAATTGCCGGCAGGGCATCAGATGAAGTCTCATTTGATGTAGCATGCGATTTGCACGGTTCTAAGGAGGATTTTTGGGTATTCGAGATAAAAGACACCACGGTGAGTATTGAAGAAACTGACGAGCAGGGGGTAAAGGTGTACCCCAACCCGGCAAGCACTTATATTTGTTTTGAACCCACTGCAGGGCAGCAATTACACAGCAGCCAACTAACCATTTGCAACGGCCAGGGTGCCACACTCAAAAAGCCCATACTTCACAACTCCTCAGGCAAACTTATTTGGGACACCCGCCACATACACCCCGGCTTTTATTTTTATAGCCTTAGGGTAAACGCTTTTACAAAATCAGGAAAACTAATCATAAGCAGGTAAAACCATTTATTTTCGGGATATGGTTTAACGATAGGCCAGAAAGGATAAGCAACTTCGCTTATCCTTTCGCTTTAATTTACTGCTTGCAAACCCGCAGCGAACTATTTTCTTATATACCTTTAATCTCCCCACTTTTCAATCGCTTCCAGTAGCTTTTCAAATCTCTCTTCACTTCCGGTGCGAGGATTAGCAATCCGATGATATTAGGCAAAGCCATGCACAAAATCATCATATCCGAAAAATCCATTACCGCATTCAAGGATGAGGATGCGCCAATAATTATGGCAGTTAAAAAAATAAGTTGATAAATGGTATCGGAAATTTTGCGGGTTTTGAAAAGCCGCTCGCTAAATCCACCAAAAAGATAATCGAAACCCTTTTGCCCGTAGTACGACCACGAAATGAGCGTGGAAAAAGCAAAAAGCGTTACTGCCAATAAGAGCAGATAGGGAAACCACGGGAAAACTTTCCCGAAGGCTGCCGAGGTCAATTCTACGCCTTCCAAACCCTGTGTATGCTCGGCAAAACCGGTAAAAATAATCACCAGGGCAGTCATGGTACAAATAACCACTGTATCGATAAAAGGCCCCAAAAGCGCAACAATGCCTTCACTAACGGGTTCGTTGGTTTTTGCTGCCGAGTGCGCAATTGAGGCCGATCCAACTCCTGCTTCATTACTAAAAGCCCCACGTTGGAAACCAAATATCAATACACCAATAAATCCGCCTTTTAATGCTTCGGCTGAAAAAGCCCCGTTCCAGATTAAAGCAAAAGCATGGCCGGTATTTTCGATATTCATCCCAATAATAATAAGTGCCGTACCCACATAAAATACAGCCATAAAGGGGACAATTTTGGAAGTAACTTTGGCAATGCTTTTAATGCCGCCTATAATTACCAGTCCAACAAGCAAAGCCATTGCTAATCCATACCAAAAGCCATGATGTTCCATAAAGGGAAAGAAGGTTTCGAATTGCTTAAAAGCCTGATTTGCCTGCAACATATTGCCCCCGCCAACCGATCCGCCAATAACGAGAACTGCAAAAGTAACAGCCAAAAAATGCCCTAAATACCCAAGTTTTTTCTTTTTCAAGCCATCGCGCAGGTAGTACATGGCGCCGCCCGACACTTCACCCTTCTTGTTTATTTTACGGTATTTTACCCCGAGTGTACATTCGGTAAACTTTGACGACATGCCCAGCAAGCCGGCCAAGATCATCCAGATGGTTGCCCCCGGCCCGCCAATGGCAATGGCAATGGCCACCCCGGCAATATTGCCAAGCCCGACCGTGGCCGAAAGTGCAGTAGTTAAAGCCTGGAAATGAGAAACCTCTCCTTTGGTGCCCGGTTTATCGTATTTGCCACGAATCAAATTGATGGAGTGCCCAATTGCCCTCACATTGATAAATCGCATGAAAATGGTAAAAAACAAACCGCCCAAAATCAGCCAAACCACAATAAATTTTAAAGGTGCGGTTACCACTTCACCTTCCTGATTTATTACAGGATTTCCTTTTTCATCTTTCACCACCTCATCATAAACTCCGGCAAATGAAAACGGATCAAAAAACAAAATTTCCGAGAGTGCGTCAACAAAGGGAACGAATAATTTATCGATCCTCTGACTGATGGTGAGATCTTCGACAGGTAGGTGTTGTGAACTGTCCGCTTCGATAATTAGAGCCTTTTTAGCTACAGCAGCATTCCCGGTAAATGACAAACTCAGCGTCAAGCACAATAGGGACAATAATATCAGCTTTGGGGAACTACTCATGATGCCATTTCTCATCTTTCTTATCATTTTCATTTTTCAGTTTATCCATTGCGGCAAAATATTTTCTGGTTTCATTAACCACCACCGGGGCAAGCAACAACAAGGCAATGAGGTTAGGAATGGTCATAAAGGTTATCACCATATCCACAAAATGCCACACCAGGTCGAGACTCCAGATAGAACCCAGGAAAACAAAAGCTCCATAAACAAATCCGAAGGGTTTTATAAATTTTTCGCCAAAAAGGTAATTCACAGCCCTACTGCCATAATACGACCAGCTAATGATTGTTGAAAAAGCAAAGAGCATCAGGCCGCCGGCAACAATATGTTTTCCTACGCCCACAATCCCAATTCTCGACAATCCCATCTCCATTGCCCGTGTAGTCATTCTCACACCTTCTTTGTCGAGCTCCCAGGCTCCGGTAAGGATAATTATCAAAGCGGTAAGCGTGCAAATAATAATGGTATCAACAAACGGTCCAAGCGAAGCAACCAGTCCTTCGCGTGCGCCCCATTCGGTTTTTGCAGCGGCGTGTGCAATAGCTGCAGAGCCCTGACCGGCTTCATTGGAGAATAATCCCCGCCTAACCCCTTGCAGCGTAGTCATCAAAAAAGCAGAACCGAAAAAGCCTCCGGTAGCAGCTTGTCCGGTAAAAGCATCGCTAAAAATAACACCAAAAGCGTAGGGAATTCTGTTGTATTCGATGGCAATAATTAACACTGCACTGATAAAATAAACGATGGCCATAAAGGGAACTAATCTAGAGGTTACCTCGGCAATGCGTTTGATGCCGCCAACAATAACCATCAGTGCCAGAAGCGCTATTACAGCGCCCGAAATGAGTTTATCCACTTTATAGGTTTCCAGCAGGGCTTCGGCCATGGAGTTTGACTGTGCCATATTGCCCGTTCCAAGAGAGCAAAGGATAGCAGCAACAGCAAAAATTACCGCCAGAACTTTGGCAAACTTTCCCAGCTTTTCTTTCAGGCCAAATTCCATGTAATACATTGGCCCGCCCGAAACTGATCCATCGCTGTTAAACTTGCGGTATTTGTGCGACAGCGTACATTCGGTGTATTTGAGTATCATACCCAGAAAGCCTGTTACCCACATCCAGAAAATTGCCCCGGGACCTCCCCAGCCAATGGCCAGTGCAACCCCGACAATATTTCCGGTACCAACTGTTGCCGATAGCGCCGTGGTCAGAGCCTTAAAATGATTTACATCACCAACATCATGCTTATTGTCGTATTTCCCTTGTACAATTCTAATGGAATGAAAAAGCTTGGTAAGATTGATAAACCGAAGTTTGAAGATAAAATACAGCCCGGTGGGAATGAGCATGAGCAAAATGGCAAAACCACCGATGTACTCATTGTACCACTGAATTCCGTTGTCGATTACTTGTAAAAAATTGTCCATAAAATTTCGTTAGTAAGTGGAAGTATTTTTTGATATGCGTTTTAGGTGAGGGGTTGATACCAGAAGGAGATTCGATACTTTTTTGAACTTATCTAATTTATTGGCAGCCTTAATATCCTTCATCGAAAAGATTTTGATTGAATAAGGACAAAAATGTAAAAACTTTTCTACCTGACAAAGCAATGGCACAGATTAGAATGGATTTAAGCGAAAGGGGACAGTATTTTTTCCCAGTCATTTTGGTCAGATTTCCCGCAGATAACGCAGATATTCGCAGATATAATCCGCGCAAATCCGCGAAGTCTGGAAGACAAAACATACAAAGACATACTCTGATTAGTGTCAGTCATAATAGTAACATTTAGAAAAATAAAAAACTTCAGATTAACCAACCTTGCCGGCCAGGCAGGCTTGCCTCGCTCGCCTCGCTGGCGAAGCGGGCCGTACAAGGTGGCTTGTGTGTGGGCGAGGCAGGGATGCATAAGCGAAGCTTGGCATTAATCGCTAATTTTAAATCAAAAACGCACTGACTTTTTAGACCGACATTAATTTGGATTGTCAACTAATTCGCTTTATTTTGCTAAATATTTTTAAATAATGGCATCCTGGATATCTCCATTTTTATAGCTTCATCAATTTATGAAAATCATCGAAAATTTTTCTTTAAAACATCTCAATACCTTTGGAGTTGAGGCCAAAGCAAAATACTTTGTTCAGCTCAATACGGCAGATGAAATCGTTAGTTTTGTGAGAAATAAAAAATTTCCTGCACAACCCATACTTATCCTGAATGGAGGCAGCAATACCCTTTTTTCCGGCGATTTTGACGGTTTGGTAATAAAGATTAATAATTTGGGTTGGGAGATTATTGATCAAAACCAGGAACATGTTTTCATTAAAGTCTCTGCCGGCGAAAACTGGGACAATTTTGTAAACTTTACCATCAACAACGGGTTTGCCGGCCTGGAGAACCTTTCGATGATCCCGGGAAATGTTGGGGCAGCTCCCATTCAAAATATCGGCGCTTACGGTGTTGAACAAAAAGACCTTTTTCACTCTCTCGAAGCAATAAATATCGAAACCGGAGAAACCCGGATATTTGCTGCCGAAGATTGCAAGTTTGGATATCGCAGCAGCATTTTCAAAACCGGGTTAAAAGGGAAATACATCGTGCTGTCGGTAAGCTACAAATTGAATAAAAAACCTACTCTGAATATTGAATATGGAGCCATCCGTAAAGAATTGGAAAACCTGGGCACAGGACAAAATATTACGATTAAAAATATTTCACAAGCTATTAGAAATATCAGGGGGAGTAAACTTCCCGATCCCGAAAAAATTGGGAATGCAGGCAGTTTTTTTAAGAATCCGGTAGTAAGCAAGGAAAAATACTTTACACTGTTAAAAAAACATCCAGGCATCACTGCATTTCCGGATGAAAATGAAAAATACAAAATTGCCGCCGGATGGATAATTGACCGCTTGGGGTGGAAAGGTACAAGAAGAGGTGATGCGGGGGTTTGCGAAACCCAGGCTTTGGTTCTTGTAAATTATGGAAAAGCCACAGGCAGGGAAATTGTTGCCCTGGCCAACGAAATCCAACAATCGGTAAAAGATGCTTTTGGCATAATGCTGAAGCCCGAGGTGAATATTGTTTAATTAGAGTTCGTCTTTTTAGTCAGGTTTCCCGCAGATAACGCAGATTCTCGCAGAAAAAAATCAGCGCAAATCTGCGAAATCTGCGGGAGATTCTTTGGCCTTGGAAAGAAATAGTTGACTTTATGGGCAAGCACTAATCAATGTTGGACAAAAAAAGCTTTTAGAAAAATATAAGATTTCAGATTTGCCATACATTCTTTTACAATCTATCGAATAAGTACAGTTCGTAAACTACATTTGCTTTTCATCCATATTTTGAAAAATACAATTAAACATATTGCAGGTATTCTTTATCGAAACCTTGAGCTAATTAGCTGGGTTGCAATAATCATTGCATTGTACCTTCCTATGCCCGCAGAGCAACACTTTACGCTTTGCCCTTTTCAAAATCTTGGATTTGAATATTGCCCGGGATGCGGGCTTGGCAGATCGTGCAACATGGCCATGCATGGGAAAATAATTGATTCGATCACTATGCATCCTTTTGGAATTTTTGCTATTATTGTAATTCTTTTTCGGATATATTCATTAATCACCATACGTATTAAAACATATAAAACAAAAACATTATGAACAGAACACTCAGGTACATTCCCGAAGCAAAAGGAGATGAAATGTATTTTCTTGATCAACTTTTAAAAGATTTTGACGATCAAAATGTTGAATCTTTTTCCAATGTTTACAGGGTCCGCAGACGCGACCCGCAACTCATCCTGCTCACTACCTTGTTAGGATTTGTGCTGATTGCCGGCATTCAAAGATTTTTAACCAATAATATCGGGCTGGGAATACTGTATGTTTTCACAGCTGGATTATGCTTTATAGGAACAATTGTAGATGCAATAAACTATGAAAATATTGCTTTCGACTATAATCGCAGAGTAGCCGAAGAAGTAGCAAATATGGTTAGAAGATAAATTAATATTTAACTTTTAATACCGGTGATGTTTCAGCAAGATTCATCACCGTTTTTTTCGCTTAAACTATCTAATAAAATCATAATGAAAACATTTAATAAACAAACATTGAGGACAATTGCCGCCACTTTTATTTTGTCACTTCTTTTTAGCGGATTTGTTTCGGCACAGTCTTATTTTTCTGATAAAATAGAAAAGTACTGGCAAACAAAAGCCGTGTTTCAGGTACCCGAATCGGTTTTTTATGACATCGAAAACGAAACTATTTATGTGGCTAACATAAACGGGAAACCTACCAATAAAGATGGTAATGGTTTTATTTCACAAATTGAACCTACTGGACGGATTGTACGCCTGGAATGGCTTGCCGGCCTTAACGCTCCAAAAGGCATGAATAAATTCGATGGTAAACTCTATGTTGCCGACATCGATCGTGTTGCTGAAATCGACATCGAATCCCGTAAGATTATAAAATTTTACGAGGCTGATGGTGCGGAATTTTTAAATGATGTGATTGCAGATGATGATGGAAACATTTACATTTCGGATATGTCGAAAGGTTCTGTTTATCGAATTTCGGAAGGCAAGATAACTGAATGGCTGCCTGCCAAAACTTTCGACCACCCAAACGGGATGTACTATCTGGATGGTACCGTTTATCTTGGCGCTAAAGGGAAAATAGTAAGTATCGATCCAAAATCCATGGAAATAAAAACACTTGCTGAATTTGATGGCGGCGTTGACGGCCTGGAAATTGACATAAATGGAAACTTTATTTTTTCGGATTGGAGTGGAAAAGTACAAAGGATAAGCCGGGGTGGAAAACCTGAAGTCCTTTTTAATACTACCGAAAACAAAATTCATGCTGCCGATATCCATTTAATCAGAAAAGAAAATATTTTACTTGTCCCCACATTTTTCGACAATCGGGTGATGGCTTATAAGCTTGTGAAGTAAGTCAACAGTAGGCAGTCTTCAGTCCCGAAAAACCATCCCGAAGTTTCGGGATTCAATTTCATTGTTTTTCGAGGATGCTCGACCGAAGGTCGGCATAAGCAGTCCTCAGTCTCGATGGCAATCAACGATTTTCCATTGAAATATGATTTTGATTTTACTATTTATAACAAACAGTTTTTCGGTAACATATCATCACGAAATATAAAATAAATTATGACGGAAATTTATTTCTTTGTGTCTTTGTGCCTTGGTGGTTTAATATAGTTATCACGGAGACATTCCAATAGTTCCCGATATATCTGAACGGGACGGGACACCAAGGATTAAAGATTAGAATTTAAAGTTTTAACAAATCCCACATAGTGCCAGCATCGCAGCAAGGCGGGGATTAACAAATTCAAATAAAACACCAAAGATTCATTATTTTACATGAAAAAAATAGCATTTAAAACATTGGGGTGTCGCCTCAACCAATACGAAACTGATGCCATTGCCTCGCAATTTGATAAGAACGGCTACGAGCTTGTTGATTTTAACGATGAGGCGGAAGTGGTGGTAGTGAACACTTGTACCGTAACAAATCAGAGCGACAGCAAATCGAACCAGGCCATTAAGCAAGCAGCCAAAAAGCACCCCGATTCAATGCTGGTGGTAACAGGCTGCATGGTAAATAATCATCGCGAAAAGCTTGAAAAAGCCCAACCGAATGTTACCTGGTTTGTGGATAATGAACACAAAAGTTCAATATTTTCACTTATCGATGGTCATTTTAAGGGAGAGATAAATCACCCTGATCATTTCGATAAAAACCTTTTCGATTATCAGCCTGCCGAAAAAACCTTTCATACCCGCAGCATGATCAAAATCCAGGATGGATGCGATAATTATTGCACTTTCTGCATCATTCCAAAAGTACGCGGACGTGCCACCAGCCGTCCCGTGAATGAAATTCTTAACAACATCAGGCAGGTGATTGAATTTGGATATAAAGAAGTTGTACTAACTGGCGTAAACATTGGCCGTTATAATTTTGAAAGCACAAACTTTGAAGATTTGGTGGAGCAAATCCTTGAGCTACCCGGCGATTTCAGGCTTAGAATTTCATCGATTGAACCTGAAGGATTTGGAGAAAAACTTTTTAATTTATTCGATCATCCCAAACTAACTCCACACCTGCATCTTTGCCTGCAAAGTGGTTCAGATAAGATATTACTAAAAATGAGAAGGATGTATTCGCTTCAGGGGTTTATGGATATTGTGCAAAAAGTAAGAAGCCGCTATCCTGACTTTAACTTCACAAGCGACATTATTGTTGGTTTCCCCGATGAAACCGAAGAAGATTTTCAGCAAACAATTGATGTATCCCGAAAGATTGGTTTTGGGCATATTCACACTTTTAAATATTCGGTGCGAAAAGGAACACGCGCCGAAAGGATGCCCGATCAAATTGCTGAAAAAGAAAAAACTAAGCGCAGCGAAATTTTAAGAAAACTGGCTGAGGAAGAAACACGAAAATACCGCACTTCAATGTTGGGAAAAGAACAAGTGGTACTGGTCGAAAAAATTATTGACGGCATAGCCCGGGGATATGGGGAAAATTATATCCCCATAAAGTTCCCTGCCCATGGCATTAACACCAATGAATTTGTGAAAGTGAAGCTGGCTTCCATCAAGGAAAGCGAAAATTCGTGGGTGCTTGGCCAGGCAATCTAACCTCATGATTAGAGGCAAATTGTAAATTCAGATCTCCTTACTTAACGTAAATCAAGTGTCGTGAATAAAGCATCTAAGTGAATCTTTGTGCCCTCAGTGCCTTCGTGGTAACTTTCTAAAAATCACCACATATTAGCAATTATGATGAGTATTATGCTGTATGTTTATCAATTATTTTACAGATATTATTAAAAATATCATCAATACAACCAACGCCATGCAGGCTTGTGTATTTACTTTGTTTTTCGTAATACTCAATCAACGGGCTTGTTTGTGTGTGATACACTTTCATCCGGTTGCGAATCACTTCTTCAGTATCATCTTTCCGACCCTGTTCCCGGGCACGCTTCAATAAGCGTTGAATCACTTCCTCTTCGTTTACTTCGAGCGCCAGTACCAGCGAAACACAATCGGCAGATTTATTTAAAAGCACGTCCAAATCTTTTGCCTGCTGACATGTACGCGGAAACCCATCGAAAATAATACCATCAATACCATGGAATTTACTTATTGCATTTTCGAGCAATTCAACCAATAACTCATCGGGCACCAACTCCCCTTTTTCGATAATGCCCTGCACCCGCAGGCCCAATTCGGTTTTATTTTTAATTTCATGCCTGAAAATATCGCCGGTAGAGAGGTGGGCAAGTTTGTATTTTTCGGCTATCATTGTAGATTGAGTTCCTTTGCCCGAACCCGGTGGGCCAAAAAGTATAAGATTAAACATAGTGCATCAAAATTTTAATCATTAATAATTCATTAGCACACGAAAATATAAAAAGTAAGTGTAGGTGTGGATAAAAACTTAGGATATACTTTCAATTTAAATTCATTCCAATTTTGGGAGGCTGATTACTATACATTTGTTGTACTAAGAAAAAACAATCTAACGAACAATCAACTTTTCGCGGATTACACTGGTTTCCAATTCGATGAAAATGATGTAAACCCCATCCACTAAATCTTCGATTCCCAATGAAATATTGGTTTCATTATAACTTTGATTGTAAACGGTTTTTCCATCCATACCCATTATTTTCACCTGTTTGATGGCATCATTACCAACAATTTGAAGTTTGTCTTTTGCAGGATTTGGATATAACGACAGGCTGTTTTGTGAAGCTTCGTTTACACCGGTATAAAAATCTACTTGTACATCATCGAGCAGAAGCAAGCCCTGGTTGGGGTTGCTGTATCCATAAAATGCAATAAAATATTCACCGCTATTTTCAACTGTAAAGCCAGCCTCTGCATGCACCCAGTTTTGGTTGCTGATATTTGAATTGTTGAAAACCTCTATATACATGGCAGCACCTGTGTTGTTGTTGCCCACGAGAACTTTCATACGCTCAGTAGGATTTGGCACCCACATATCGCCCATAGTTTTGTACCAAAAAGAAAGCTGGTATCCCACACCAGCCTGTAAGTCAAGTGGAGGAGTAAACAGATAATCATCCATTGTGTTTAGCGAGAAAAGCATATGCATAGCGTTGGGTGCAGAGTGAACCACATCGGGGGCTACAACATTAGAAATTAAATCCCAGGGGAAGTTGTCGTTGTTTGCATTCTCGATGGACCAACACAGTGGATAATCACGATCGCCAAAAGCATTCATGGCATCAAAATTCTCAGAAAAAGGTACAGTAAGCAAGGGATTATCCATAATGGTAAACGAATTAATTGCGCAACCGGCAGATTCGCCATAAAGGTTGTAGGCCGCTACACGCCAGTAATATTGTGTGCTGTATTCAGGTGTAATGGGGAAATTATATGTGAGTACATCACCAATGTCAACACCGTCAATAATATTTGTTGCTTCGGGGTTTGTTCCTATGCTTAGTTTATAACCTGTTGGGTTTCCACCACCACTGGTCCAGTTAAGCTCCAATCCCATCATTACATCCACATCTGTTGAAGCAGGCGAAGGATAAATAATTTCAGGGCAATAAGGTGGGTAGGTTCCGGTAAGATCCCACGAAATATCATCAAGCCATATAGTAGCGCCTGACCATGCTCCACCCAGGTAATTAAAAACAATATAAGGCGTGGTTGTTGACGATGGAAACTCTACTTCAAACTCCTGGTAGGTAGTTGTCATTTCAAAAGTTTCGATAGCTACAAAAGCTTCCGGATGCAATGGATCGGGTGTGCGGATAATATTCCAATTTTCGGGCATTTCCAATGAAATGTCAGCGTTCTGAAAGAAATCATAGTCGGGTTGATAAACTGAACCTGATAACTGAACATTGGCATTACCTTCGAAGTCGCCTGTAAAATTGAATGTTTGATTAAAGTTACCCTGAGAAGTAGCGTTCATGGTTACATAAATCGTTTCGCTTGTGCCCGGGGCAATAACATCGGAAAAGTCATAACTAAAAGGTGCGCTAATGGTAGAACCGGAAATTACCAAATCCTGGCTACCAATATTTGTAATTTCAAGAGGTAGGTAGGTTTCACCGCCTACTGCCAGAGGTAAGAAGTTAATAACCGGCTCTTCAATTTGAATAACGGCTCCTGTTGGGGCGTTTTCGATGGTCAGATCATCAAGGTAAAAATAGTCTGAAACATAATTAGCCAATGATTCGTAGCGCCACCTGAAATGCACATTATTACCTTCATATCCAAAAAGGTTTATCAGGCTTTGGTCAAAATCACTCATTGGTGCATCTGGTTGAAAGTGTTGCAAGTTCTCCCAGCTATCGCCGCCATCGGTAGAAATGTCGAAAAACACATCCACATTGCTTAAATCTCCGTTACCTAATTTCCACCAAAAATTCACACGTTTGTTTTCGGGCAGGTATATACGCGGCGAAACGAGCGAAACACTGGCCCCGGCATATTCGCCCCAAACATTACAGGCAACGTTTACCAGCCCACTGTGAGCATAAGCAGAATCCATGTGCCAGTTTAAAGGGGCTACCAGAGGCCAACTCCAGTCAACAGTATCAGCAACAATCGTACGAATAGGCATTCCTCGAAAGATGTGAAAAACGGGAAATCTTCGATTACACCCTGGGTGGTAATATTCCAAATTTCAGAATTGGAGGTAATACTTCCGTCAGAAGCTACAACCTGCCAGAAATATTTTGTTTTTGGGTTAAGTAAACCACCAAGTTCTTCCGATGGATTGCAGGAATAATTTCCCGGAGATGTAACACTTGCATTGTCGATCAATAAATCTGTGGGTGGATTTGTTGTTCCGAAATATACATTATAACTTGTCGTATTAGCGCCAATAAAGAATTCCAAATCGGTGTCAACCTTAGCTTTGAGACTGTTATTGGCCGGTGTAGGGTTTGCAGGAGTTGCAGGACCCTCGCCATTATAAAAAAGTGCAATATTTGGACGATCCATGACATAGGTTCCAAATGAGGTTGGGAAAACCCCATCGCCTCCTAAAGCTTTAAAAACATTGTTACTTACACCCGAGGCATTAAATTTTACATTTACTATAGGCGATGAGGTTCCACGATGATTTTCGTAATGAACGATGAGCGCACTTGTGCCATCATATTCCAAAGGTGTTGAAAGCTCAATTTCGATCCAACTCAGGTTAAACTGAATAGTCCCGTCAAAAACCAGGGTGTAACCGTTGGCAACGTTGGTGGGATCTTTGTAAGCTAAAGACCCAAAAACTGATTCATCAACTTGTTTTACATAAACCTTTTGGTTTTCCAAAACTGCATATTCCCAATATCCAGCATAATCAGTGGTTTGGTCGAAAGCAATTTTTGTGATCGATTTGGCTTCTCCCATTTCTTCGCTTGTGTAAAGCATGGAAGCCCAACCATATTCAAATACCTGCGTGTTAGGCGGATAATTGGTCTCGGTGGTTCCGATACCAATAATTTGAATGTTCTGGGCAAACATTTGCAGGGGCAGTAAACCCAGCAAAATTGATAGAAACGCAACCTGACTGAAAACTTTGTTCTTCATAATTTTATAATATTTAAATAAGAATTTATGGTTCTTTTAACCCGGAAAATTCATAATTTTTCTACGGCAAAAGTAGTTTGTGGTGAGATACCAAAAAATCGTGTAAACCATGAAAGGTTTTTTTCATGGTTTACCATGAGGTAAAAAAAATTGAAGCCGTTTTTTTTTTGACCTTTCCAGGACTGCCGAAAAAGCGGTTCTACTATCATTTTTTTGGATGTAAATAATGGCTATAACTGTAACCAGATTCCAGCCTTGCTCGCCTCGCTGGCGAAGCGGGCTGCAAAGCGTGCCGTTAGTGCAAGCAATGGTGTTGGCGAGGCAGGGCTTCACCGCCAGTTGGCGGATTCCTCGAAAAGACAAGGTTTTTATTGGTTTGTTGAGGAGAGTGGCAATACGGAGTAGATTTCTTGCCGCATGTGCGGCATCGAAATGACCCCGTCCACGGGTTGATTTGGGAGGAGGGGAATCGGGCGCTTCGCGCCCGATTCCCCTCCTCCCACTACCCAAACGGAAGCGTTGTCACCTCGAAGGAGCGAAGCAGCCTGCCCCGTTTTTTCGGGGATTGAGAGGTCTGTTTAATAGTTAGGTTTTCAGCGTCTTACACAAACCTATCATTTCGAAGGAGTGCAACAGCCTGCCCCGACCCTTCGGGAACTGAGACCCGCTTCGCAGCCAGCTTCGCCAGCGAGGCGAGCCTGCCTCGCCTTTTGGTTAGGCCACCTGCAGGCGGCAAGGCGGGAATCTATTGACAAATTCTTATCACAAACAACTATGAAATCATTAATATTTTACTTTCCACAATATTCGCAGTAGGATAATTATTTTTAATGAAAGCACTCAGCTCAATACCACCCATTTCAGGCATCGATACATCAGAAATGACTAAATCAAACTTTTGATCAGCCAAAAGTTCCAGGGCTTGCTTACCATTATTGGCTAATGCAATATTGTGAACCAGGGGCAGTGATCGAAGAATTTGCTTCAGTCCGCTAATAATCAATTCGTGATCATCGCACAGCAATACATTAATTTGTTTTTGCATGATACCGTTTTAAATTACTTTAAATGGAATGGATGTTTTCAAGAAAATACCTTCGCCGGGCTGACTGGATATTTCGCATGAACCACCAAACATCTCCACACGTTTTCGAATGGTGTTGAAGCTTTGGTTGTTTTCCTGCTTTTCTTTTTTTTCGGTTTGATAAGCCAATTCCAGGTTCATAATGCTTTTCGACTTCTCGATGTTAAAAATGCTATCCTCGATTTGCCTTGATTGCCTGAGCGCCCCATAAGCTTCTTCAAACTGCTTTAAAAGCGCCAGGATTTTTGATTTTAAAGCAAGTATGTTTGCCAGTAAACCATCATCGCCCGATTTGAGGGCAAGGATTTCAGCTTCATTAAGCAAAGTAAGGGCTTCGGTTAAACGGCCTTGCTCAAAATAAACTTCTGCCAGCATTGTGGTGGTTTGCCCGATAAGGGTAAAATATCCATTTACTTTTTGCATTCGAAGCGCTTCGCCAATAAGCCGCTCGGCGCTCTCCAGTTTACCAATCCGCAAATAAGTAATTCCCAAAAGCTTCAGCGCGATCGACTCAAAATTTTCTAGTTTAAATGTTGTATCGATTACATAAGACTTATTGAGGTAGTGCTTGGCTACATCCCATTGTTTTTGTTCGATGTAAATCTGACCGAGGTTGAGATAAAGCCCCGCCATTGGAATTTGGCGATCAAGCTTTTCAAACTTGTTAAGTGCCGAGTTGAAGTAGCCCACGGCTTTATCGTACTGTTTTTGAAGCGCCATAACTTCTCCCATATTTTGATAGATTCCGGCAATGCTTTCATTGTCATTCATCTTATCGCAAATTTCGAGGGCTTCCACGTAGCATTCCGAGGCTTGATAAAAATTTGAGTTTCGTGCATGCATCACGCCCATATTTGTAATCAGCCTGGCCAAATTCCCTTTGTCATCAATCCTTTTAAACAACTTTCGGGCTATGCTGTAGTTTTTTTCCGCTTTTTGCAAGTTGCCACAGATAGTATAATTGGTGCCCATATCAGCATAAAGGCTCGCACTATCACTGGCATCAAGGGCAAAGGGTATGCCGGCAAAAAAAAGGTTTCGCTTTGCGAACAATCCATTTTTCCGGCATAAGAAATGCTAAGGCACTTGTACGCATCGCAAATACAAAGACTATCATTAATATTTAAAGCGATTTCCAGTGCCTGGTTTGCATAACTAATGGATGAATCAGGTTGATCCTGCATATAATATTCGGCAAGAAAAAGCAATGAAGACGCTTTTTTGTGAAAATCCGAAATTGTATCAGTTCGGTTTTTAATTTCATGAATATTGTATTGCGCCTTACAAACCGGAAACAGTGCAACGAATAGTGCAACCAAGCTGAAAATTATCATTTAAAAAAAATTCATACTTCGTGGTTTTGCCATAGTTCCTTTAGCCCGAAGGCAATAAATAAACACCAATTTTTGCCATAGCACAAAAGTACAAGAATATCACATTAATCCAGCGATTGGAAAACAAGCGGTCTTGTAGATTATTTCAGTCAGTGCCTTCTTGTGCAAACGAGTAAAGTTTTGCAAAGGTCATATCCCTAATGGTTTTACTTGTGTTTGATTGCAGAACGAGTTGCTTTTGTCCTTCAATAAAAAACCTCCGGCTTTAAGATTACTATGGTGGCCTTAGCGATCACCCGGTGGCTTATATTATCTGTGAATACAACTGGCTTGACAAACCAGGATTTTGCGTGATGGGATAACATTTTAAATTTGTCGTTGTAGCCAATTATTATGCCTGCCTAGTATTTGTATAAATATTCCATGTTGTAATGGATCTCCTTTGTAAAAAGGTCTTTCTTATTCGCGCTTTTTATGCTTTCGATCATGCCTGATTTTGTGTAAGAAAAAATATACTGTGATCTGAATCCCACATTTTCGCTCCATTTGGATTTATAATAGGACTTCAATTCAATGAGTTTACCAGAATTGTTGTATTGTAATGTATGTTTGTTTGTCTACTTTTTTATGTTGTCAGTTATGCTCACACTTAGCAGTCGATCCAGGGGATCATAAAAATATTCCACGGTATATGATTTCCCGTTCGAGAATATCGCCTTACTTGCTATTTGGCCAGCTTCGTTGTAGTGGATGTTTATGTTATAATCGTTGTTCTTCTCGTAATGTCGCACTACGGTTAGTTGACGAAAGTATTCATAAGTGGTCGAATCAATTTTTTTTCCGCTCTGTCTTTCAGTTATTACTTTCCTTAAGCTTCCATCAGGAAAGTATGTATAAAGTTCCCGATTTTTAAGTTTCGGATCATCCTGGTTTTTAACCGGCTTAAAAGTTAATACCTCCCTCAGAAACCCGCTTTTATATTGCTGAATTTGTTGGTAGTAAGTTTGCTTATCGATATTATGCTGCACATATTTTTTTCATAGCCTTTATTATTTTGGACTTAGGTAAACAAAAATAGCTAAAACATTAGTTAACACCGACGTTAGCTAAGATTTTTTTTTGCTGTAAATAACAATGCGTGTTTGCTCCCGCTGCTATGAGGGCGAAATGAATGAGAGTGGAATATCAGGTTTTGCTAACTTTGTACGAAAATTGACCTGCCCGACTGCAAGAGTGGCGGGTCATGTTTTGGCTAAAGAATTATTGCAGAATAAAATGTATTAAGCAATGAAAAATTACATCAAACAACTGATCACTATCCTTGAAAAAGTAGCTGATAATACGCCGTCAAAACCATACATCGAAACACCGCCAAACATCGACCGGAAAGCAAGCGAGCGGGATTTGCATCCTTTGAAATCTATAGAGGAATGGACGGGGGTAGAGCAAATTGTTTTTCCCAGTATCGAACGCATGACACTTGAAGAAGTAAGCCATCTGAATATTGCCATCGGGAAAGTTATCGACAGCTTAAACCTTAATTTGGTGGATAAACCCGAAGATATTCCACCCGAAAAATTTTACACTATCATCACCGACCACTGGCAGGACAAAGTGCAATATCTGCCTTCGTTGGGCATGGACTGGGAGCTGTGCAGTGGCGATCCCAAAACCTGCCCCTGGGGCGACTATTGCGTTTGCTGTGAAAACCCCCGGGTTTTGCTTGATGAGATTCCCCTGAAATACCGGGAAGCCGTTAAAGAAATTGCGGATTTTATCGATATGGGCATGGTTTGCTTTTTCAATCCCGTAACGCTGGAATTCGAACAAGTGGTTCCTGATCTGGAAGGGGAACCCGAATTATTTGAAGATACGACCGGAGAAAAATGGAAAGATTGTTACAAATATGAAAGCTGGGAGCATTGCCTGAGGTTTGAGCAACCCCCCAGTGGAGAATCCTTTAAAATAATGGAACGATTCGCGGGGACTGTTTCTGATGCCCATCTCCGGCAACAGCTTTACAATGCCCTGGATCGTAGGAAACCCTTCGCCAACTTCAGGAATATTATTGATAATTCGGATTACCGGGAAAAGTGGTTCGCCTTCAAACATAGCCAGATGGAAGAAATCGTATGGGAGGAAATGAAATACGAAATAAAATCATTGGACGAATAGTGGCATGATTGACATTTATCAGAACTTTCAGACGCACTATTCGGAAAGTACAGACGCATTATAGTGTGTCTCTACCCATTAACAAAAACATCATCAAAAACCTAAACTATGAAACAATATCACAAAATACAAACGGTGTATTTTCGCAACCCGGCCACCAACAACAAGACTTTACTGGAAGGTGAATGGACTTTACCGGAATTTGAATACCTGAAAGACCTGGATTGGATATGGACCGAAAAAATTGACGGTACCAACATTCGCGTTATGTGGGATGGCGAAAAAGTAAGCTTTGCCGGAAAATCGGACAAGGCACTCATTCCTGCCCACCTGCTCGAAGTGTTGAAAGATACTTTTACGGACGAGAAAATGAGTGCTGCTTTTCCCGAGGTAAACAATGTATGCCTTTATGGCGAAGGCTTTGGGGCAAAAATACGATCGGGTACGGGCTACCTTAGCGACAGGGTCGATTTTATCCTCTTCGATTGCCTGATTGACCAATGGTGGCTAACGCGTGAAAGCATCGAAAATATTGCCGCCAAGCTCGAAATAGCAGTAGTGCCAATCATCGGTGTGGGATCCTTGTTAGATGCTATAGAGCTGGTGCGGAAGGGCTTTAAATCAACCATTGCCCAAAACAAAGACCTGAGAGCCGAAGGACTGATAGTGAAACCTGTGGTGGAACTTTTTAACCGGCGGCGCGAGCGGGTGATTTCCAAAATCAAACACAAAGATTTTCGGCTTTAGTTTTTTTTTGATAATGACTACCAATGCCGATCCCGAAAACTTTCGGGACAGAAATCTACGATTTCATAGTTTTTCGAGCCCAGGATTCAAGAATCCCGGATTTACAACATCCCTGCCTCGCCTTAACAATAGCCAACACTGGCGACCCGCTCCGCAGCTCGCTTTGAAAACGAGATGGCCGAACGTGAAGCCAATGTGCTGGCCAACGAAACCGAACTAAAAGATTTGCGCACCAGGGTCGCCAATTTTCCCAAAGAACTTGATGCTGCCGTAACTAACACCAATAAAACAGTTTGCGAAATGCTAAAACGTGAGTTTAAGTTTGAAACAGAACTTAGCGCCAAACAAAACGAGGGCGAACTAAAACGTAAAGATCAGACCATTGCAACACTACAATCAAAGATAAAAAATATCGGAACCTCGCTCAAAGAACTATCGGCCAAAGCCAGCATAGCCGAAACCACCTCCAGAGACATAGCTATTAAAGCCATCGACAGCGCCCGCAAAGTACATATTATCGAAAAAAGCAGGCACAAGCAGGAGAATGATTGATTGAATGAATGTTGAGCGAAGGGAAATCCCGCATTTGCGGGAAGCGAAGCAGCCTGCCCCGTTTTTTCGGGGGAATTTCAAGCAGTCAGGGTTTGACTTAAAGTCAAACCCTGACTATCCTTACGCATTGGAAAAAACCTTTCGGGGTTTCCCGAAAAGTAGAAAACTTTCTCCATCTGTAATTCGTCTTTTTGAGTGAATAATAATCATTGTCCTTTTTATTATCCATACAAAATACAAAAGCTCCGTAATGCATATCATTACAGAGCTTTTTTGAATTGGTTTGGTGCCCAGAACAAGACTCGAACTTGCACACCGTAACCGGCACCAGCCCCTCAAGCTGGCGTGTCTACCAATTTCACCATCTGGGCGTATTAAAAGGGCGGCAAAGATAAAATTATTTTTTTCTTTATTGCAAATTTTCCACCGGAAATTTTAAATTTTCCGTAACTATTTAGCTATTTTATAATTCTCCAATCAAATGGCGTAAATAGCAAATTTAATTTCACCACTTTTTACATTCATTCGGTGTTATGAGTTTTGGCCGAGAGGAGTCCTTTTTTGTTGCATTTGGGTCTGTATGCTTTAGCGAAGCACTCCACTTTTTTCCTCTCCCCCTGCCCCTCTCTCATGGGATTAGTATCTGTATTCAGTAGCCGAATCGCTTTGCATTTTTATTTCCTCCAATTCCCATGAGCTCAGGCACCCTTCCCCAATTGGGGAAGGGAAGGGGATGGGGTCATGATAGTTTGTTATTCAATTCCACCACCTAAATAATTACTATTTTCCCATAATTTCAAATTCATAAAAAAAACTGTTTCGCCCTCCAGAATTCCTGACTCAACGTAAAAGTTTTGTCGCAATAATATCACTTTGTGATACTTTTGCCATTGGCATCCCTTTCGGGAGAGCCTTCGAGTCTTAGTGGCAATTGTTTGACAAATAACCACAAAGGCACAAGGACACTAAGAAACACTAAGTTATGTATGATGAATTTTGGGACATGTAGATTTACAAAAACATTGCTGTAACTATTTGATTTCTAAAAGATGGATCAGGGGGTCTGACCTCACACCAACAACATAAGAGCGAGAAAACATCACTAGCCGCTAAACAATTGTTAAATAACTGTTAAACATTATGTTCTGATAATCAAAACAACAGCATAAATGTTTTTACAATAGATAGTCTCTGCAAGAAAACTATTAATGTTGAAAATCAGAATTCACCCCGACCCTAAAGGGAGCCCTGATTTTCAACAGTTTACTTCCGCCAATTGGCGGATCAGGGTGAAAAAACTGTTGAAAATCTAATAATCAGAGTTTTCTTGCAAGCACTACATAGTAAGTTTTTGCTAAAGCTCATTCATTCACACAATCATCTTTTAGCCCATGCTAAACCTGAACAATTTAATTTCTGAATTTACAGCGCATATAAAATCCTGGTTTACTGAAAAAGCTGGTATTCTACAATCGAAAATGGAAGAAAAAATGGAATCAGGCATAGGTGAAACCGGCAAAATACATGAAAACACCAAAACTTATGAAAATGAAGCAAACGGGAATATTCAGCCTACATAACCCTGAAATAAAAGCAAGCCCGATACGAATATTTGCTGCTATTTTTAATGGCCTCGGTGTGGGTTTAATTTTGGGTGTACTATTAGGACTTGCAGTTTCACCGGTAGTAAGCGGCGTTATAGGAACATTATCATCCATCCTGTTAATCCTGCTGGGATTGAACGATAAACAGATGACTATCATCAAAAGCCTCCGCATAGGTTCGTTTGGAATTTTTGCTGTTGCCGGAATTATTTTAGGCTTATACATGCGAAACAACGATTCGCTTGCACCCACCACCACCGATTTGAAAGATGAATACCGTGCTTCCGGGTTTACCGAACAGCAAGCATTGTATTATGTTGCGCTTAAAAAATTTAAATACGTACCGGTGGGTTGGTTTGGAACATCAATAGCCGATACTGTTGCAATGTCAACCACCGATGATCACGACAAAACTGTGCTCTTTTCGTCTGACGTGGATTTGGATGCCTGCCGAATTTTGAACACGGCTGACAGCACTTTTCCAAAGGAAGAAATTTACAACACTTTTGAAGCTGCCGGCGGAGTGTGGGAAAAACTTGCTGTAAGCCTTGAGCCTGAACTCCCGGGGCAGGTTTATGTTGACGGGCTTTTGGGCATCCGCGATAGTTTCTGCACTTTGGGGACTGAAGGAAAAACAAGCATTGAAGGCAATGCCGGGCTTTCGAAATTAACAAAAACAAATAGTTCCACACAAATAAAGCTTGCAATGCGAAACTCCGGATCCGTATGGAAATCGATTGCTGACAATACCGAACAAAAGATCCCGGAAAATTATCAAGTGAAATTTTATCTAATCGTAATAAAAATTCTAAGCAATGAAAACAACAATTAGTCTCATTCTCATCCTGGCTTTGGCAGGACAATTCGCGATGGCACAAAAATTCAACCCCGATGTTTCCGAAAAATCCCTGGTGCGTGTCGAAATCACACAGGGAACCAAAGGCTATGCCTGTAGTGGCTTTTTATGGAAACGGAACGACTGGGTGGTAACATCGCTTCATGCCATGAAACAGGGTGCAACCTATAAAGTAGTTTACGGCAACAAATATTATCGTAATGCTACCCCGGTTAAAGTTTATAAAGATGCTGACCTGGTATTACTAAAAACAGATGCTGATCAAAAGCCACTGAGCATCCAAACCACACCAATCATGTCGGCAAACACGGAGCCGGTGAGTTTTGGCGACAAGGTATATGCACAGGGATACCACGGTGGTGCAACCGGACACCGCACCACTCCGCTCGAAAAAAATGATGCCAATCCGGAAACCCTGCAATCGCTTGTCGTTAAAAAAGAAGAGCTAAACACACTTATCAATCTTGGATTTCCAAAAATTGACATGCAGGTAATATATCTCAGTGGAAGCTTATTACCCGGTTATTCCGGTTCTCCAATCTACAATTTAAAAGGCGAGCTAATTGGCATTGGAAACGGCGGACTGGAAAACGGAACCAACAATGTAAGCTGGGCTATTCCGGCAAAATACCTTGCCGATCTTGAAAATTCGCAAAGCGCCGAATTACCCCAAAACCTCGAAAAAATTAGTTTACTCATGTCCTCACAGGTTGAAGTTGATCTTTCATCTTCTTCCGGTGCCGATGAGGACATGCAACAGAAAATGGTTGAGCAATATGCCGTTTATTATGGAGGGACATTGGAATTTATCCAAACCAAAAACCGGTCTATCGACCAGATGTATCAGACTTCTTACGATCCTGAAAATCTTGACAAATTTGCAGAGGAGCTTGAGGAAAATGGTTTACAAATCGATTATGACTTCATTAGGTACGATATTTTTGAAGACCTCGATTTTGGCGTAACCATAGCAGTGCCGGAGGGAAGTAGTTTGGTTTACAACCCGGATAACGGCGTTTTCACGGCCAATCTCACAAATTACCCATTATACAATTATTTTTCGCTGGAGTATTATAGCCTTGTTGATACTGAATGGGCTATTGAAAATGTTGATATGGCTGCAAATTTATTAATCGACCAACTTGAGGCAGCTATAGGCCAGCATGTAGGCGGATTTACCGAAGATGAGGATTTTAGCTACCGCAACGAAATTGATGATGACCGCGAGGCGGTTTACGTTCTTTTTCAGGGAAACAATACTTATCTTGATGATTATGAAAATGAACACAGTCTGGGGATTTACCTTACTGTACTAAAGGATCGAAACAGATACTTTTACAGCATGGCTACCATCACCATTCCAATTTATCAGCTCGCCGGTGATTTGAAAAAGGCATCGACTGTTTAGATGATTATGAGTCAAATTCGAAAGCTTGCGAATATTTCGAGCAATATATGCGCATAATGGCTGCATGCCACCTCACCACTTTTTCAAGCATCGATGTTGCTTCCGAGTAAGATTTTTGATTTTTTCCCTATACCATTCTAACGCTTAAAAAGACAATTCCGGGATTTTGTTTAAAAACAAGTACTGGTTTTTTTTGCATTCTTAAAAATTCTACCGGGGTTTCACCCTATAGCCGTCAAGTTTAGTAAAAACAACTCAGTATGAGTTGAGGTATTGTAGTATATAATAAGAAATTAGCGTTGAGCAACCCAGTATGGGTTGAGGGAAAAACCCCAACCCCGTACGTACGGGGTTGTAAAGATTACAGGATAGTCAGGAATAATCTACAATACCTAAACCCCCCGAAGAATCGGGGCAGGCTGTACCGGGTTTCAACCACTATTTTCTATTCATAGCTTGATGGCTATGGGGTTTCACCCCCTCGATTTGGAAAAAACGACTGATCTTTGATCATACTATTTTAACATACTTTTTACCATTCACAAATGATTTTCTAACTCACAATTAATCAAAAAGTAAAAGTTGGTTATTAGATATATCTTTTACATATCTGAATTCATTTATATGTTTATTTTATTTCGTTTATTTTATTTCGTTCACTGATATCCTTGTCATTTTTTGTAATTACCGTTTCTAAAAAGCCGTTAATCTTACAATTTTTCTTACCCATTTTCTGAAACTTTAAATGAAAACTTTGAGCCTTTGCCCTCTTCGCTTTCAACATACAATTCGCTTCCATGCCTTTTGGCAAATTCATTACAAAGCAATAAACCAAGACCAACACTTGGTTCACCCTGTGTTCCAGGCCGGCTATTATTTTCAGTAAGACTGAAAAGCTTATCTATGGTTTCAGGTGGCATACCAATTCCATTATCGCTTATCGAAATCTCAATCAAATTATTACTAATCTTTTGTGCAGCTATAATAATTCTGCCACCAGGATTGGTGAATTTAACAGCATTATCGGCTAAATTTCGTATTAGTGAATTGAACATTTTCGCATCGGCATAAATCACTATATCAGCGGGAATATTTATTTTAAAGTCGATATTTTTATTACCGGCCATTTCTATAATCAGCCCAAGTGCTTCACTTATAAAATCGAGAAGTGGAATCGTGCCTGGTTCATACGGAAATACCCCCCTTTGCATTCTTGACCATTCCAATAGATTTTCGAGCAACTCGTATAATTTTTTGGCAGAGCCATGCAATGAGCCAATCAAACTTTGTATCTGTTCGTTTGATAAAACATCAAATTCCTTTGCAATAAGCTCAGTAGCACCAAGAAAAACATTAAAAGGACTTTTAAGGTCATGCGCTATTATTGAGAAAAATTTGTCTTTTTCGGCATTGGCATTTTTAAGTTTCTGATTCATAATAAAAAGCGCACGCGCATTCTTTCTTTCGGCAGAAATATCGCGAACAATTGTAACCACTTCGTTGGATGAAGCAGCTACCATTCGGGCTTCGAAATCAGAAGCGCTCTTTCCGGATATAGTCAACTGATATTCGTAAACCTGCATTTCACCGGTTTCAAGGGTGAGGCTTATTTTCTCCAGTGTTTGGGCAGCCAGTTCGGGGGGAAGGATTTCTAAACAGTTTTTCCCGATTATTGTACCGTCTTTATAATAAAGCTGGTCTGTGGCTGCTTCAAAATCAAGAAAAATACCATGCTTATCTATCCTGAACATCATATCCGGAATTGCATCAATAAGTGCCCGGGCATGGTTCTCACTCTTTATAAGGGCTTCCTCAGCCCTCTTACGCTCAACAATTTCCCAGGCAACATTAGCAAGCCTCTGAACAGCTTTTACATCAGATTGATCATAGTTTGTGTTTTTATTTCCAACACCCAATATGGCCAAAACTTTGTTATTACGAATTACAGGCACAACCAAATCCCTAACAAGTGGCACATGCCCTTCAGGCAGTTCTTTTTTACCTGTGGCGTTGTTATAATCGTTATGAATTACCGGTTTTAATTCGCGAATACATTCCACCCAAATACCGGCCTGCGAAACAGGATACCGGCAATGATCCAGGTCTGGTACTTTGCAAATACCACTCCGGGTATTTGTGGACCAGGCCTGCAGTGTTATGGTTTCCTGATTATTTTCAACAAAATGATAAAAGCCAATTTCACTTCGTGTGAGTATTTCGGCTTCATCGATAAATTTCTGCAACAATGCCTGAACATCGTGATCAACAGCATAATCGATAAGTCGTAAATGAGCTTGCTCTAAATCAATTGCATGTTTAAGATTTGCATTGAGCGCATTTTCAGCCAAAATTCGCTCTGATATGTCAATCAAAATTAAATTACATCGTTCGCTTTCCTCCGGTACACGCCCGATGAGATGAATAAACATTGGTTTATTGCCATTACCTGATAAAGTAATGATGCAGGTTGTTTTGCAATGGTTCTCAAAAGCTTTATTTAAAAATTTATTAAATATGGATTTGGAATCATCTGAAATAAAAAAATTGAATTGGCTGCCGATAATTCGTGAGTGTTCTTTACCGAGTAATTGGACACCCCGCAAATTTGCTTCGAGAATTTTGGCATCTCCCGATAACGTGAGAAAGCCGGAGGGAGCAAAATCATAGAGTTGAGTGTATTTATCTGCAGTTAAAAGTTCATGGCCGCCTCAAATTATTGAAACAAGTTCTTTGGCTTCGTGAAGGCTTCGAAAGTTGGGAGCTTTGTTTTTCGCCAACGCGCAGGTTTGTCCAGGCCAAGCACGGCCACAGGCCA